>Ga0157375_10000126_pt1 | contig 75410 bp, 93 predicted proteins | sample M35metaG_FD_115311 | JGI IMG/M metagenome (GOLD analysis project Ga0157375, IMG submission 115311) | Miscanthus rhizosphere microbial communities from Kellogg Biological Station, Michigan, USA - M3-5 metaG | ecosystem: Host-associated > Plants > Roots > Rhizosphere > Soil | place: USA: Michigan... | reverse complement strand
CGAGTACGCCAAGGAGCGCGAAGCCTTCGGCCGCCCGATCGGCAAGTTCCAGGCGATCCGCCACAAGTTCGCCGAGATGGCGACCAAGACCGAGGCGGCGAAGCAGTTCACCTACGCGACCGCCTGGCGCTTCGGCAACGGCGAGTACCCGGTGCGTGAGATCACGATGGCGAAGCTCTTCGCCTCGCGGATCGCCTGCGAGGTGGCCGACGAGTGCGTGCAGATCCTCGGCGGCTACGGCTACATGAAGGAGTACGAGATCGAGCGCGCCTACCGCGACGTGCGGCTCAACCGGATCGGGGCGGGCACCGACGAGGTGATGCTCGACGTGATCGGCCGTTCCTACGGGCTGTAGGCGTTGTGGCCGATCCCGGCAGGGGTTCCGCTTAACTTTTTCGGTGCGTTGCGGTCGGGCTGACGCCCGGTCGCCTCGGCGAAAAAGTACAAGACGCTCCACCCCTACCGGGATCGACCCTTCTTGACAGTCGGTGGTTAGGCGGCCGACCTAGTCATCGCTGTGATGGCTGTTCTTCACGGTCACTTCGTAGGTCCTGTTGTCGCCGTGCTGCTGGGTGTAGAACCAGCGCCACCTGTCGCTGCTCAGGTCCGGCAGCTTGGCGCCGAGGACCCCGCCGGTGTCGGTGTCGCCGTCGGAGACGATCGCCCCGGTGATCTCGTTGTCGCCCTCGTTGGCGCCGAAGCCGCCGTTGGCGGCGTCGAGCGTCGCCGAGGCGTCGCGACCCTCGGCCAGCCAGCGCACCGGCTGGTTCGCGGCGTTCGAGTAGTCGCTGTTGACGTTCCAGACATAGCCCGAGTCGAGCGCGTTGCGCTGACCGTGCAGGGTGTCCCCCGCGTCCTCGACGAAGGCGATCTGGTCCTTCGAGACGAACGTGGCGTTGTCGATGCCCGCGTGCGCTTCGTCGCCGCGATAGAACATCGTCAGCTTGCCGGTGCTCGCGCTCGGGCCGCTCTGGGTGAGCTTCATGATCGAGCCCCAGCCGCCCGCCGTCGCGTTCTCCGGACTGGTCGCGTTGGTGTCCCCGGTCTCGTCGAAGAAGAACGTCTTGAACTTCGAGCCGGGCTGGAAGCGGCCGTTCTCCGGACGCTTGAACGGCGTCGCGTTCGCCGCCTTGGCGAGTTCGTTCGCGGAGAACGGCGCGGTGCCGTCGACCGCCGTGTCGTGGATCGTCACCCAGCGGGTTTCGAACGATTTGCCGTAGGTGTGCAGGGCCAGCTGGTCGGGGCTGTTGAGCGCCGCCTGGCTGGCGAACGTGATCGGTTCGTTGGCGGCGTTCAGCGCCTGCAGGGCCTGCAGCTTGCCGTGCTGGAGGTCGCCGGGGTGAGCGGGCACGTAGCGGTAGACGAAGCTGTTGGGCCGCTTCGCGGTGGTGCCGGGCTTGCTCGACCCGCCGACGTCCTCGACGATCCAGATGTTGCCGTCGGAGTCGTCCATGATGCCCTCGTAGCCGCCGCGACCGAGCGCGCCGGATACATCGACGACGGCCGAGGGGAAGCCCGGCGTCGCGGCGTAGGTCGGCGCGCCGGGGTTCTCGGTGGTGAACAGCAGGCGCATCGCCCACGGGTCCCAGGTCGAGCCGTCGATCGTCGCCAGCGGGTGACCGCCGGCATCGGCCGTCGCCATCAGGGTCACGCGGTGCGCGGCGTCGGCGTCGAGGTTGATGCGGGTGATGTAGCCGGCGCCGCCGGCGCCTCCCTCGTGTCCCTGGAAGAGGAAATGGGTGCCGTAGTCGTAGCCCGGGTCGGCGCCGTCGAGACCGTGCTTGAAGACGAGGTAGGTGTTCTCGTCGGGCTCGGTCTTCTTCGCCTCGGTGGCGGGACTGGCCGGGGTCGGAACCATCAAGGGCTGGCCGCCCAAGCCGAGGACGTCGTTGTCGTAGCCGTAGTAGGAGGTGAGGGGAGACGGGTTCTCGAGCTGCGTCGCCCCCTGAGCGACAACGGTCTGGGACAGCTCGGGCGAGAGCTTGCTCGCCGGCGCGTATCCGTCGGACCTCGTGTTGGCAGTCGGCACACTGGTCAGGTTGGGCCAGCTCGGCGGCGAGGCCACGCCGGTCGCGGGCACGGCAGCTCCTATGCCGAGTGCCCCGGCGACCAGCAGCGAAAGCATCTGCTTGCGTCCTATCACCTGCTTCTCCTTTCAGATTTTCCACGCTTGCCGCGTCGGCGAGCGCGCTACTGCCGACGCTAGGTCGAGGCCGGAACGCAGCGGTTAACGACGTGCTGAGGAGTCGTTAATTTTCAGTAGACGACCCGTATCGATCCGGTGAACCGCTAGCTTCTGGAGCGATGACGGTGGTCAAGGACAGCGGGACGCGGGCGACGTTGCCGCCCTTCGGCGAGGAGCACGAGGAGCTGCGCGAGACGGTTTCCCGCTTCGTCGAGAAGGAGATCGCGCCCAACGTCGACGAGTGGGAGGCCGCGCGCGAATTCCCCCGCGACCTCTACAGGCGCTGCGCCGAGCTCGGCTTCCTCGGGCTGAAGTTCCCCGAGTCCTACGGCGGCCAGGGCGGTACCCACCTGCACGACGCGGTCTGGGTCGAGGAGCTGGCCCGCTCGGGTGGCTCGGGCGGTGTCGCCGCCGGGCTCAACGCCCACACCTCGATCGCGATGCCGCCGATCTTCAACTTCGGCAGCGAGGAGCAGAAGCAGCGCTGGTTGGTCCCCGGCATCACCGGCGAGAAGATCGGCGCGCTGGGGATCACCGAGCCGGGCGCCGGCTCCGACGTCGCCGGCATCTCGACCTTCGCCGAGCGCGTCGACGGCGGCTACGTCGTCAACGGCTCGAAGACCTTCATCACCAACGGGGTCCGCGCCGACTTCCTCGTCTGCGCCTGCAAGACGACCAGGGAGGGCGGCCACCACGGCATCTCCTTCCTGGTGCTCGAGCGCGAGATGCCCGGTTACGAGGTCGCGCAGAAGCTGGAGAAGATGGGCTGGCACTCATCCGATACCGGCGAGCTGGCCTTCACCGACGTCGAGGTGCCCGAGAAGAACCTGCTCGGCGAGGAAAACGAGGGCTTCAAGCTGATCATGTTCAACTTCGCCTGGGAGCGGCTACTGATGGCGATCGGCGCGGTCGGCGCGATGCAGCGCCTGATCGAGACCACGGTCGCCTATGCCCTCGACCGCGAAGCCTTCGGCCGCCCGATCGGCAAGTTCCAGGCGATCCGCCACCAGGTGGCGGAGATGGCGACCAAGGCCGAGGCCGCCAAAGCCCTCACCTACAACGCCCTGCGCCTCTTCCACGAGGGCCATGACTGCATCGAAGACGTGACCATGGCCAAGCTCGTCACCCAGCGCGCCGTCCTCGAGATAGCCGACGACTCCCTCCAGATCCACGGCGGCTACGGCTACATGCGCGAGTACGGCATAGAGCGAGCCGTCCGCGACGCCCGCCTCGGCCCGATCGGCGGCGGCACCGACGAGGTGATGAAGGAGATCCTCGGCAAATTGATGGGGTTGTAGGGATTAGCAGGGGTTTTCTGCTGCTCCCCCGCCTCGTCTGAGCCAGGCGGACACAACCCGGACACATCGCGCCGCGCCTGAGCGATCTGATCCTCGGCAGACACGCGCTCGGCGATGTCGAACTCATCGAAGACGTGCGCGTAAACGTCGAGCGTCATCGTCGGCGAGTGCCCAGCCTGGCGAGCGACCTCGACCACGCTGCCCCCTTCGTGGATCAGGAGCGAGACGAAGCTGTGGCGAAGGTCATAGGGCCGCGCGCCCTCCAAGCCGACAGCGCGGCAGGCGGGCGCCCAGGCGTCCCGGTGCCAGGTCTGCCAGGCGGGGTCATTCCAGATGCCGCCCGAGCCGTTCGGGAACAGAAGCGCGTCGTCGTCAGGCTGATCGAGCGAGCGCCGCCACTCGGCCAGGTCGTCGGCCAGCGGAGCCAGCAGGCGAACCGTTCGTGCCTGACCGGTCTTGGTCGTCTTGACGCCGCCCTGGCCGTCGGCGGCCTTCTCGACCAGCAGCGTCCGCTCGCGCACATCGCCCCAGCGCAGCACAAGCGCCTCCTGAGGCCGCAGCCCGGCGTAGGCGAGCAATCCGACCAGCGCGGCATCCCGAGCGCCATGCTTGCGCCGCTTCGCGACCGCAGCGCGCAACTGCTCGACCGTGAGTGGCGATAGAGGCCGAACCTCCCGCTGCCTACGAATCTTCGGCTTCTGCGCCGCCTTGACCGGGTTGTGGCCGATCCGCCGCCACTCGACCGCTCGACGGAGAACGCTTTGGAGAAGCACCAGCGCGCGATGCACGGTCGGCAGCCCAACTCCATCGGCTTCCAGTTCCGCCCGAAAGCGCCCGACCACTTCCGGCGAGATGGCGCTGAGGCGCATTGAGCCAAGCCGTGGCAGGACGTGCCGATCCCAGAGGCCCGCATAGCTGCGCAGAGTCCGCGACGCGAGGTTCGGGACCGCATAGAGCTTCCACCACTCCTCCGCGAAGTCGGCAAGCGATTCCCGGCCGCCGGTGAGCAGATCGAGATCGCCGGTGCGCTTGCGCCTGACGACCTCGGCATCGAAGGCGTCCGCGTCGCGTTTGCGACCGACCACCTTCGAGCGAGCGCGGCCCTGCTCGTCGCGCCAGCGCACCCGCCAGACAGCGCCGCCCTTCCGCTCAACCCGTTCGACGCTCACCGGCGACCCGTCCTAGCCTTCCGCCTGATCAAGCATCGCTCGCAAGCTGCCGCGCCGAGCAACACTGGCGCGACGGCTGGGTCGCATCGGCGCGGTCGAGTTCGCCGCATGCGTTTCCTCGGCGATCCACCGCTCCAACTCCACCGGATGAACGCGGAGCCGGTGGCAGAGCCGCGCCGCGCGCAGCTCGCCTCGCGCAATCGCCCGATAGACCGCCCGACGCGAAAGCCCACAAGCGCGGGCAACATCCTCCGGCGACAACAGCCGCTCGATCTTGATGTTGTCCTCGTCGCGCATTCCTCTGCACCGACTGTCCACCGAAAGGGTCAAATGCATCGGGTCGTCCGCCGATTTCGACTCGGCGCCGAGCGGCCATACAAGCGGCCAGCCGCACGGCGGAGCCGTGCCAAAATCGGTCGCTGGCGCCCGGGTGGGAGAGCCGTCGTTCAGCGCCTTGACAATTGAGAACTTTGTTGATCTAGAAAGCGCGGTCCAGGCATGGACCCGGAGGGTGCGTAGTGTGTCGTGTAGTTGAGGTTGGGGCTGGAGAGGTTGCATTTAGGACTGCCTACAGCCCCCTTCGAGCTCTGGCCTGGTCTTTGTCGTCTGCCCCTCCTGGCTCCTTTGCCTTTCGGTCTTCTGGCTGATCTTGTTGGGGTGGATCTGGATTGAGGTTGTGCTCGAATCTGCCTGGCTTGGCCTCACCGATCTCGCCGGGGGTCCAGCTGATCCCCGCAAGCAGCCGTTTGGGCGGAACGTCCAGGGCGGCGGCGAGCTTGAGCACGGTGTCGATCCTCGGCACGCGCGTGCCACGCTCAAGGAGCCCGACCTCGGTGCGGTGAAGGGAGGAACGCAGGCCGACCTCTTCCTGGCTGAGATTGGCCTGCTTGCGTAGACGGCGGAGGTTTTCGGCGAAATACCCGGCTACCTCCTCGGCGCCCTTCATCAGATCCCCCAGAGCCGCGCGAAATAGAGCGCAGCTCGGGTCGGCACAGCGAAGCCGCCATGGCAGTGAAGGAGTCCCGCGCCGTCCAGTTCGCGGATGGCGCGCTCCACAGCGTCGTGGGCGCTGAAGCTGTCTGGGACGGCGTTCAGCGCTCGCGACAGCTCCGGAATCGTGAGTTGGGATGGGTGCTCATCAAGCAGGAACGCTAAGACGGCGTGCTCGGCCTGGGCGTCCCGTGCGGCGGGCATGGCGGGTCCATGCTCGGCGCGATGCGTAGGGTTCTCGTCAGCCATGGGGAGTCCACTCTCCTTGTGGTCAGGCGGCCCGTTGCGTTACCGCGCGGCGGGTCGCCGCTTCTTGGAGCCGGCACGTCGATACCGTTCCCGCTGCGGCTGCCCTGGTGAGAGCTATGCCAGTCGCCACGGGGCCGGTGTTAGCGCACGCGGCCCCACTTATGTCCCGCAGAGCCTAGCAAAGTTTGCGTACATGTTTGTAGAATGATGTACGCAGCGAGCTTTGGCGCTGGCGCTTCTGAGAACGTGCAGCCGATGCGGCGCTCAGAGCGACCTCAACCCGCCCTCGGCGAGGCAGTCCGCCAGCTACGCGAGAAGCGCGGCGCAACCCAGGAAGCCGTCGCCCGTAAGGCCAGCATCACGACCGCCACCCTCTCCCTGATCGAGCGCGGCCAGGCCAACCCAACCTGGGACACCCTCAAGAAGATCACCGCCGCCCTCGGCTCGTCGATGGGCGAACTAGGCAAGCTCGCCGACAGGCTAGAGCGCTAGCTAACCAAAGTTAAGTGGAGGTATACGAGATGGTCTGCGGCTCGGCAAATTCGGCCGAGAGCCGTCGGAGTTCATCAATTGACTCGCTTGCTCGACGAGTCTCCTCGAGCCCGTCCGTATCCGATGCCTCCTCGGCAACCAGCTCTTCAAGGTGCTTGAAGACGATCTGAAATCGCCCGTGATCCACTTTTTCTGGAGCTGCTGGCATATCTACGCCTCCTGCGCGATGATCGGCTGGCCAGCCTGGGACTCGACCTGCCTACGCGCCTCGGTCACATCGTTCTCCGTATTGCATTGAGGACATTTGAGCATATTATTCGCCGGGAAGGGGATAGCCCCGGGTTCTATTGGTACCCCATCGGCGAAGTTTGCTTGCAGCGTGAGTTGCTCGCCACAATTGTTACAAGGATAGCTGATTGCCGCGGAGGCTAGCTGATCCGGCGGCATCGGCGCGCCTTGTACTCCCTGCTCTTGCCTTGCCCGATAGATCTGTGAGGTCGGCGTCTCGAAGACCTTGTAGATGTTTGATTCGAAGGTCATGCGCAGGAGCGTGTGATATCGGCGCACTGCGTCGGAAAGATCCGGGTCTTCCAGATAGTTCGTGATCTTGAGCCTCATAGCCTCAAGATGGGGAAGCTTGACCGAGCGCCCATGGGTAAGCCAGCTCTTGTGGTCGCATAGCTTCTTGGCGACCTCGCGCGCTCGCGCTTTGCGCTCTTTCTCCGTGACTTCTTTGCCGGTCGAAGAGTGCGTATTCCAATTCCGGAACTTGTAGCGAACAAGCCAATCGGTCACTAGCTTCTGTGCAAACTCAAGCGCGTTCTCAGCACTCTGTAGCTCCCCAGGAGAAATCCCCTGCAAAATCGGGATATACGCCTTGTTGAGTTTGCCGGTCTTTTCGACCTCCTCCTTGATGGATTCAATTCCCTCAAGCAATGCGTCTGCTGAAAAGACCTTCCCCTGCCACTGGATCTGGGCGTCGATCGGGCCCAACGAGGACGCTGGCTCCATAAGGATTTCGTCCCCGGCCATCACCATCAGCGTGCCGGCGCTCTTCGCCGTGCCAGGCACGATGAGGCCAACCTCCTCGTACTTGTCGTGAAGCAGATTGACGATGTCCTCTGCGACCTCACCGGAACCGCCCCCCGTCTCCAGAATCAGGTCGACTCGATTCCCGCCGAGGTTTGCGAGCTGATCATTGATCGGCAGGAGGTCGGCGTACTGCACGCCAATCGGCGCATTGGCCGCACTGAGATCGGCTGCGTAGACCAGTACATCGCGCGAGCGCAGTTCGGCAATTCTTGCCAGCTGCTGCTTCCGCTCAGCGGTGAGCGTCTCGAAGTCCATCTGCCTGTCCAGATATTCGCTGTAGACACCCATTCAGGCGCAAACATATATCGGACTCCAGCGGTTTCTAACTGGGACGGCTCGATAGCTGGGGATTTTCTCCGGGCTACGCGCAAAGCCAGGACACCCCGGCGCGCGCCTTCCGATGCGACCTCCTCCAGACACAATCCGGACACATCGGCTGGCCCAAAGCCGTTCATGGCCGACCATGGCCTCCGTCGTCGAACAAGCTCATTTGCGGGGAATCCTTGTCCTCCGATGATCCCGCGTGCCCTCCCCTGCCATGCTCGGGACTCATGAAGGAGATCCTCGGCAAGCTGATGGGGTTGTAGGGATTAGCGGGGGTTTCCTGCTCCCGTCCTAACCCCGAGATGTGAAGACAGTTCGGGCTCATCTGCGCTCGCCATCTTGCGGGCGCCGAAGACGATATCCGCCGGCACCCTTCCCTTCGTCAACCTGCCCGTGTGGGCACGGTCGGTGTTGTAGTAGCGCAGGTACTCATCGAGGTCACGCCGCAGGGCGGTGATCCTCGGTGCCAAAGAGCACGAGAAGGCCGGCCGCCAGCACTCCTCGAGGATCGCCAGCTGGACCCGCTCCGCGCAGCCGTTTGAGTTTGGGCGCCCAGCCTTGATCTTGCGCTGGGTGGCCTTGTGTTTGGCGAGGGTGGCCTTGAAATCGACGGCGCGGAACTCCGAGCCGTTGTCGGTAGTGACCTCGCCGAGCTTCCAGCCCCCCGCCTTGAGGTCCTTGGCGACCAGGTGAATCAGTTCGGCGGTGTGCCGCGCCGTGGGGTTGTGCTCTGAGGAGCGCAGGAAGGCCCAGGTGTAGGCGGAGGCCACGTCGATCGCGGTGTACTGTCCCGTCGAGGCCGTAGCGCTCCAGTTTCGGCTTCCAGGCGTAGTAAGTGGAGCGGGCCACGCCCATCGCCCGGCAGACCTCAGAGACGTTGCCGAGCTCCTCGGCCAGGGTGAATAGGCGCAGCCGGAATCCGAACAGCACGTCATCCTCAGTCATCGCGTCCTCGTTGCTCCTTGATTGGCGTCTGGAAGCGTGGGAGGACGCGCGGACGCCCCGGCCATGGCCGGGGCGTCCGGATGAAGGGATCCCTATGAGGCCCGGAGGTGTCCGGGGAACTTGGGGTTAGTCCGAGCTAGACCCCCTGCCACCACTTCAGGAAACGGCGCTGCAGCTTGAATTCCTGCATTCCGAGAAGCCTGAAGAGCTTGTTGATCTGAGCGCTGTTGAGGCCTGCCGGTTTGCCCCGCTCGACCCTCGATATCGCGTATTGATCTGCGCCGCCGCCAACGGCCTCGCCGAGTTCCGTCTGGTTCATGCGCACGCGATTACGCTCAATTGCAACGATCATCCCGATCTCAAAGGCGGCGTTCTCGATGGCCTCTCGCGTCTTCCTATTGGTCCCAGCCTTACGGGGGAGCCGGGAGGGGGAGCTTCCAGCCATTCCGGGAGCATATTCAAACGAGAACCGCTGCGTTCCAAATCGCGGGACGTCCCTATGGCTGACGTCTGAGCACCTTGCGGACGGTGCCGGTCGACGCAATCCACGCCGACAATGCTGGGTCGATATAGCCAGCGATCTCCAACAGGTCGTCGAAGCGGGCAGCAGGGTCGCGGTTCCAGATTCGCTGGTGATGAGCAAGCCGGTTCCGGAAGTCATGCAGTCGCGCAAGTGGTTCCTCAACCGTCTCCCGTCGCCGGTCGGGCGCTTCGGGAAATGCGCTCGCAAGGTCGGGCCATAGGCCGGTGAGCTTCTTGGTGATCAGGAACCGCCAGAAGCCGAAGCTCAGCTCGCTGATCGTCTGACCCTCGCTGGCTCGCTTGCCCTTCTGCTTGACGCGGACGCGGGCGGTCGCGATGTCGTCTCGTGCTCTGGGCGTAAGGTCGCCGCCTGGGTCGTCCAGCCACGATCCGTCTCGGCCGAGGCGGTGGTGTCGGCTGTCGAGTTGCGCTGAAAGCGCGTTGCGGAGGGCAACCTCAAGATGGCCGATGGGCTCCCAGAATGCGGCGGTTACAGCAGCGTTCCAGCGGTAAAGCTCAACGGCCGCGTCAAAATCGCCGTCGCTCTGCGCAACGTAGGTGCTGAGCCGCTCGGAACTGAACAACTGTTCGAGCTGCTGACGAGAAATCGACATGTCGGCTGGCCCTTGCATCACATATCGAGGGCGGTACGATATGCGGGAAGACCCCGGAACGGTCCCTGTGCAGTCTCCCTCGGGAGACAGGCCAAACCGCCGGGGTTTCGTCTTTTTCGAGACGGCACAGCCTGCGATACGGTCGGATCAGCGTGAGCGCCGATTCTGCCAAGTCTTCGAAGGCACAACGCCAGGCCGACCGAGCACTCGTCGCCAGCTACCACGAGGCGCGGCTCGCTGACCTGCTGGAGCGCGTCCGGGATGGCTTCGAGCGCTACGACTCCGGCGAGCTGGATGCCTTCGAGTTGGATGAGCTGATCCACCGCTACAAGAAGGCGGCGCGGGAGCTGTGGAAGTTCTGCGCCGACATGACCGGGGGAGTCAGCGCAAGCTTCATCGCCCGGACGCTCGAAGAGATGCAGGAGCGCGGCGAGACCATCGACTGGTGGGAGCGCGGAAACCCCGAGCGGCCCCGCCGAAACTGACCGCGCGGGGCAGCGCCGGACACAATCCGGACACATCGGCCGGACCACGCGCGATCACGACCGGCCATCGCCCTAAGCCTCGAACAAGCTGATTTGCTGGGAATCCTTGCCCTCGGATGACCCCGCGTGCCCTGCCGTGCCATGCTCGGGACTCATGAAGGAGATCCTCGGCAAGCTGATGGGGTTGTAGGGCTCGATTGCAGCTTTTGCCCCACTGGCGTGGGGGAAACCCTGCGATTGGCGGGCGGCGCTCGCCAGGCGGGGTCGGTTCAGATGCCGCCCGAGCCGTTCGGGAACAGGAGCGTCGCGGCCGAAGGCGGCGGCATCGCAGCCGATCGTAGGGCCGTGGGCGCGGCGGAACCGCCACCTGACTCGGGACGCTAGGTTCCGCGGGACCGATTCACGGCAAAGGAGGCGTCGATGCTGTCCTGGCTGGCCAAGAAGACGATCGCGCGCAACATGGCCGAGGCGAGCGCCGGCGACCTCGGGCCGACGCTGAGAATGGATGCCGAGGACGTCCGCTTCCGCTTCCCCGGCGACAGCTCCTGGGGCGGGGAGTTCGAGGGCAAGGCCGAGCTGGAGCCGTGGCTGCGGCGGTTCGCCGAGGCCGGCATCCAGATCGCGCCCGACGAGGTCGTGCTCAAGGGCTTCCCCTGGCGGCAGACGATCTGCATCCGCGGCCGCGACCACCTCGACTCACCCGAGGGCGAGCGGGTCTACGAGAACCGCTACGTGATCTGGGGGCACATCTCCTGGGGCAAGCTGCGCGCGTACGAGGTCTACGAGGACACGCAGAAATCGAAGGCGCTCGACGAGTACCTGGCCGCGGCCGGCGACCCCCTGAGCCGGCGGGCGATCGGCGGCGGATCCTGAGCTTCGGAGCCCGACTCCCCGTCGCAGCGGCGCTCCTGGCGTGCGCGGTCGCGCTGCCGCTGGGGCCGCTTGCGGGCGCCAGCTCGCAACGACAGCTGCGCCCGCCGATCGTCCAGCGGCCGATCCCCTTCGGGCCGAAGCGCAAGCGCCAGATGGCCGCCTACTCGGAACGTCACTACGGCGAACGCACCTGGCGCCTGCAGCACCCCCATGTGATCGTCGAGCACTACGCCGAAGCCGGCACCACCGCGGCCGTCTACAACACCTTCGCCCCCGACGTGCCCGATCCCGAGCTGCACGAGCTGCCCAACGTCTGCGCCCACTTCGTCGTCTCCTCGTCCGGGCGGATCTTCCAGCTCGTCAACCTGCGCACCCGCTGCCGCCACACCGTCGGCCTCAACTGGACCGCGATCGGGATCGAGCACACGGGCTTCAGCGACGCGGAGGTGCTTGGCGACCGCCGCCAGCTGCACGCCTCGCTGCTGCTGACCCACTACCTGCGCTGCCGCTTCCAGATCCGCCTGCGCGACGTGATCGGCCACGCCGAGAGCCTCAGCTCGCCCTACCACCGCGAGGACGTCCCGAGCCTGCGCCACCAGACCCACGGCGACTGGAGCCACGGCTCGATGCAGATCTACCGGCGCAAGCTGAGCAGGCTGGGGGGCTGCTGATGCCCCACCGAGACGCCCACCTCAACCTGATCGACAGCTCGCGGCAGCTGTTCGGGCTCGACCCGGGGGCCGAGATCGAGGTGGGCGGCGGCTGGGTCTTCGGCGCCGGCCGCTCACCGCACCCGGTGATCTCGAACGCCGCCTTCCGCACCGACGACCAGCTCGACCCCGGCGAGCTGGTCGAGCGCGCACGGGCCTTCTTCTCTTCCCGCGAGCGCGGCTTCGCCCTGTGGGCGCGAGACGGCGTCGCAGAGGACCGCGGCCTGATCGACGCCGCCGAGGCGGCCGGACTGAACGAGGTCTACGCGATGCCGCAGATGGTGCTCGACCGCAGGGTGGAAGAACTCCCCCTCCCCGCCGGGGTCGAGCTGCGGCGGGTCGTCTCTGCGAGCGATGCCGCCGACTACTGGGAGGTCGCAACCGGGGCCTACGCCGGCATCGGCTTCCCGCCGGAGGTCTTCGCCTTCTACGACAGCCGCGACGGCCTCACCGCCGGCAATGCCGCTGCCTTCGTCGCCGACCTCGACGGCCGTCCAGCCGCGATCGCGATGACGATCGTCAGCCACGGAGTCGCCGGCATCTACTGGGTCGGCAGCAGCGACGATGCCCGCGGCCGCGGGCTGGGCTGGACGGTGACCGCGACCGCCGTCGACGCCGGCTTCGATCTCGGCGCCGAGATCGCGTCGCTGCAGGCCTCGCCGATGGGCGAGCCGCTCTACCGGCGGATGGGATTCGAGACGATCTTCAACTACGAGCTGCTGATGTGTCCGCCACCCGACTGAACGCGCCCCTTACGATCCACACGTGATCTATCTGCTGCGACACGGCGATGCCGAGCGGGGCGACGGCGACGATGCGGCCCGCCGCCTGACCGCGAAAGGCCAGCGGCAGTCGGAGCTCGCCGGCCGTGCCCTGGCGGCGCTCGGCATCGAGATCGAGGCCTGCCTGACCAGCCCCAAGCTGCGAGCTGCGGACACGGCCCGCCTCGCCTGCGAGGCGCTCGGGGTCGAGCCCGAGATCGCCGCCGAGCTGAGCGGGGCCGGGCTCGACTCCGCCGGCCTCGCCGCCGGCCGCGGCGAGACGATGCTGGTCGGTCACGACCCGTACTTCTCGGATGAGATCGCGCGGCTCACCGGGGCCAAGGCCAAGCTGCGCAAGGGCGGCCTGGCGATCATCGACGGCAACACCCTGCTGGCGTTGCTGCGCCCCGATGACCTGGCCGCGATCGCCGCGGCGAGGGCCGGGGGGCCACCGCGCAGCGGTAGTGCCCCGACCGCTCATGGGAGGTGAAGCAGCCGGGGCACGTTTGTTCGGCAATCGCTTTCGCGACGCGGCGTATTGTCTATCAGACACTTACGCTCAAGGCCAGCGAACATCGCCTCGCTCGCGATAAATGCCACTAATACACGACATTATGTCACCTGCGACACGGCATAAACGGACAACCGACCGTTTTGTCAGGGCACACAGCGCCCGACTGGCCGGTCAACCAGGACCGCTCCATTGCCTGTAGCCTCCCCGGCCGACTTCACGACCTATAAGGAGAGCGCAGATCGATGGGAATTCTTGATGGGAAAGCGGCGATCGTCACCGGCTCCGCCCGGGGTATCGGCCGCGCCACCGCGGAGCTTTTCGCCGGCGAGGGCGCCAAGGTGCTGATCAACGACCTCGACGCCGACGTCGCCGAGCAGGCCGCCGGTGAGATCACCGGCGAAACCGCCGTCCACGCCGGCGACCTGACCCAGCCCGACGCAGTCGACAAGCTGGTGGCCGCCGCCGTCGACGCGTTCGGCGCGGTCGACATCGTCGTCAACAACGCCGGCTACACCTGGGACGGCGTCGTGCACCGGATGACCGACGAGCAATTCCAGGCGATGCTCGACATCCACACGATCGTCCCCTTCCGCATGACCCGGGCGCTCGCGCCGCACTGGCGCGAGGCGGCCAAGGCAGAGCGGGGCGAGGGCAAGGAGGTCTTCCGCAAGATCGTCAACGTCTCGTCGATCTCGGGGACGATGGGCAACGCCGGCCAGGCCAACTACTCGGCCGCCAAGGCAGGCGTGGTCGGGCTGACCAAAACGCTGGCCAAGGAGTGGGGGCAGTTCAAGGTCAACGTCAACGCGGTCGCCTTCGGTTTCGTCGAGACCCGCCTCACCGCGGCCAAGGAGGCCGGTGGCGAGATGACCGCTCCCGGCGGCGAGAAGATCGAGCTGGGTATCCCCGAGCAGATGCGGGCGATGGCCTCGGCGATCATCCCGCTCGGCCGGCCGGCCACCCCGGAGGAGGCGGCCGGCCCGGTCCTCTTCCTCTGCTCGCCGCACGCCAACTACGTGCACGGCCAGATCCTCAACGTCACGGGCGGCCAGTTCGGAGGGATGTACACCTGAGCTGAGGACGGACGTTCTCTCATGAGCTATCTGGACCTGGCAGATCGGACTTGGCCAATTCTGCGCCGCGCCGCGGGGGTCCACACGTTCCTCTACCGGGCGACCGGCGGCCGGATCGGACACGACATCCCGGGAGTCGGCGGCAGGATGCTGTTGCTCGACCATGTCGGGGCGAAGAGCGGGACGAAGCGCACCACCCCCCTGCTCTACATCCCCGACGGCGACGACGTCGTGCTGGTCGCCTCCAAAGGAGGCTTCCCCAAGCACCCCGCCTGGTACCACAACCTGATGGCCAATCCCGACACCACAGTCCAGGTCGGCAACGAGCACCGCACCGTCCACGCCCGCGTCGCCAACGCCGCTGAGCGGGAACGCCTCTGGCCATTGGTCGTCAGCAGCTACCACGGTTACGCCGACTACCAGGCTCGCAGCAAAGGCCGCGAAATCCCGCTGGTAATCCTGCAGCCACGCTGAGAGGCGTCCGGAGTCCCTCTCCCGGAGACTCCGGGACCGGGGTCCGAGCCCACGCCCACGATCAGCTGCGCAACGGTCTCCGGGAGAGGGACTCCGGACGCCTCACCGCTTGCGGCGCTCCTCGGCCACCGGCTCGCCGCCCTCGCTGACTATCGCCTCCGGTGGCCACGGTCCGGCCCAGTTGTCGCGGGCGCCGTCGATCGTGATCGTCGTGCCGGAGAAGAAATCCCCCGCCGGCGAAGCCAGGTAGGCGACGAGCCAGGCCATCTCCTCGGCGCGGCCGGCGCGGCCGATCGGGATCGAGCGCTCGAGGTTGTCGACGACGACCTGCGGATACTTGGTCAGCAGCGTCTCGGTCGCGAACTGACCGGCGGCGAGCGCGCAGGTCTTGATCCCGAAGCGCGCCCACTCCACCGCGAGCGTGCGCATCATGTTCTCGACCGCGGCGCGGGCCGCGCCGGAGTGGACCATCCCCGGCATGCCGTTGTGCGGAGAGAGGGTGACGCTGAGCACCTTGCCGCCGCCCTGCGGGATGAACGCCTTCGTCGCCGCCGCATGGGTCATCAGCCAGGTTCCCTGCACGTTCAGCTCGATCACCGTGTGAAAGCCCTTCGGGCTGATCGACTCGGCCGGGGCGAGGAACTGCCCGCCGGCGTTGTTGACGAGGACGTCGAGCCGTCCGTGGCGCTCCAGCAGACCGTCGAAGAGCCGCTCGACCGACTCCTCGTCGCGGATGTCCAGCGGCTCGTACTCGAAGGGGCCCGCCAGCCCGGCGGCGAGCCCGGCGGTCTCCGCCAACGGCTCCTCGCGCCGCCCGCAGCCGATCACCATTGCGCCCAGCCGGGCCAGCTCCAGCGCCGTCTCGCGCCCCAGGCCGCTGCCGGCGCCGGAGACCAGGCAGACCTGCCCCTCGAGCAGGCCGTCCTTGAAGATGCGCGAATGAGCGCTCTCAGCCATCGTCGATCAAGCCTATAGACGACCTGAGGCCAGGTAATGTCACCTGGCGATGAAGGTGCACGTGGAGGCGAAGCCGCTGCACGAGCCGCTTGCCGGCGGAACTCCAGGCGCCACGGTGAGCGTCGAGCCGCTGGTCGCCGGCCACGTCACCTGGCCGCGCACGATGATGGAACGCCCCGGCGGGCGCCTGGAGACGCTGAAGCTGGCGCGGGCCCTGATCACCGGCCGGCCGGCCGCGACGGTGCCCGTCCCCGCCTTCCTGATCCGCCACCCAAGCGCCGGGGCGATCCTCGTCGATACCGGCCTCCACGCCTCGATCGCCACCGACCCCAAGCAGAACTTCGGCGGACTCGGCGCCCGCGTCGGCAGCCCGTCGCTGGAGGCCGGCGCCGACGTGCCCGCCCAGCTGCGCGCGCGCAACCTCGACCCGGGCGAGATCCCCGTGGTCGTGATGACCCACATGCACATCGACCACACCTCGGCGATATCGGAGTTCCCCAACTCGACCTTCGTGCTCAGCGAGGTCGAGTGGGAGGCGGCGACGGTGGGGCCGAAACCGCTGCTGAACGGGTACCGACGGGCGCACTTCGACTATGCCTTCGACTACCGCACGGTCGACTTCGACCGCGGCGGCATCGACTCGTACTCGAGCTTCGCCCGCTGCTTCGACCTCTTCGGCGACGGCTCGATCCGCCTCGCCTACACCCCCGGCCACAGCGCCGGCCACATGTCGGTGATCGCCCACCTGTCCGAGCACGACTTCGTGATCGGCGGCGACGCGACCTACACCCAGGCGCAACTCGAGGGCGACGCACCGCTGGCGCCGCGCCCCTTCGACGCCCACAACTACCGCCGCTCGCTTCAGGAGCTGAAGCTGTTCCGGCGCGAATTCCCCCAGGCGATCGTCACGCCCGGACACGATCCGGGCTTCTACGAGAAGCTCGGCGACCGCTACTCCTAGCCAGCCCCTCGTACATCTCGCGCACGTGCCCGAAGACCTCGGTCGCGACCTCGAGCTGGCGCTCGCGGCTCGGCGAATCCTCCCTGGGGAAGGTCAGCGACTTGCCGAACTGCACGGTGACCCTGGGGAAGCGGAAGCGTTTCCAGCGTCGCACCTTGGCCGAGCCGTGGATCGCGACCGGCACGACCGGCACGCCGGACTCGAGCGCGATCCGGCCGATGCCGGGTTTGACCTCGCCCAGCTCGTAGCTGCGCGAGCGCCCGCCCTCGGCGTAGACCAGCAGCATCCCGCCCTGGTCGAGGATCGTGAAGGCCGTCTCGAAGGCCTCCTCGTCGTGGTGGCCGCGGCGCACCGGAAAGACCCCGCCGTGCTTGTAGATGTAGGTGAGGACGGGGGGACCGAACATCTGCGATTTCGCCATGAAGCGGATCTTCCGGCGCAGATAGAGGCCGACGAAGAAGTGGTCCATCTGGCTGAAATGGTTGGGGGCGAGCAGCAGGCCTCCCGTCTTCGGCACGTTCTCGACCCCGATCGCGCGCACCCGGTAGATCAGCAGCGTCGGCAGCGAGACGATCAGGCGGACGAAGGTGTAGGTCCAGCCGACCCCCCTGCGCGCCGAGGCGTGGAACTGCTCGAAGTAGGAGGCGGGACGGTCGTCCTTGTAGACCTGTGGCTTGATCTCGGGCATGGCGGGGAGACGGCCGCGCGGCCGTCGCTGTGCTTACCCCCATGCCCCGGTGACGGTTACGCGGCCCAGTCTCGACTGCGCTCGAGCGCGCGGCGCCACTCGGCCAGCAGCGCATCGCGCTCGCCGGCGCCCATCCGCGGCTCGTAGCGCGCCGCCTCGCGCCACATCTCGGCGACCTGCGCGGCGCTCCAGCGACCGGTCGCGATCCCGGCCAGGTAGGCCGCGCCGAGCGCGGTCGTCTCGGCGATCTCCGGCACGACGACCGGAGCGCCGAGCACGTCCGCCTGGAACTGCATCAGCCAGCGGTTCGCGACCGCGCCGCCGTCGGCTTTCAGCTCGCCGAGGGCCTCTCCGCAGGCCGCCTCCTCCGCCCTCACCGCGTCGACCGTCTGGTAGGCGATCGCCTCCAGCGCCGCCCGCGCCAAGTGGGCGCGGCCGCTGCCGCGGGTGAGGCCGACGATCGTGCCACGCGCGTGGGGGTCCCAGTGGGGCGAGCCGAGCCCGGTCAGCGCCGGGACGAAGTAGACGCCGTCGTTGCCCGTGAGCGAAGCGGCCAGAGCCTCGCTCTCCCCCGCCTCGCCGATGATCTCCAGGCCATCCCGCAACCACTGCACCGCGGCGCCGGTGACGAAGATCGAGGCCTCGAGCGCATAGGCCGCCTCCTCGCCCGTGGCGCAGGCGACCGTCGTCAGCAGCCCATCGCTCGGCGGCGGCGCCGCGCCGCCGGCGTTGAGCAGGACGAAGCTGCCCGTGCCGTAGGTGTTCTTGGCGCTGCCGGCACGGTGGCAGGCCTGGCCGAACAGCGCCGCCTGCTGATCGCCGGCGATCCCCGCCACCGGCGCCTCGCCGCCGAACTCCGCGGTCGTGCCGTAGACATGCGCCGAGGGCAGCGGTTCCGGCAGTCGCGCCGGGTCGATGCCGAACAGCTCGCAGAGCTCGCCGTCCCAGGCGAGGCGGCGGATGTCGAACAGCATCGTCCGCGAGGCGTTGGTGTAGTCGGTCGCGTGGCGGCCGGTCAGCTTGTAGAGCAGCCAGGAGTCGATCGTGCCGAAGACCGCGCGCCCGGCGCCCTCGGCGTTGGCCAGCAGCCACTCGATCTTGGTCGCGGAGAAGTATGGGTCGACGACGAGGCCGGTCCGCTCGCGCACCAGCCCACCGCGGCCGGCCTCGCGCAGCTCCTCGCAGCGCGCCGCGGTGCGCCGGTCCTGCCAGACCAGCGCCCGGTGGAGCGGCTCGCCGCTCGCCGGGTCCCAGGCGACGACCGTCTCGCGCTGGTTGGCGATCCCGATCCCCTCCAGCTCGGCCCCCTGGATCCCCGCATCGGCGAGCGCCTCGCTCGCGACCCGCCGCGTCACCTCCCAGATTTCCCCCGCGTCGTGCTCGACCCAGCCGGGACGCGGAAAATGCTGCTCGAACTCCGCGTAGGCGCGGCCGGCGATCCGACCCTCGGGGTCGAAGACGATGCAGGTCGTGCCCGTGGTCCCCTGGTCGATCGCGAGGATCATCGTTGTCTCAGCACGGCAACGGGTGTACGGTCAGGGTGGGCAGGGTTCAACCCTATGGAAGGAACTCCCATGGCAGCAACTGAGGTCAGGCAATTCACCGCCCCGGACGAGGTGCGCCCGTTCGAGGGGAAAGGCCAGGCGGAGGTGGTGCAGCTCGCCGGTCACACCGTCGCGAAGGGAACGTTCGAGCCGGGCTGGAAGTGGTCGGAGAACGTCAAGCCGATCGCCGGCACCGATTCCTGCCAGGTGGCCCATTTCGCCTACGTGCTGTCCGGCAGCATGCGCGTCTTCATGGACGACGGCTCGGAGGTCGAAGTCAACGCCGGCGACGTCGTCGCGATTCCGCCGGGCCACGATGCCGAAGTGCCGGGTCCCGAGGCCTGCGTGATGGTCGACTTCGGCGAGATCGGCGATTACGCGAAACGCGGTTGAGCCTCAGCCGCGCCGGCGGCGGCGAGAAAGATAGACGCGGGCGAAGTCGCCGAGCTGGCGGGCGCGGTGGGTGAAGCCGGCGAGTGAGCGGCCGGTTGCGCGGTGGGAGAGGTCGAGCTCGTACTCGCGCAGACGATAGCCGGCGCGGACGGCGTCGATCGTCATCCCGACCTCCATCCCGTAGCCGCGCGCGAAGGGCAGCGCGGCACCCAGGACGTCGGCCCGCATCGCCCGCTGGCCCGAGATCGGCGCCTCCGTCTCGAGGCCGCAGCGACGGCGGATCGCCCAGCGGGCGAAGCCGAGCGCGACGCCGAAGCCACCGCCGACCCGGCGGCTGAAGGCGGCGACGGCGAGGTCGCACTCGTCCTTCTCGACCGCCTCGACCAGCGAGACCAGCTGAGCGGCGGAGCCGCCGAGGTCGCCGTCGCAGAGGAGGACCAGCTCGGGCGTGGGCTCGGCGCTCAGCGCCGCCTCGACACCGGCGCCGACGTTGGCGCCCTTGCCGTGGGGCCTGCCACGGCTGACGACCTGGGCGCCGGCCGCCATCGCGACCTCCGCCGTGCCGTCGCCGGAGGCGTCGTCGGCGACCCAGAGGGCAGCCTGCGGCAGGGCGCTGCGCAGCGCCCCGAGCGTCTCCCCGATCCGGTCGGCCTCGTCGCGCGCGGCGACCACGACAGCCAGCGCGATTCTGGGTTCAGTATCGATTTTCGACACGTTCCAATATCAATTCTCGACAGCTGGTCGAAGTGCCGGTCCTGGGTCCAAGAGCCAGGCAAGGATCCCGACCGGCACCGCCCACACCGCGTCGGCTCCACGACCGTCGCCCAGGTCGATCACCGAACGCGTGGCGAAGATGCCTCCCCCACGAGAACGCAGAGTCTGTGCGGCGCGGCGCCAGGGACCGTCGATGTACTTCCCCTCGAAGCCGACCTCGAGCTCCGGGCCGACGAAGTCGATCTCGGCGCCACTCGAAACCCGCTCGTACATGACCGTGCTCGCGTCGAGCAGCGCGCCTGGCTTCCCCCCGCCTGCCGAGCGAAGCAGAAGGAGGCCCAGCTGCTGCTCGCTCAGCACCGAATCGTCCGGAGCGCGTCGCCTGCCGTCCCTGAGGTTGGGCAGGCGTGCGAGCAGGGGATCGATGAAGTAGACCTTCTCCTGGGCCCTGAGATTCGGCAGTCCGCCCCGGGCCTGATGGCAACGCCAGGTCATCAGGGCCGAGCCGAGCGCGCCGATCCGGTCGTTGACCCTGTGGTTGTCGGAGAGGCCGATGTCGCGCGCGACCGCCGAAGCGTTGAGCGGCGACGCCAAGCCGTCCGCCAGGCGCTCGATGAACTCCGCCACCTGGCCATCGCTCATCTCGGTCGCCTGGAAGGCGTCCCCCGAGATCACCTCCCACATGGCCAGTGCGAAGCTGTCGCTCACCGAGGCGGAGGCGACAAAATCGCGAACGGCGCGCGGGAAGCCACCTATCTGAAGATAGGCCTGCCAAGCGTGGTCGAGCTCGGAGAAGAAGGGGGAGAGCTCCGAGATGGCCTCCTCGCCCGCGACACTGCGCAGATCCTTGGGCCGCAGAGACGCCTCGGGCACGTTGCCGACGACACCGGTCGAACGACAGAAGGAACGGAAGTCCATCGGCAGCAGGAGGCGATCGGAATCGACGACGTCCCCCCGTCTGCCGGCGAGCGCCTTGGTCGCCTCGCGCAGGTCCCTCGCGGAGGAGCCCGAGAGAACCACGCAACTCTTGCGGAAGACCGAATCTCCGTCGCGAAGCCGCTTGACGACAGCAGCCCAACCGGGGACCGCCGTGATCTCGTCGAGGAACCAGTGGCGCTCACCCTCGAGCAGGGTGGTGTTTCTCTGGCCGACGGCGATCAGCCGATGCAGGTCCTGTGCGGTGAGGCCATCGCACGAACAAGAGAAGACGAGGCGTGGATTGGCGCCCGCCTCGATCGTCGCCGAGATCGCGCGCTTGACCTCGACGCTCTTGCCGACCCGTCGCGGACCGCGAAGCACGTAAAGACCGCCGGGTCGTAACCCAGACAGCGCCGAGGGCTCGTAGAGAAACGGAGAATCGGCTACCTCTCTCAGATCGGGGTCATCCTGCCGCCAACCCTCGCGATCCCGCCACCAAGCCGAGCCATCGGTCAGAAGTCTCCTCAATTGGCCGTCGTTCACCCAAAAAACTATATCAAATTGGGTGTTAGGAACCCAAAAAAAAGGGCTTTTTTGGTTGACGCCGAAGAGCAGGCGGGTCCAGACGCCGAGCGCGTTCGGGATATTGCCGTGGATCGGGGGCAACGGATATTGTCCCCGCCCATGGCGGACATCGAGGCGCACATAACCGGCAACGTGTGGAAAGTCGAGGTCGCGGTCGGCGACACGGTCGAGGACGGCGACACTGTCGTCATCCTCGAGTCGATGAAGATGGAGATCCCGGTCGAGGCCGAGGACGACGGCACCGTGAAGGAGATTCGCTGCGAGGAGGGTCAGTCGGTCAGCGAAGGCGACGTCCTCGTAGTGCTCGAGTGAGCGAGCGACTCGCCGGCGGCAAGCTGCTTCTCGACTACCCGGCCGAGGCCGTCGCCCGCGTCCGCATCTCCAATCCCGAACGCCGCAACGCGCTCGACCACGAGATCCTCGACGCGCTGGCCGAGACGCTGCCGCGGCTCGACCGCGGGATCGAGACCCGCTGCGTGCTGATCACCGGCGCGCCACCGGCATTCTCCGCCGGCTATGACCTGACAGCGATTCCCGGTGCGACCTTCGAGCGCGATGCCGAGGCCTTGGTCGCACACCCCTTCCACGACGCGATGGAAGCGCTCGCCGCCCACCCCTGGCCGACCGTCGCGGCGATCAACGGTCACTGCCTGGGCGGCGGCCTGGAGCTGGCGATCACCTGTGACCTGCGCATCTGCGCCGCGGGCGCCAAGCTCGGCATGCCGCCCGCCAAGCTCGGCCTCGTCTACGGCCACACCGGCCTGCGCAAGTTCATCGACACGCTGGGCTTGGCGCGGACCAAGGAGCTCTTCCTCACCGGACGCAACTTCAGCGCCGAGCGCGCCGAGCAGATCGGCCTCGTCCACGAGGTGGTCGACGACGACTTCGAGGCGGCGGCGGTCGCGCTGGCCGAGGGCATCGCCGCAAACGCGCCGCTCTCGACCCGGGGCAACAAGCGGGCGATCGAAGTGCTCAACTCGAACCCGGCCCTCAGCGAGCAGCAGGAGGCCGGCCTGATCGCGCTGCGCGAGTCGTGCTTTGCCTCCGAAGATCTGCGCGAGGGCATCGAAGCCTTCGCCGAGAAGCGCAAGCCGCAGTGGAAGGGGCGATGAGCAGGAGGGGCGCCAAAGCGCGGGCGGAGCTCGCCGCCGCCGACCCGGCGATGGCCGCGTTGATCGAGCGCATCGGCGAGATCGACCTGGCGACGCGCCTGCGACGGCGCAGCGAGGAGAAGCCTCCGGACGCGTACGGAGCGCTGCTGCGGGCGATCGTCGGCCAGCAGCTCTCGACCAAAGCGGCGCGGACGATCTACCTGCGGGTCTGCGACCTCTTCGGCGGCTCGACCCCCTCGCCGGCGCAGCTGCTGGAGGCCGGCGAGGAGGACCTGCGCGGTTGCGGCCTGTCCGGCCGCAAGGTCGAGTACGTACGCGACCTCGCCGTCCACGTGCTCGACGGCGAGCTCGAGCTCGACCGGCTCGACGATCTCTCCGACGAGGAGGCGATCGAGGAGATCGTCGCCGTCCGCGGCCTCGGCCGGTGGACCGCCGAGATGTTCCTGCTCTTCCACCTGGAGCGGCCCGACGTCCTCTCCGGCGGCGACCTCGGCATCCGCAAAGCGGTCCAGGTCGAGTACGGCCTGGAGGAGATGCCCGCTCCGCAGAGGGTGCTGGAGATCGGCGAGGCGTGGCGCCCCCACCGCAGCCTCGCCTCGCTCTACCTCTGGGAGTCGCTCGCAAACGTTCCCGCCGGGTAGGGGACGGGGGGCGTTTGACCGAAAAGAGGGGAATGCGCCTTCGTTTCTGGCTCGGCTACGGGGTCGTCGCCGCGATCGCGATCGGCTCGGTCGCGATCGCCCTGGTGGTGCGCGACCGCGAAGCCGACAACTTCGAGCAGGTGCAGCGCAGCGAGGCGTCGCGCTCGGCGCGCCAGGTCGAAGCTGTCGCCCGCCTCTCGGTCGGCCAGCTCGCCAGCGCCGGCGCGTTCTACCAGGCGGTCGAACGGCTCACCCGGCACAAGTTCGAAGTGATGGCCGACTCGCTGCTCGCCAACGGCGCCCTCTCGGGCACCGGGCTGCTGCTCTCGGTCCCCGGCTCCAACCGCGGGGGGTTCGAACGCCGGCACGGCTACCCGATCGTCGAACGCGCCGGGCTCGGGTTCCGCCGCGACCAGCCGCGCGCCCACTACTACCCGCTTCTCTTCGGAGCCTCCAGCAGCGACCTGAAGCCACCGCTCGGATACGACATCGGCTCCGACCCAGTGCGCGCTCCGTTCATCCGTCGTGCCCGCGACAGCGGCAAGCCGACCGCGACCCGGGTCATCCACCTGCCGATCGGCGGCACCGGCATCAACGTCTTCCGCCCGGTCTACCGCGACGGCGCCCCGACCGCCACGGTGGCCGAGCGTCGCGCCGCCCTCACCGGCTTCGCGATCGGCTCCTTTCACGTGCCGAATCTGACGGCCGCTGCTGCCTCGGCGCTCTCGGACGGAATCCAGGTGCAGCTCGTCGAGGACGGCCACACGATCGCGGGCCCGCACCTGGCGCGCGACGAATCAGCCACCGCCCCGCTCCATATCGCCGACCGCACCTGGCTCCTGGTCGTGCGCGACCCGAGCCGTCCGGACGTCGGCCTGCCGGTCCTGATCGCCGTGGTCGGCATCGCCCTCGCCGCGCTGATGGGAGCGCTGGTCCTCGTCTGGAGTCGCAGCGAGCGGATGCAGGACCTCAAGCAACAGGCGAGCCACGACCCGCTGACCGGGCTGAAGAACCGGCGGCGCTTCGGCGAGGACCTGAGCACCGAGCTCGCCCGCAGCCGTCGAGAGAAGACGGTCGGGGCGGTGCTGATACTCGACCTCGACAACTTCAAGCAGGTCAACGACACACTCGGCCATCCGGCCGGGGACCGGGTGATCGCCGACATCGCCGACGTCCTGCGCGGGCGGATGCGGGTCACCGACGTGGTCGCGCGGCTCGGCGGCGACGAGTTCGCGATCGTGCTGCCCCACTGCGACCTCGACGAGGCCGAAGAGGTCGCCGAAGCGATCGCGACGGCGATCCGCCTGCACGCCCTGCCGGGCGAGGCGGCGCCGCCGGTCACGGCCAGCATCGGGATCGCGACCTTCGGGCCCGCGTCGGAGGGCTATGACGCTGTGCTCTCCGCCGCCGACGGCGCGATGTACGAAGCGAAGCGCGGCGGGCGCGACTCGATCCGGGTCGCGGGCCAGGTCGGGCCGGCGAGCCCGAGCCCGGTCGAGGACCGGGGCGCCTCCTGAACCACCGGCCGACGCGGGCGCGAACGTCCGGGCCGATTCCTAGCCTTGCGGCCGGATGTCCTCCCTGATCTCCTTCGAGGAAGCGCTGGCGCTCGGCGAGCTGAGCGACCATGAGGAGATCGGCGAGCTGGTCGAGCGCGCCTGGGCGGTGCGCAAGGAGAACTTCGGCGACTCGACCGACATGTGCTCGCTGGTCAACGCCAAGTCGGGCGGCTGCGCCGAGGACTGCGGCTTCTGCGCCCAGTCTCGCTACGCCGAGGCGGACACGCCGATGCACGCGATGATGGAGCCCGAGCAGATCCTCGAGCACGCGCGCGCGGCGGAGGCGGCGGGCGCGCACCGCTTCTGCATGGTCACCCAGGGCCAGGGCCTCTCCAAGCGCGACTTCGAGAAGATCGTCGAGGGGGCGAAGCTGGTCTCCGAGCACACCAACCTGAAGCGCTGCGCCTCGATCGGCCACATGTCCGGCGAGCGCGCGAGGCGACTGCGCGAGGCGGGCATCCAGCGCGTCCACCACAACGTCGAGTCCTCGCGCTCCTACTACCCGGAGGTCTCCAACACGGTCCGCTACGAGGGGCGGTTGCGGACGATCGACGCGGTCAAGGAGGCCGGCCTGGAGACCTGCGTCGGCGGCATCCTCAACCTCGGCGAGTCGCCGCGGCAGCGGGTCGAGATGGCCTTCGAGCTCTCCGAGCTGGAGCCGGACTCGGTGCCGATCAACCTGCTCAACCCGCGCGAGGGGACCAAGTTCGGCGATCGCCCGCTGATGGATCCCTGGGACGTGATCAAGTGGGTGGCGATCTTCCGGCTGATCATCCCCGGCGCGCTCTTCCGCCTCTGCGGCGGCCGGGTCGAGAACCTCGGCGAGCTGCAGCCGCTGGCCGTCAAGGCCGGCCTCAACGGGGTGATGATGGGCAACTTCCTCACCACCCTCGGCGCCGAGCCGGAGGACGACCGGGCGATGTTCGAGCAGCTCGGCCTGAACGTCGCCCGCCAGCCCGACAACGGCGCCAACCCGCGACCTGACAACCGCTCCGGCTGGCTCGCGGGCGAGACGCCCGCGACCCCGATCGACGAGCTGATCGACAGCCAGGACGAAGCCAACTTCTGGGACCCGTCGACCCAGCTGCGCGTGATCAAGAAGACGAAGAAGCCTCCGCCTTACCCGACAGCGGCATGATGGATGTCGCAAGCAGGCTCGAGGAGCTTCGCGAGGGCGGGCTCCACCGCCGCCTGCGCCAGATCGAAAGCCCCCAGGGGCCGCGTGTGCTCCTCGACGGGCGGGATGTCCTGCTGCTCTGCTCGAACGACTACCTCGGCCTGGCCGACAGCGCCGAGGTGCGCGACGCCGCGGCCCAGGCGGCGCTGCGCTGGGGCGCCGGCGCCGGCGCCTCGCGGCTGATCTCGGGCAACATGGCGCCGCACCGGCGGCTGGAGGAACGCCTGGCAGCCTTCAAGGGCTACGAGGAGGCGCTGCTGTTCGGCTCCGGCTACCTGGCGAACGTCGGCGCGATCTCGGCGCTCGCCGGGCGGGGCGGGGTCGTCTTCTCCGACGAGCTCAACCACGCCAGCATCGTCGACGGCTGCCGCCTGGCCCGCGCCGAGACCTTCGTCTTCCGCCACGCCGACGTCGAGCACCTCGCCTGGGGCCTGGGCCAGGCGGGCGAGCGTGCTTCGCTGATCGTCACCGACGGCGTCTTCTCGATGGACGGAGACGTCGCCCCGCTCGCCGAGCTCGTGCGGCTGGCTCGTGAGCACCGCTGCCGGCTGATGGTCGACGAGGCGCACGCGACCGGCGCTACCGGCCCGGGGGGCCGCGGCTCGGTGGCCGCCGCGGGGTTGAGCGGGGAGGTCGACCTGGTGGTCGGCACGCTGGGCAAGGCGCTCGGCTCCTACGGCGCCTACGTCTGCGCGAGCGGCGAGCTCTGTGAGTACCTGCTCAATGCGGCGCGCTCCTTCATCTTCTCCACGGCCCTACCGCCACCCGTCGTGGCGGCGGCGCTGGCGGCGCTTGAACTGCTCGAGGTCGAGCCGGGGCGCGTGCAGCAGCTGAACGCCAACGCGGCGACACTGCGCAAGGGCCTGCTTGCCGAGGGCCTGCCGGCGGGTGGCGGAGAGAGCCAGATCGTGCCGCTCGAAGTCGGCGACGCCGCGCGGACGATGGAGCTCTGCGAACGGCTGCTCGAACGCGGCGTCTTCGCCCAGGGGATCCGCCCACCCACCGTGCCGTCGGGATCCTCGCGCCTGCGCTTCAGCGTGATGGCGACGCACGAGCCGGTGGACCTGCGCGACGCGGCGAAGCTGACCGGCGAAGCGGCGCGCGAGGTCGGCATCGGCAGGTCGACCCTTCTGGCAGCTTGACCGACGCGGACGTGCCGTCGGAAAAGGGCCACATAGGACCTCTTTCCGGCGGCACGTCTGGGGTCTTCGTCACCGGGACGGGGACCGGGGTCGGGAAGACGGTGGTCGCCGCCGCGATCGCTCGCACGCTCGCCGAGCAAGGCAAGCGCGTCGCCGTCTTCAAGCCGGCGGTCACGGGGCTTGACGAGCTCGCCACCGGTGGTCGGGTCGATCGGACGAGTTCCCACACGGCAGGTGGGAAATCGCCCGATCGACCCGACCACCAAGCACTGCGGGAGGCCGCGAGAAGCGAGCAGACAGATGATGAGATCGCGCCCTACCGCTACGGGCCCCCGATGTCGCCGCACCTGGCGGCTGAGCTGGCGAGTGAGGAGATTTCGCGGGAACGACTGCTAGATGGGGCTCAGACCGCCGCAGCCGGTGCTGACGCCCTCGTCTGCGAGGGAGTCGGCGGCCTGCTCGTGCCGCTTTCCCCGTCCTACCTCGTCCGCGATCTCGCGGTCGACCTCGGCCTGCCGCTCGTCATCGCCGCCTCCCCCGGCCTCGGCACGATCAACCACACCCTGTTGACGATCGAGGTTGCGCGCGCCACCGGCCTGGAGGTGACTGCCGTCGTCCTCACTCCCTGGCCCGAAAGACCCTCGGTGATCGAGAGCTCGAACCGCGAGACAATCGCCGCCCTGGGCGAGGTCAAAGTCGAAACGCTGCCCCAGTTGGATCTGTCGAACCCTGAGCGCTGGCCGGACGTCTTGGCGACTTACCCCCCAATTCGAGGGGGGTAAGTCGCCAGAGGGGTCAACCAGGAGCCCCGGCAGGGACCGCCTCCTGTGCGGCCAGCTCCTCGCCACCGGGGTTGACCGCGGCCTCGGCAACCTCGTCGCTGACCCGTTTCGGCTTGGCGCGGATCGCCGATGCGGCTATCGCCGCGCCGAGCAGCGTCACCGCCGCCGAGACGAGCATCGCGTCGCTGAGGCCGTCGACGAAGTGCTGCGGGGTCGCCGTCTCGAAGCTGCCGCCGGCGACGCTCTGGAAGATCGCGCCCGAGACGGCGATGCCGAGGCTGCCGCCGACCATGCGGAACATCGAGAGCACGCCCGAGGCGATGCCGGCTTTCTGCACCGAGACGGCGTTCATCGCGGCGCTGGTCATCGGCGACATCGTCAGCGCGATGCCGATGCCGAGCAGCATGAACCCGGGCAGCAGGTCGAGATAGCCGGAGTTCACCGCGATCCCGGTGAAGCTGTAGAGCGAGGCGGTGAGGATCAGCAGGCCGGCGACGATCAGCCAGCGCGGGCCGAAGCGGTCGGCGAGCCTGCCGGCGGCCGGCGCCACGCCGACGATCATCAGCGTCGCGGGCAGGAAGCGGATGCCCGCCTCCAGCGGCGAGTAGCGCAGGATGTCCTGCATGTAGAGGGCGAGGAAGAAGAAGACGCCCATCATCGCGAAGGTGATGATCAGGGCGACGACCACCGCGCCGAGGAAGTTGCGGTTGGCGAAGAAGCGGAACTCGACCATCGGCGCCTTGACCCGCAGCTCGGTGAAGACGAAGGCCACCCCGCCCAGCACGGCGCCGGCCAGCAGGCCGACGATCCCGGCCGAGCCCCAGCCCCGGCTGTTGCCCTCGACCAGGGCGAGGACGAGCGCGGTGAGGCCGGCGGTGAGCGTCGCCACGCCGAGGTAGTCGACCTCGCGGCCGACCGTCGTGTCGCGCGACTCGCGCACGGCGAAGATCGTCGCCGTGACGGCGCCGATCGCGACCGGGATGTTGAGGTAGAAGATCGCCCGCCAGCTGACGTGCTCGGTGAGGAAGCCGCCGAGGACCGGCCCGACGGCGAGGGCGAGGGCGGATACGCCCGCCCAGGTTCCCATCGCCTTGCCGCGCTCGTGAGCGGGGAAGGCGTCGGTGATGATCGAGAGCGTGCCCGGCATCATCAGCGCCGCGCCGACGCCCTGCAGGACGCGACTGGCGACCAGGTCGGTCGCGCCCTGGGCGAGGCCCGCGGTCGCCGAGGAGAGGGCGAAGATGACGACGCCGATCAGGAACATGCGGCGGCGGCCGAAGATGTCGCCGAGGCGGCCGCCGGTCGCCAGCAGCACGGCGAACGAGAGCGTGTAGCCGTTGATCGTCCACTCGAGGCCGGAGATCGAGGCGCCGAGGTCGCGCTGGATCGAGGGCAGCGCGACGTTGACGACGGTGTTGTCGAGCATGATCATGAACAGCGCGAAGCACATCGCTCCGAGCGTCCACCACTTGCGGTTTTCGTCGGTGATCAGATGGCGGTAACGGGTCAAGCCGGTCCAACTCCCTTCAGGTGCTCATAGGTCTCGGCGATGTCCTCGCGGTCCATCAGCGAGTCGATCGCGGCGTCGAGCTTGCGGCGCTGGGCGGCGCTGAGGCTCTCGGCGAAGGCCTCGAGCCCGGCCTGGCGGACGACGAGCAGCGTGTCGACCAGCTTCTTGCCCTTGGCGGTGATCGCGACCCGGCGGACGCGGCGGTCGTCGGGGTCCTCGAGGCGGGTGACGAGCTTCTTCTTGACGAGCGCGTCGACCGCCCGGCTCATCGAGGGGACCGAGACGCCGAAGCGCTCAGCCAGCTCCCCCACCTGACGTGGGTCCGCTGCGTCACCGAGGCCACCCAGCTCGAGCAGGGCCTTGCACTGGGTCATCGAGAGGCCGGACTCCTCGATCACCCGCAGCTGGTTGCCGCGGTCGTAGAGGAAGACGTGCCGCATCAGGGCGCTCAGCCGCGCCGCCGTATCCTGCGCCTCCTCACTCGTCTCCGGGGCGACCGCCTTCTCGACGATTGCCGCAATCTCGCTCGCTTGCATGCCAAAATAGTTGCAGATACGCAACTATTTCTCAAACACAATATTTGCTCGTGTGATGCACATCACATCATGCAAGCGGCGCCGACGATGCTGAGGTTGGCGAGCTCCGCGAAGCCGCCGGCTACTTGTAGATCGCGATCGGCAGGATCACCGCCCCGCGCTTCTGGATCCTCGTCTGTGCTTCCAGAGCGGCGATCGCGACGCCGCGCGACTCGAGAATCGCTTCGTTTCGTTCCTTCGGAGTTACGCCCGCCCTGCGTATCGTCCTGGTGCATTCCGGGTCGGTTCTGCAGAGCAGCTTCAGCGGCGCCGCGGCGAGCGGCTGCTGCCAGGTCTCGACCGTGGGCGAGTCGACGTAGGCGGGGGAGTTGTGGTCGCCGTCCTCGGGAAAGATCCGAACCACCTTGCCGACGACGGTGAATTCGCCCCCGCCGAACTTGATCAGGCTGCGCTCTTTGGTCAGCAGCCGGGCGTCCATCGGCATCAGGTACTGAACGTGTTCCTTTTCGTTCGAGGGCCGCAGCGCGAAGACGACGCGCGGGTCGTCGCCGACCCGGTCGCTGAACCGCTCCGCGTTGGCCCGCTGCAGTCTCACCCGTTCTCGCCCGGGCTGACCCTTCGGCGGCAGCGGAAACAGCGTCCCGAGCGTTTCGTGCTGGCCGACCGCGAGATAGGGATTGAGGTAGATGGGCGGCCGCAGGCCGTGGGTCTGGAACCTGACGAACTGGCCCTCGGTCAGGCTCGAGACGTTGTCCTTGAACTGCCCGAGCCCAATCGTCGTCAGCCCGTGACGCAGATTTTCGAGCTTCGCCAGGAGTTCGATGTAGTTGCCCGCGGCGGTCGCCCGTATTTCCTTCGACGTCGACTCTTCGTGTTCCGATTTACCACCGGCTCCAGCGCCCTGCAGGCCAATGCTGGCGTTCAATTCGCTAGACGACTTTTCGAACAGTTTCTTGGTGGTGAAATTGCCGCCGTCGAACTCGGCCAGGTACGCGAGCACCCTCGTGCCGTCGAGGTAGAGGAACTCGGGAGGCCCGTTGGCTGGGAACTGGGGGTCGCCGTTGCCTTCGCCCGAATGGAAGCCGGTCACGAGCCAAACCACGGCAGCCAAGATTACGGCCAGCTCGACCAGCTTGAACAGACCGGGCTGCTGGTTGACGGCGGTGGCTGCGCTCTTCGCGTGGTCTTTGAAACCCAAAGCGAACATTAACCTAAAGGATTTCGATTATTAGTGTCAAGTGAAAAGCGGCGCGGGAGCCGCTTTCCGCCGCGAGCGGGTCTATCGTCGTCTTCGGCGATGTCGGTGGACCACGCTCAGCTCGATCGCGACCATCTCTGGCACCCGTTCACCCAGCAACAGGGCTGGGTCGAGGAAGAGCCGTTGATGGTCGAGCGGGCCGAGGGGGCGCAGCTGATCGACGACCAGGGCCGCCGCTACATCGACGGTGTCTCCTCTCTGTGGTGCAACGTCCACGGGCATCGCCACGCCGGCATCGACGCCGCTGTGCGGAAGCAGCTCGACAGGGTCGCCCACTCGACCATGCTCGGCCTCTCCCACCCCGCCGCGGCCGAGCTGGCGGGCAAACTGGTCGAGATCGCACCCCCCGGGCTGACCCGCGTCTTCTATTCCGAAGCGGGCGCGACCGCGACCGAGATCGCGCTGAAGATGGCCTTCCAGTTCCAGCAGCAACGCGGCGGCCAGCACCGGCGGCGCACCTCCTTCGTCCACATGCGCGACGCCTACCACGGCGACACGATCGGCTCGGTCTCGGTCGGAGGCATCGATCTCTTCCACTCGACCTACCGCCCGCTGCTCTTCCCCACCCATGCCGCCGAGCCCGGCGACGCGGCGGACCTCGAGCGCGTCCTCGCCTGCCACGAGGAGGAGATCGCGGCGCTGATCGTCGAGCCGCTGGTCCAGGGCGCGGCCGGCATGCTCGTCCACCCGCCCGGCTACCTGCGCGACGCGCGCGAGCTCTGCAATCGCTACGGCGTGCTCCTGATCTGCGACGAGGTGGCGACCGGCTTCGGCCGCACCGGGACGATGTTCGCCTGCGAACAGGAGGATGTCGCGCCGGACCTGCTCTGCCTCGCCAAGGGCCTCACCGGCGGCTATCTGCCGCTGGCCGCGACGCTCGCCGGCGAGTGGATCTACGAGGGCTTCCTCGGCGCGCCCGAGGAGCAGCGCACTTTCTTCCACGGCCACACCTACACCGGCAACCCGCTCGCCTGCGCGGCGGCGCTGGCCAGCCTCGAGGCCTTCGAGCAGGAGCGGACCCTGGAGCGGCTGCAGCCGAAGATCGAGCTGCTGGCGAAGGAGCTCGATGCGGTCGCGGCGCTGCCCGAGGTCGCCGAGGTGCGCCGCTGCGGCGCCATGGTCGGAATCGACCTCGGCGAGCACGACCCGGCGCTTCGGCTCGGGCACCGGGTCACGCTGGAGGCGCGCAGGCGCGGCGCCATCGTTCGTCCGCTCAGCGACGTCGTCGTGCTGATGCCGCCGCTGGCGATCTCCGAGGCGGAGCTGCGGAGCCTGGTGGAGATAACGGCCGAGTCGATCGAGGCGGCCTGCGCCTCGACTCGTCTGGCGCCACTCGCACAAGCCGCATAGGCGCGCGGGTCCTGTCACGGCGGCCCTCCCCCATGTGCTCGGACTCGCTTTCGCGAGCCCTCCGCTATGGGGGACCCCCGCCGCCGCGCCACCCGCGCGAGATACGCTGAGCGAATGGGCGAGAGGAAACGGGGACCCGCCGAGGCTCCCAACCCGGGTGAGCCGGCTACGCCGCGACCGTCGGCATCGGTGGTGCTCCTAAGGCGCGGGGGGAAGCACGGTGACCGGGCGCTGGAGGTGCTTTTGCTCAAGCGGTCCGAGGAGGCGAAGTTCATGCCCGGGGTCTGGGTGTTTCCCGGTGGGGGCGTCGATCCTGGGGACGGGGAGGGCGAGGCGGGATACCGGGCCTGCGCCGTACGGGAGCTGGAAGAGGAGGCGGGGATCGCGCTGTCCGCGGACGAGGAGCTCGTGCTGTTCTCGCGCTGGATCACGCCAGAGGTGGTCTCGCGGCGCTTCGACGCCTGGTTCTTCCTCGCGCTCGCGCCTGCGCACGCACCGCCGGTGCCCGACGGCGTCGAGACGACGGAGGCCCGCTGGTTCGAGCCGCAGGGAGCACTGGAGGCCCAACATGCCGACGAGCTCGCGCTCGCCTTCCCCACGGTGCAACAACTCAAGGGGTTGCTGCCCTACCGAACGGCAACCGAGGCCATCGACGCCCATCGCGGCAAGGCCGTGGAGCCGATCCTGCCGAAGGTGATCGGTACGCCCGAGCAGCACCGGGTCGTCCTCCCCGGCGACCCCGACTACCCTGCCTAACCACGAGGTTCAGGCTTTGCACCCAGGAGGGGCCAAACGTGAACCTCATCCCGGTTAACTGTCGGGAAACGGCGCCAGCCCGGCGTGCCAGGGACCGGGCGGATAGGTGTGCAGGCCGCTCTCGTCCATCTCGCCCTGCAGGCGCCTGAACAACTGGCCGGCGTTTTTAAGCGCCTCTTTGAGCTCAGCATCGGTGCGCTCGCGCAGGCGCCAGAGGAACCAGAGCTGGCGGTCGTTTATGCCGAAGTCGATCTCGCCGGTCATCGTCGTCGTCCAGGCGAGGAAGCCGGGGCTGAACAGCTCGCGCAGCTTGACCGGGTCGTACTCGCGCGGGACGGTCGCCAGGAAGCGCTGGTTGAAGTCGATCGACTCGAACTCGACCTTGCGGGCGAAGCGCTGGGTGAGGACCTCGCGGCCCTCGATCGACTCGACGTTGAAAGCCGGGATCACCTGCGCCAGGTCGGGCATGTGCGCCTTGGCCAGCAGCGCCGTCGGCAGCAGCGCCTTGCCGAAGAGCCCGCCGACCTCCTTTTCGTCGGCGTCGCAGCAGGAGCCCCAGAAGCCCTCGGCGAGCTGACCGGTGAGCCGGTTCGCGCCGCCGACGCAGAGCGCCACGGGCCCGTCTTTGGGATTGATCCCGCCGACCGGCTCGTAGGTGAGCCCGAGTCGCTCGCCGTAGCGCCGCACGATCTCGGCCCAGCCCTCCGCTTCCTGCTTTGCGCTCATCCACGGAATCCTATTTCCACCGCCTCGCCCCGAGATGCGCAGGTTTGCAGGGGGCGAGTAGGATGCGCCCATGCTCATCGCTCTCATCGTGATCGTCGCGATCGTCGTCATCGCGGTCCTCTATTACATCTCCAAGCGCAACTCGATCATCGCCTCGCGCAACCGGGTCGACGAGTCGTGGAGCGGGATCGACGTGCAGCTCAAACGCCGCCACGACCTCGTGCCCAACCTGGTCGAGACGGTCAAGGGCTACGCCACGCACGAGAAAGAGACCTTCGAGAAGGTCACCCAGGCACGGGCCGAGGCGATGTCCGCACAGGGCGTCGCCGCCACCGCCAAAGCCGAGCAGGGGCTGATGGGGGCCCTGGCCGGCTTGCGCGCGGTTGCCGAGAACTACCCGGAGCTGCGCGCCACCGAAAACTTCCAGCAGCTCAGCCGCAACCTTTCCGAGCTGGAGGACGAAATCCAGGCTTCGCGGCGGATCTACAACTCCAACGTGCAGTCCTACAACACCTCGATCCAGCAGTTCCCTGGCTCGATCATCGCCGACCAGGGCGGCTTCACGGCGCGCGAGTACTTCGAGATCGAGGACAGAGCCGACCGCGAGCCGGTCTCGGTCAGCTTCGACAAATAGGCCGAGTCCCCACGGTCCCTGGCAGGCTCTAATCTTCCGACTATGAGTGCAACGACCGAGGCGACGCTCTGGATCTGCGAGAGCTGCGGGTTCATCTACGACCCGGCGATCGGCGATCCGGACGGCGGCATCCCGCCCGGAACGTCCTTCGAGGACATTCCCAGCGACTGGTTCTGTCCCGTCTGCGGAGCGCGTACTTCCGACTTTCGTCCTGTCGAGCCCGGAGAGGCCTGAGGCTTTCGGCTGCGGGTCCTGTCGCGGCGGCCCTCCCCCATGTGCTCGGACTCGCTTCGCGAGCCCTCCGCTATGGGGGACCCCCGCCACCGCGCCACCCGCAGAGGAGCGTTTAAGGTTCCTCCGTGTTCGATTACGACTGGATAGTCGTCGGCTCCGGATTCGGGGGCTCTGTCTCAGCTTTGAGACTGGCTGAAAAGGGCTATGACGTCGCGGTGCTCGAGTGTGGGAAGCGGTTTGGGGATGACGACTTCCCCAGCTCTACCGGGGACAGTCGCCGTTACTTCTGGGCGCCGCGGATGGGGATGAAGGGGATCTTTCGGCTGAGCATCTTCAAGGACATCGCCGTGGTCAGCGGATCGGGCGTCGGCGGCGGCAGCCTCGGCTACGCCAACACGCTCTACGTGCCCCCCTCGCCGTTCTTCGAAGACCCGCAATGGTCCGACCTGGAGAGCTGGGAGGCGCGGCTCGCGCCCCACTACGAAACGGCGCAGCGCATGCTCGGCGTCGTCGTCCACGACAAGGACGACCCGGCTGACCAGCTGCTGCGTGAGCTCGGCGAAGAGCTCGGGGTCGGCGACACCTACCGCAAGACCCCGATCGGGGTCTACCTCGACAACCCCGGGAAGACCGTGCCCGACCCCTTCTTCGAAGGCGAGGGCCCGGAGCGGACCGGCTGCATGCAGTGCGGCCGCTGCATGGTCGGCTGTCCGCACGGCGCCAAGAACACGCTGGTCAAGAACTACCTCTGGCTGGCCGAGCACCGCGGTGTCGCGGTGCAGGCCGAACGCACGGTAACCGACATCCGTCCGCTCGGCGCCGCCGACGGCAGCGACGGCTACGCGGTCGTCAGCGAGCGCTCCGGCCTGCTGCGCGGGCGCCGGCGGCGTACGCTGAAGGCGCGTGGAGTGATCGTCGCCGCCGGGCCGCTCGGCACCAACAAGCTGCTGCAGCGCTGCCGCCTCGGCGGTTCCCTGCCGAAGATCTCACCGCGGCTCGGAGAGCTGGTCCGCACCAACAGCGAGAGCATCCTCGGGGTCAGGGTGCCGAAGGACTATCCCGACGACCTGACCAAGCGGGTCGCGATCACCTCGAGCATCTACCCCGACCCCCACACCCACATCGAGACCGTCACCTACGGCGAGGCCGGCGACTCGATGAGCCTGCTCAACACGTTGCTCGTCGGCGACGGCACGCGCGTCACGCGTCCGCTCAAGCTGCTCGGCCAGATCCTCCGCCACCCCCGCGACTTCGCCAAGATCATGTGGCCGAAGGGCAGCTCGCACCGCACGATCATCCTGCTGGTGATGCAGACGCTCGACAACGCGATCGCCCTGCGGCCGAGGCTGAAGCGCAACGGCGAAGTGCGCCTGCAGACCGAACAGGATCCCGAGAAGCCCAACCCGACCTTCATCCCCGCCGCCAACCAGGCAGCCGAATGGCTCGCCGAGCGCACCGGTGGGGTCGCGACGAGCTCGGTGACGGAGGCGGCGTTCAACATCCCGACCACCGCCCACATCCTCGGCGGCGCCGTGATCGGGCACGGCCCCGAGGACGGCGTCGTCGACTCGCGCCAGCGCGTCTTCGGCTACGAGAACCTGATGGTCTGCGACGGGGCGGCGATCCCGGCCAACGTCGGCGTCAACCCGAGCCTGACGATCACCGCCCTGGCCGAGCACGCGATGAGCCACGTGCCGGCGAAGGAGGGGGCCGAGCCGCGCGACCTTCCCGAAGCCGCGCGGCCAGCCCTTATTTCCTGAACCCCGGAAGGGGTTGCAGCTCCTCTACAGGGAGAATCTCTCCCCCACGTAGCCCCAGTTGACGACGTTCCAGAAGGCGTCTATGTAGTCGGGGCGTTTGTTCTGGTACTTGAGGTAGTAGGCGTGCTCCCAGACGTCGCAGCCGAGCAGCGGGATGCTGCCGTCGGTGACCGGCGAGTCCTGGTTCGGGGTCGAGACGACGGCGAGCCCGGAGCTGTCCTTGACCAGCCAGGCCCAACCGGAGCCGAAGCGGGCGATGCCGGCTTCTTTGAACTTCGCCTTGAACTCGTCGAACGAGCCGAAGGTCTCGTCGATCGCCGCGGCCAGGTCGCCGCTCGGCGCGCCGCCGCCGTCGGGGCTGAGCATCCGCCAGAAGAGCGAGTGGTTGAAGTGACCGCCGGCATTGTTGCGCACCGGCGCCTGCTTGTCGCCCGGCAGGCTGGAGAGGTTGCGCAGCACGTCCTCGACGTCGCGGTCGGCCCACTCGGTCCCCTCCAGGGCGGCATTGGCTTTGTCCACGTAGGCCTGGTGGTGCTTGTCGTGGTGGACCCGCATCGTCGCCTCGTCGATGTGAGGCTCGAGCGCGTCGTAGTCGTAAGGGAGATCGGGAACCGAGAAAGCCATCGTTGAAGCTCCTTGTTTCGATTTCGCAGTCTTGCGGGACCCTAGATGATTGCTAGCTTGTGCCTGGGAGTGGCTGCACGGCCTGCGTCGAAAGGGCTCGAGGGCGGCATCGGCTCGGGGGACCGGCCCGGCGTTGAGCTATGGAATCGAAGCTTCAAAAAGACGATGAGCTGTGGCGCCGCTTCGCGGAGAGCCGCGATCCGGCGATCCGCGAAGAGCTCGTGCGTCGCAACATGCCGTTCGCGAAACGGCTGGCGCTGCGCTACCGGGGGGCCAGCGAGTCCTTCGACGACCTCCTTCAGGTGGCCAACCTCGGATTGCTCAACGCCGTCGATCGCTTCGACCCCGAGCGCGGCATCCCCTTCACCGCCTTCGCCTCGCCGACGATCCTCGGCGAGCTCAAACGCCACTTTCGCGATCGGGTCTGGACCGTGCGGGTGCCGCGCGGGCTGCACGACCGCATGGCGGAAGTCGACAAAGCGATCACCGAGCTGACCAAGCGGCTGCAGCGCTCGCCCACGGTCGGCGAGATCGCCGCGCGGCTCGAGGTGGAGCAGACCGACGTGCTCGAAGTGATGGAGGCAAACCACAACCGGCGACCGCTCTCACTCGATCGGCCGGCGGGTCCGGAAGACTCGGAGGAGTCGGCGCCCACCGAGTGGATCGGCGCGGAGGACGAGGGCTTCGAGCTGGTCGAGGGCCGGATCGCCCTGGACGCAGCGCTGCCCCATCTCGACGATCGCGAGCGGCTCGTCCTGCGCCTGCGCTTCGTCGAGGACATGACCCAGTCGCAGATCGCCGAGCGGATCGGGCACTCGCAGATGCACGTCTCGCGCATCCTGCGCCGCGCCCTCGCCCGGATTCGCGAGCAGATCAGGGAGCAGCAGCGAAGCGAATGACCAGGTACTCGCCGTCGTCCGATTCCTCGACGCGGAGCTCGTCCGCCAGCGCCTCCAACGTGCCGCCGACGTCGGGGATCTCCAGCTCCTCGCGGATAAGGCTCGCCGCACCCGATTCCATCGGCCCCAGGCGCAGGTCGATACCGCCCTCGCGCTCGTCGAGGCCGAGCCTCACGCGGCCATCGGTGAACCGCTGCGGGGCGGCCCCCGCGATCGCGTCGGTCATCAGAACCACGTCGGAAACCCGATCGACGGAGAGATCGCGGCGCGCCGCCAACGCCCCGACGACCCGGGCCAGGACGGGCGCAAGCAACTCCGACCGATCGATCACCATCTCGGTGCGATCGGCCGGGAAGGGCTTCATCTCGACCGGATCGCCGCTGCCGTTGGCGCCGCCCCCGCGCAGGGGGACACGCATCCTCACCACGGTCCCCTGGTCGAGTCCTCCCGAGATCGAGAAGCTGCTGGAGAGCGCCGCGATCAGCGAGAGGCCCAGCCGCAGGCTGTCGCGCTCGGCGGCGGCGCGCGGCTGGATACCGCCGCCTTCGTCGCGGACGACCACCGTCAGCCCGCTCTCGTCCGGCTCGGCCTCGACGCTCAGCGGTCCGGGCCGTCCCCGGTAGGCGTGTACGACGACGTTCATGCAGGCCTCGGTGACGACGGTCTTCAGATCGGCCAGGCCCGGTTCGTCCATCCCGATCTCCTCAGCCAGACCGGCAAGGGCATGACGGATGACGGCGACGTTCTCGGATTTCGCGGGTAGCACCATCTGCAGCCCCTTGGGCCTCTCTTCGATCGCCTGAGTGTCTGAGCTGGACCCCATTCGTGCCGCCGAGAGACTGGCTCTCGCGGGAACGAGCATAGTCGTAGGACTCCTGAGATCTCTGGCTACCCTCCGCCCCCTGCGCACAAACCATCGCTCGCGCGAGCGTCGTCCAGGCGCCTGCCGGGAGCTTGCCCTGCGGTAGGATCGGCTCGTGAGCCCAGTTCCCTTCGAGGTGGTGAGCGAGGAGCTCGAGGACGGCATTCGCGCGTTCTCCGTGCGCGGCGAGCTGGACATGAACACGGCGCCGGAGCTAGAGCGGATGCTCGATACGGCGCTGTCCGAATCCGACGCCCCGGTCGTTCTCGACCTCTGTGAGTGCGAGTTCATCGACTCGACCGGAATCGCCATCGTCGTCCGCACGTGGCAGCGACTCGAGGGGGCCGAGGGACAGGGGCGCCTGGTTCTCTGCTCCCACAATCACCAGGTCCGCCGCCTGCTGAAGATCACCGGCGTCGAAGCGTCGATCGCGATGCACGAGAGTCGCGCCGAAGCACTCGCCGAACTGCGCAGCTGAGATTCCCCACCGGCCGCAGCCGGCTAGACGTCAGCCCGGGCTCGCTGCCTCTCGGCAGCCGCGAAGCGGACCATCGCCTGCTCGGGATCGGGGAAGACTTCACCGCGCAGAAAGCGTTCCCCGTCCACCTCCCAGATCCAGGCCACAGGCAGGTCCCGGATCCCCAGCTCCCGGCTGCGCGCGTAGACACGGCCCAGGACCAGCAGCGTGTCTCCACGGCTCTTCAGCTCGCTGGGGGTGATCTGCAGCTCTTCCCAGACCTCGGCGACGTCGGCCAGGTAGGCATGCAGCCCGCCGGGGCCGACGTAGGGGGCATCGCGGCCGACCGCTTCCGCGGTGACGACGGGGAAGAACTCCATCCGCTCGTCGCAGACGGCGACGATCTCATCGCCGTCGCGGCGGTTGAAGGCGTCATAGAGCCGTTCGACCAGGGTCATCCGCAGCTCAGGCACGGCCGCCCCCAAAGCTCATCGTTGCCTTGGCGGGCCGCGCCCACGCCTCCCTCTCGGGGCCCGCCGAGGCCCCGGTCGAAGCGCGCGCGATCGCCAGCATCGCCACGTCGTCGTCGTGCCTTCCCTCGGTGAAAGCGTGCAGGGACGCCTCGAGGCGTTGCAGCGCCATCGCCGGATTCGAGGTGCCGCCGAGTTCGGCGCGCAGCCTCGCCTCGCCGAAGCGCCCCTCCTCACCCTGGGCCTCGGCAATCCCGTCGGTGACGATCACCAGCTGCTGACCGGGCTCGACCTCGCAGCGGGCGATCCCCCACTCGGCGTCGTGGAAGGCGCCGAGCACAGGGTCGGCGCCCGCCACCTCGCTGACGCTCTCGGCGTCGACCAGCAACGGCGGAGGATGGCCGGCGACCGCGAGGCGCAGTGGTTCGAACCGGTCCTCGCTGAGGGTCACGGCGACGAGGCTGCAGAGGGCGGAATCGCGCCTCGACAGCAGGGCGCGATTGAGGGTCTGCAGAGCAACCAGAGGGTCGTCGGTGAGAACCGCGGCGGTGCGCAGGGTGTAGCGCGCGACAGCCGTGATCGAGGCGGCACGGGCGCCGCGACCGGTTACGTCGCCGATCACGAGCATCCAGCCGCCGGGCACGCGAAACACGTCGTAGAAGTCCCCGCCGACCTCGTTCTCGGCCCCCGCCGGCCGGTACATCGCGGCGATCGACCAGCCGGGGATGTGGGGCAGCTGCGAAGGCAGCAGGCCGCGCTGCAGGGTCTCGGCGATCTCGGCGCGCGCCCGCTCGGCGCGCTCGAGATCGGCGAAGAGGCCGGAGTTGTCGAGGGCGAGCGCAACACGCCCGGAGAGGATCCAGGCGAAGCGAAGATCCTCGCGCCGGTAGCGCCGCCGCGACCAGGCGACGCCGATCGTCAGCGCCCCGGTCACTTCGCCGCGCGCCTGCAGGGCGACGGTGATCGCCGAGCGCATCCCCAGGCTGCGCAGGAACTCGAGATCCTCGGCGTCGTCGTGAGCCAGCTCGCGCAGCTCCCGCTCCGACACCCGTTCGTAGAAGCGTGGCTCCAGCGCCGACCGGCTCTCGCCCTCGACCATCGGCTGCGGCGTCGAGGGAAGCCGCTCGGCAAGGCCCCGCTCGAACTCAGGCCTGCCGCCGGGGCCGACCCGAACCGCGACGCGCCTGGGGACGCGCTCCTCGTCGAGCACGTCGATCATGCAGAAATCGGCCAGCTCCGGCACCAGGATCGCGCAGATCGCGTCGAAGGTCTCCTCGAGCGACGCATCCGCGTCGGAAACCGTGGCGATTTCGCCGAGCACCCGGAAGCGCCGCCTGGTTCGGCGCTCGCGGCGGATCGCGATCGCGAGAACCAGCGCGACCAGCATGGCCGCAAGACCTCCTACGACTATCGCGATCCAGTCGATTCCGACACCCTCCGATCCGTTGGCTGCCTACTGAAAACACAGTAACCGCCGCAGGCCGGAATGTCCATTGGATCCCGGCTAGGCGATGCCCTCGAACTCGTACTCGCGCAGGAAGCCCTCGAAGAGACGGCGGTGGCCCTGCTCGTCGCGCAGGATCGCGATCGTCATGTCCTGCGTGACCGGGTCGACGCCGTCGGTCTCCGCGACGATCCGGGTGTAGTGCTCGATCGCTCCGGTCTCGGCCTTGATCACGCCCCGGATGACATGGACGGTGTCCGTCTGCTCGCCGGGCGGCTGCAGGAAGCTCTGTTCGGCGGAGAAGTCCTCCGATCCCGGCACCACCCCGTAGAGCTCCTTGATCCGCGCGGCGAACCGCTTGGCGTGGCCGAGCTCCTCTTCGACGTCCGCCGCCAGCGACTCCTTGATCTCCTGCGCGCGCACCCCATCGAGGTTGACCGAAGCCGCGACATAGCTCATCACGGTCTCGATCTCCATCCAGTAGGCCTTTTGGAGCAACTCGACCACTCGCTCCCTGGCCTCCAGGTTGGCGCCGTCGAAGATGCCCTTGCTCGAGCTCGCGGTCGGCGCTTGAGCCTCCATCGCTTCCTCCTTTGAAATTTGGCGAGGGACATGCAAGTACCCGCTCTTTGCGCGATCAATCGCGACCCGGCCCTATCCCGTCCGCGAATCGCCGCATACTGTTCGACGGACTGGTTTTACCCACAAATGGGATGGGTATGGATCTACCGATGGAGGATCGGCAGCGCTTCGCAGGTGGCGTCCTCCCCCGCGGCTGCCCAGGGGGGCGGTCGCAACTGCATGCCGAGTGCCTGATCGAAGGGATGGATCCCAGCATCGACGTCACGGTGCGCGTCCAGCAGGCCGTCGAGCGGCAGGTTCTCGACGCGGCGGGCCGGCCTGTCGACCACCTGACCGTCGCCGGCAGGCGCTACGCCAGCCGCGAGGAGGCGGTCGAGCACGAAGTCCGGGTCCCCTCGCTTCCCGGCCGCACAGCCTGCATCGAGCCGGCGGGCGCAAAACAGGCGGAGCTGGTCGAAAGCGGTGCAACGGCGGGGACGCTGAGATGGGGGTGGGAGCCGTTCCACCTCACCGTCGAAGCCTGGGCCGAGGAGATCGCCCCCGGACTGCATCGCGTGCGGGTCAGCGTCGCCAACCGGCTCGAATGGGAGGACGACTCCGAGCAGGCCCCGATGCGGGCGTTCTACTCGACCGAGGTCGTCATGCACAGCCCCGACGGCGCCTTTGCCTCCCTGGCCGACCCACCGCCCGATCTGCTCGAGGAGTCCCGTGCCTGCCGCAACGAGGGCCTCTGGCCGGTGCCGATCGGGGAGGCCGGCGATCGGCGCACGATGCTCGCTTCGCAGGTTCCCCTCGAGGACTATCCCGACGCGGTCCCCGATTCCCTCCCGGCTCCGTCCGCCCGCAGCCACGCTGCCGGCTGAGGGCCGGGCGCCGGCATCCGCCACGCCGCCCGAAACGCGCCGAGCGGCCCCCGGCGGGCAGCTCTGAGATAATCGCCGTCTTCGGGGCGTGGCGCAGCCTGGTAGCGCGCACCGTTCGGGTCGGTGAGGTCCCCGGTTCAAATCCGGGCGCCCCGATTGGATCAACGGTTCCGCATGGTTCCGCATAGCCACGCGGGACCGGTGATCTTTCCGACTTCGCGGGGCTATGCGGGGTGATGCGCGCAGATATGTGATGCAAACGCGATGCAGCTTTCAGCACGTGAGTGATGCACGGCGGCGGGCGGGCTATGCCTCGCCGGGTCGATCAAGCCACCGACGCCACGCCTCCGCAACCTATGATCGGTGGAATGTTGCCGCGGACGCCCCCAACAGTCAAAACGTCGCGGCTTCTCCTTCGAGGCTGGAGCCGCCGCGATCTGAAGGCCCATGCTGAGATGTCAGCCGACCCGGTGGCAATGCGATACATCGGCGACGGAAAAGTGCTCGACCAAGGCCAGAGCTGGCGTGAAATCGCGATGCACGTCGGCCACTGGGTGCTCCGAGGCTACGGCCAGTGGGCACTAGAGCGAAGGGAGGACAGCGTTTGGCTGGGTCAGGCTGGGCTTTGGAATCCGCCTGGGTGGCCTGGTCTTGAGGTCGGCTGGAAGCTCGCCCGACATGCATGGGGTGAGGGATATGCGACCGAGGCCGGTCAGGCTGCGATCGAGTGGGCCTGGTGCAACCTCGACGCGCCTGAGTTGATTTCGGTCATTCAGCCCGACAACGCCGCGTCGATCCGCGTCGCCGAGCGACTCGGGATGCAGCGGCTCCGGGAGACGACGCTCAAAGAGCAGGACGTGGTCATCTTCGGGATCGACAGGCCATGAAGGCTGTTCGTTCATAGTCAGGAGCCGCCGAGCGTAGTTCGTTCCAGCCGTAGCGCTTCGCCCTCGGCACGATCGCTTTCGTCAGCGGTCGGCATCAGCTCGGAAAGTGGCCGTGTAGGCGCTTATGGGCGCGTTCGTAGACGCTTCGCGTTCGCTCGTCGCTGGGATGCCGCTCGCCAAAGGCGAGAAAGCCCCACGCCAAGCTCCGATCCGGCTTTAGGGTGAGCTGGAACACGAAGCCGTAGGGCGCTGCCGATGCGCCCTGTTTGCCGAGCGGGACATAGAGCTTGTGGCATCCGGGCAGCTTGGTTCCGTCTGTGGCGCCCTCCGGTCGGCAGCGTTTCCAGTCCAATTTCGCGGTGCCGGCTTCGATCGCTTTCCGGGCGCTCATTGCCTGAGTGCGGGCGCGGGATGAAGGGTGGTAGCGCTCGACCTCCTGCTCCCACTCGATCGAGCCAAACTCGATCGACACTGGCGGCAGATTTCGTTTGGGCGAAGTCACGCGGGCAGAATAAGCTCGCGCGGGTTCTGAAACCGCTGGGGGTTCGACGGGCGAATCATCCGCCCGCAGAATCCAGCGCCTTTAACCCTCGTCGTCGTAAGGGACGCCCGCCGAAAGCCGCTCAAAATCCTCCGCGGGAGCGGGTTTCGTACCCCGCTGCGCGTGCAACTCCGCGACAAGCGTAATCGGCGATTCGAGCGTGAGGCCGCCTTGGCGATCCCGCACAACCTCGAACTGTCGGCCGCCGGGGATTTCAACGACCTCGCCAATCTCCAAATCAAGTCTCTTAACCGCAGTCGTCGCCATAGCGTCATTTTAAACGGGTAGACCAGGGATTGCAGGCCGAGGCGGTGCTAGGGGAAGGCCGACCCGATCGGGTCGGCGAGCTAGAAGCGGCGACCGACCGAACCGCGGGCCGGCGTTCCGCTGCCGATGTTCTCGCGGACCTCGACACGCTCGACGACCGCATACTTGCCGCGCTCGAAAGCCTGCATGAAGGCCGCCGAGCTAGCGAGGATGCGTCGCCGCCGCGCGGCGAGTTCCGCGTGACCGCGGGGAGGACGGCGCCGTGAGTTCCGACAGAGGACTACCGACCGCGACCGTCGAAATCATCACGTCCGTCGCGCAACATCGGACGTTGACCACGGCGCAGCTCCAAACGATCCACCTTCCGGGTCGGTCGCGCCGATGGACTCAGCGCGTCCTAAAGCGGTTGAAGTTCGCCAGCCTGCTCTCCTGGGTTCGGTTGCCATCCTCTCCCGGGCGGATTCGGCTTTGGTTCGTCACGGAGACCGGCGCGCGGCTCGCGCAGGACGCCGGCGCGCTCAGCGATCCGCCAAAGGTTCTGACGGCTGAGCAGGCCGCCGGCCAGCTACACGCGCACACGCTCGCCGTTTCTGACGCCGCGATCTGCTTCCTGTCCGCGACGCGCGAGCGAGCCGATGAGTTCGGCCCGCTGTCTTGGCGGCATGAGGTATCGCATCCTCTATCGCTCGGCCGAGGGCGCCGCCGACTGAGCCGGACCGGGTTTCACGGAGACTAGATCAAGGTCTCCGTCAAACAGTGAAGATGGGGACGGCGAGGTAGGTGCCCTAGAGGAGGTAGACGCGGCATTTGCGAAGGCAAAGACTCCGAGCCTGGCGTCTATCAACGGCCAGAGCGCCCCGGTCGCAGCATGATTGTCTAACTGCGCGTTACGGGCCAGCGCGCAGTCGTGAAATACAGGTCTCCGAATGATGTGGCGATGTGGGGCGCACTCGGTTTCGAGAACGGCTGTCCTGGGGTGGAGAGGTGGATGTACAGCATGAACTCAGGCGCGGGCGCATCGAGGGTCATGCGGTCAAAGCGTTGATACTTCTCTTTCGGACTTGTGGCCGCGAGGTTGATATAGCGCCCGGCCAGTTGGTGTCCGTCCATGCCGATGATGGGCTCTGGATACAGCGGGCGATTGCTCAGATAGTTGCGGTGACGCTCAGGGCTCCTCCATCGCATTGCTCGGGCGGTAACTGCTCGCGCTTGATCCCAGGTTGACACGGGCTTGTCGGCGCTCCAGTGAGTGAAAATCACCGAGCCATCGTCTTTTCGATGGAGCGTCAGATGCTCGCCGCACTCGCCGCGAATCACGATTACGACTCGCTTGTCGCCCTTTGTTTCGACCTTCAACACCGGGCGTTCTAAGTCGCCGTCCCGGAAGAAGATGATCGAGGTCTTGGACACTTCCCCCAATTTTGCCGGAGCCGATTTGTTTTGAGGCGCGAAAGTGATGCAGCGCTACCATCAAACCCGCTTCGGGAGCGAAATCAATCCGGGCGCCCCGATTGGAAGCATCTCCCGCCGTCGCGAATCGAGCCGGGATGCGAGTCGTCAGACCTGGATCTCGCGGGCGACCTGCGAGTCGAGGTCGTAGACGAACCCGCTCGCCTGAACCGCGGCGGGGAGAAGCGGCGAGTCGCGGACCGCTTCGACGTCCTCGCGAAGCGCCTCCAGGGGGTCGGCGATCGTGAGGAAGTCGACCTCCGCTCCGGCGCCCGACGGCAGCAGGGCGCGGAGCTGCTCGTCGGTGTGCCTGGCCATCGCGCAATCCGTGTGGTGGACGACGGCGATGCGTTCGGCGCCCATAGTGCAGGACACCGCCAGCGAGCGCAGGGCGTCTGCGGTCACCCGCCCACCCGCGTTGCGGACGACGTGCACCGGCTCGGGCCAGGAGTCGAGGAACCCGGCGCCGTCGAGGCGGGCGTCCATACAGGCGACAATCGCGGTGCGCGGATGTTCAGGCCTCATCGGCAGGGCATCCTAAAAGGCGGGCGCGCCCGGCGTCGAGGGCTCAGCTGACGGCTTCGATCGCCCGTTCGGCCTGGGCGAGGCTCGGGCCGTCCTGCAGGGTGCGGGCGCCGCCCGGCCCGCTGAAGATCATCGCCACGCCGGTGCGGATGCCGAGCCGGGTCCCGAGCTCGCCATCGGCTTCGAGCTGCTTCGCCATCGCCCCCCCGGAGCCCCCTTCGCGGTCCAGGGATTCCTGCCATTCGGGCACGTCGAGTTCGCCGATCGAGCCGGCCAGCGAAGCCATGAAGTCGTCGTCGATCCCAAACCGTTCCGCCTCGGCCTGGTTGAGGAAGAAGAGATAGGTGTACTGCCAGCCGTAGCCCTGGCGCGCCGCCGCCTCGGCGCCGAAGAAACCGAGCTCGAGCGGGTTTTCGGCAACCGAATAGTGGCGCATCAGCAGCTTCGCGGAACCGGGCCTGGCGTACTTTTCGACCAGGCCGGGGATCGTGGCGAGGAAGTCGGCGCGGCAGTTGCCGCACTGGAGGTCGTTGAAGACCTGGACCGAGACCGGCGCGTCGGACGATCCGAGCCGGTCGCCTTCCTGCGGGACTCCGCCGAAGAGCTCCTGGGCGGTGGAGATGCCTTCGACCTGGACGAAGTCGCGGCCCGCTTTCCTGGTCGAGATGGCGACCAGCGCGTAGCCGAGCGCCCCGAGCGCCAGCGCCAGCGCGAGGACCACCCAGAGGCGTCCCCGGCGGGGAAGCGGAGTGGCGGCGACTTCGGACATCGCTGCATTATCGCGAGCCCGCGCTCCGGCATCCGAATTGCGCAAAGTGCGGGCGCGTGCGGTTGACACGTCCGCTCGCCGGGGTAAGACTGCGCATACCCGATTTCAACTACCTGGGAGGGCCGCCGTGGCCAATCACCTCACCCCGTCCGAGCTTGCCGACGAGCTGCGCATGAAACGGCAGGAGGTGATCGGCAAGTGCGTCGAGATGCATGTCCCGATCTTCCACGGCCGGATCGACAAGTCGCTCTTCCAGACCTCGCTGCGGCAAGCGACCGGAAAGCAGGCGCGGCGCAGCGCCTCGGCTGCGTAGCCAGCCAGCCCAGGTAGTTCACTAGACTCCCCGCCGTGGAGGAGCGGGGAACCAGATCGGCCACGCTCGCGGACCTGCTTCCGCGAGCCGCGAAGCTCTATGGCAGCGCTCCGGCGATCCAGTTCAGGGACGGCGAGGAGTGGGTGAAGCGCAGCTTCGTCGAGGTCGAGGAGACGGTGCGCAAGCTCGCCCTCGGCCTTGCCGACCTCGGCGTCGCCAAGGGAGACAAGGTCTCGATCCTCGCCAACACCCGCCCCGAGTGGACCTATTTCGACTTCGCCGCGCTCTCGATCGGCGCCACCGTCGTGCCGATCTACCAGACCAACTCGCCGGAGGAGTGCCAGTACGTGCTGGAGAACTCCGACGCCAAGGTCGTCGTGGTCGAGGACGACGAGCAGCTGGAGAAGATCCGCGCCGTCCGCGGGCAGCTGCCGCTGCTGGAGCACATCGTGCGGATGACCGGAGCGGGCGGCGACGCGATCGCGATGGAGGACCTGTCCGCCCGCGGCGCCAAGCGCGATCCGGGGGAGTGGGAGCAACTCTGGCGGGCGGTCACCCCGGAGGACGTCTGCACCTTCATCTACACGTCGGGAACGACCGGGCCGCCGAAGGGCTGCGTGATCACGCACGGCAACTACCGGGCGATGCTCGACATGGTCAACGACACCAGCGTGATCGAAGGCGAAGACGTCACCTACCTCTACCTCCCCCTCGCCCACTCCTTCGCCCTGCTGATCCAGCTGGGCAGCTTCGACCTCGGCGCGACGATCGCCTACTGGGAGCGCGACCCGCTGAAGATCATGCCCAACCTGGCCGAACTGAAACCGACCTACTTCCCCTCGGTGCCGCGGATCTTCGAGAAGATCTACACGCTCGCGACCAGCAGCATGGAAAAAGAGGGCGGCCTCAAAAAGGCGGTCTTCGACTGGTCGATCCGGGTCGGCGGCAAGGTGCGCGAGCTGGAGCGCTCTGGACGCCAGCCCGGCTTCCTGCTGCGCAAGCAGTACGAGTTCGCCGACAGGAAAGTCCTCTCGAAGATCCGCGGCCTCTTCGGCGGCGAGCTGCGCCTCGCCGTCTCCGGCGCCGCCCCGATCAGCCCCGACATCCTGCGCTTCTTCGACGCCGCCGGGGTGCTCGTGCTCGAGGGATGGGGGATGACCGAGACCTCCACCGCGGCGACGATCTCCTCCCCGGACGATTTCAAGATCGGCACGATCGGCAAACCCTTCCCGGGTTGCGAGATCAAGATCGCCGAGGACGGCGAGATCCTCGTCAAGGGCCCGAACGTGTTCCAGGGCTACTACAAGAACGAGCAGGCGACCCGGGAGACGATCGTCAACGGCTGGCTCCACACCGGCGACCTCGGCTCGATCGACGCCGACGGCTTCATCACGATCACGGGGCGCAAAAAGGACATCATCATCACCGCCGGCGGCAAGAACATCACCCCCGCCAACCTCGAGGGCGAGATCAAGCAGCATCCGCTGGTCTCCCAGTGCGTCGTCGTCGGCGACCGTCGTCCCTATCTGGTCGCGCTGGTGACCCTCGACCCCGAAGAAGCGGTCGCCTATGCCAAGGAGCACGGCATGCCCGAGGATCCCGCCCAGCTCGCCGCCAACGGCGACGTGCGCGAGGCGATCGAGGCGCACCTCGCCACGGTCAACGAGAAATTCGCCCGCGTCGAGCAGGTCAAGAAGATCGCGATCCTCCCCGAGGACCTCTCGCAGGAAAACGGCGAGCTGACCCCGACCCTGAAGGTCAAGCGCGCCGTCGTCGCCGACAAGCACCAGCACGAGATCGAGCAGCTCTACACGGGCTGAGCCACCACCCGCGGCGGCGGCCTAGGAGGCTTCGCCGCGCAGCAATGCCGAGGTGGTCTGCTCGAGCACCCGGCGCCAGGCCGAAGCCTGCTCGGGCTCCTCTTCGGAGGCGCGCTCGACCGCTCGGCGCACCCTCCGCTCGGAGATCTCCAGCCCGTGGCGCTCGGCGATCTCCTCATAGCGGTCGTAGTCCTGGGCGAGCGTGGCGGTGACCGACTCGAAGCCGTGGCGGGCGATCTTCAGGCGGCGCGAGTAATCCATGATCGGCGTGCCGAACATCAGCTCGTCGTTGGGCTCTGGCTCGACCAGGATGATGTCGACGCCGGGGTATTTCTCCTGCCAGCGGGCGACGGCCTCGTGCAGGCGTGCATGGGCGATCAGGCGGAAGGTCTGGTTGGCGATCGCCGGCAGCCCCATGTCGGAGACGCGGCGCACGCGCGTCCCGAACACAGTCGGAATCGTCTGCTCGAAGTCGTTGACGTAGGGGACGAGCGGGTTCACCACGATGATGAACTTGGCGCCCTTCTCGACCGCGATGTCGACGTTGGTGGTCGAACGGATGCCGCCGTCGACGAGCTGGCGGCCCTTCAGGTCGACCGGCTTGTAGACGATCGGCAGCGCGGTCGAGCACTCGATCGCCTTCGAGATCGGCACGTCGTCCCAGCCCGGCTCGCCGAAGACCAGACGCTCGCAGGTGTCGAGGTCGGTCGCGGTCAGGTAGAGCTCGCTGTCGAGCTGGCGAAAGTCGTTGATCCGGCCGGCGTCGCCGAGCGCCTGCTCGACGTAGTCGGCGATCCCGCCGCCGGTGTAGAGGCCGGTCGGCAGCGCCTCGGCGAGGCCGACGCCGATGTCGATCGCCGAGAAGTCCCCCATCTGGATCAGCCGGCGCATCAGCTCGAGCGAGCGCAGCGGCAGCAGCGCGGCCTTCTGCAGGAAGCCGAAGTAATTGAACTTCAGCACCTTGTCGAGATCGAGATCGTCGAGGTCCGACGGCACCCGCTTGTTGATCACCTGCATCATCTCGTCGGGGGTGACGCCGTTGGCGAGCATCGTCGCGACGAAGGAGCCGGCGCTGGTGCCGACGTAGACGTCGAAGTTGTTGACCGTGCTGTTGACCGCGAGCAGGTCGAGCGCGCGCAGGGCGCCGATCTCGTAGACGCCCCCGGTGAAGCCTCCGCCGCCGAGAACGAGGGCCGTCTTCGACGGGCGCTTGCGGCCCTTGCCCCGTTTGCGACGGGTGGGGGTCTCGATATCGACGACCTTGCCCATAAACACGGATTATCCCAGAGTCGGCGGCTGGCCAGGACGGGGGACCTCTCGCCCGGACAAGTTGCCGCGGAAGACGCGGCAACTTTGAGTATCCGCCCGTCCGAGAGGTCCCCCGTCCTGGCCGCTCGGAGCGCTACCTTCGACGACTGTCGTGTTGCAACGCCAATGAGACGAACAGCTCTCCTCATCGTCCTACTCGCCTTTCTGGCGCTTTTGCCGGCTGTCGCCGAAGCTGCGAGCCAGAGCTGCCAGGAAATGAAACGCCGGCTGGTCTATGGCGGTGGATCGGCCAGCGGGTTGTTCGTGATCGATGCGGAAAGCGGCAAGCCCGTCTGCGCGCGTGCCGCCAAGACGCCGCGGATACTCGCTTCGAACACGAAGCTGTTCACGACCTCCACCGCGCTCTCGCGCTTCGGGCCGGAATACCGGATCGCGACCAAGCTGCTCACCGACGGCAAGCTCGACGCCGCCGGGATCCTCCACGGCAGCCTCTACCTGCAGGGGGGCGGCGATCCGGCGCTCGGCGTGCCCTCCTTCTATGACCGCTACGTCGGCCTCGGCACCGACCTGCTCCTGCTCGCCTCCCAACTCCGGGCCGACGGGGTGCAGTCCGTAACCGGGCGCCTCTACGCCGACGACAGCGTCTTCGACCGGCTGCGCGGCGTCGCCGACTCGGGCTACGCGACCAGCCCCTACATCGGCCCGCTCTCGGGGCTCTCGTTCGACTCCGGCTACCTCGGCTCGATCTCGCAGGGCTTTGCCTCCGAACCGGCGACCCTGGCCGCCGAAAAGCTGGACGCGGCGCTGCGGTCCGCGGGCATCGGGATCCGCGCCGGGGTCGCCCGCGCGGTTACGCCCGCCGGAACCTCAGCGCTTGCAAGCGTGCGCTCGCCGACGATGTCGCAGCTGGTCGAGGCGACCGACGTCAACTCGAACAACTTCTTCGCCGAGATGCTGGCCAAGCTGCTCGGCGCCCATTTCGGCGGCGCCGGCACGACGGCGGCGGGAACCGCGGTGGTCGAGCGCTTCGCGCGCAGCGAGGGCTCGGGCATACATGCCGTCGACGGCTCCGGCCTGACCCGCGGTAACCGCGCATCGCCGGCCCAGGTCGTGAACCTCCTGCGGGCGATGCGCGGCTCCGCGGTCGGCGACGAATTCGTCCAGGACCTGGCGCTGGCAGGCCACGAAGGCACGGTCGCCGACCGCATGCACGGAACGGCGGCCTACGGCCGCTGCCGCACCAAGACCGGCACCCTGACCGCCGTCAGCGCCCTCTCCGGCTACTGCTTCAACCGCGACGGCCGGATCATGATCTTCTCGATCCTGATGAACAGCGTCCGCGACCTCACGCTCGCGCACGACGAGCAGGACCAGATCGCGGGACTCGTAGCCTCCTACTGAAGCACCCCGTTCAGGCGGCCAGGTGAACAGCGCGCCCGCGTTCTAGGGGAGGAGGGGGGACGCCCCCCTCCTCCCCCCTAGAATCGCCCCACATGCGCGTTCTCCTGACCAACGACGACGGCATCTCGGCCCCTGGCCTCCAGGCCGCCCGCCGTGCCCTGCGCGCGCTCGACGGGGTCGAGGTCGACGTGATCGCGCCGGACTCGAACCGCAGCGCCACCGCGCGCAGCATCACCACCCGCTCGCCGCTGACGGTCGAGGAGGTCGAGTTCGGCGACGGCGACCGCGGCTTCGCGACTGACGGCACCCCCGTCGACTGCGTCCGCTTCGCCGAGCTGGGCCTGGTCGGCCACCGGCCCGACCTGATCGTCTCGGGGATAAATCACGGCGCCAACCTCGGCGACGACATCACCTACTCGGGGACCGTCGCCGCCGCCTTCGAGGGGATCGTGCTGGGAATTCCCGCGGTGGCGATCTCCCAGCAGTCCTCCGGCGGTGGCATGGGCTACGTCAGCGGTCGCTTCGACTTCTCTGTCGCGGCGCCGTTCGTCGCTCACCTCGTCGCCGCGCTGGCAGATGAGCCGATGCCGCCGAAGACGCTGATCAACGTCAACTGCCCCGCCGGCGAGCCGGGCGGGGTCGAGGTGACCAGGCTCGGCAAACGCGTCTACAACGACGAGCTGAAGCTCGTCTCCGAGGACGGGGACGGTCGCAGGCGCTACGAGATCTACGGCTGGCAGCCGGGCTTCGAGGAGCTCGAGGGGACCGACCTGATGGCGGTCTCCCAGGGTCGGATCGCGGTCACGCCGATCCACTTCGACCTCACCGACCACGGCGAGCTCGAGCGGCTGCGCGGCTGGCGGCTCGAGCAGATGCTGGCGGCGAGCCTCCCCTCCTCGGTGTGAGCGCCGCCGCCGCCGAGAAACGGGCCAGGGAGCTGCGCCGCGAGCTGGCGGTCCACAACCGGCGCTACTACGTCCTCGACGACCCGCTGATCGACGACGACGAATACGACGCGCTGCTCGACGAGCTGCGCGCGATCGAGGCCGAGCACCCCCGGCTGCGCACCCCCGACTCGCCGACTCAGCGGGTCGGCGCGCCGCCGCTGGATCGCTTCGAGCAGGTCGAGCACGCCGAGGCGATGCTCTCGCTCGCCAACGCGCGCAACGAGGAGGAGCTGCGCGCCTGGGAGACGCGGGTGCGCAACCACCTCAAGCGGCTCGACATCAGCGCCGCCGAGTTCAGCTACACGACCGAGCCGAAGATCGACGGCCTGGCGATCTCGCTCACCTACGAAGAAGGCATCTTGGTGCGCGGCGCGACCCGCGGCGACGGACGGGTCGGCGAGGACGTGACCCAGAACCTGCGCACGATCGGCGCGATCCCGCTGCGGCTCGACGATCCGCCGCCGCTGGTCGAAGTGCGCGGCGAGATCTACCTGCCGATCGCCGATTTCAAGGCCCTGAACGAGCGCCGCGCCGAGGCCGGCGAACCGGCCTTCGCCAACCCGCGCAACTCGGCGGCGGGCTCGATCCGCCAGCTCGACCCGGCGCTCGCCGCCGAACGTCCGCTCTCGATCTGGTGCTACGGGATCGGCGCCGTCCGCGGTCTCGAGCTGGCGACGCACAGCGAGGAGCTGCAGTGGCTCGCCGAGCGCGGCTTCAAGGTCAACCCCGATACCGATCATCACGGGGGGATCGACTCGACGGTCGCTCGCTGCCGCTGGTGGGAGGCCCGGCGCGATGAGCTCGACTACGAGATCGACGGCGTCGTGGTCAAGATCGACGAGCGGGCGCTGTGGCGCGAGCTCGGCGTGGTCGGTCGCGAGCCGCGCTGGGCGATCGCCTGGAAGTTCGCGCCGACTACCGCCACCACGAAGCTGCTCGACGTCGTCTGGAACGTCGGCCGCACCGGGCACCTGGTGCCCTTCGCGATGCTCGAGCCGGTCCACGTCGGCGGCGTCACCGTCTCCACCGCGACCCTGCACAACGAGGAGGACCTGGCGCGCAAGGACGTGCGCGTCGGCGACGAGGTGGTCGTGATGCGGGCCGGGGACGTGATCCCTCAGGTCGTGGCGCCGCTCAGCCAACGGCGCAGGAAGGGCGCCCGCAAACCGAAGCCGCCGGCGAAGTGCCCCGCCTGCGGCACGCCGACCGTGAAGCCGGAGGGCGCCGTGTTCACGATCTGCCCCAACCGCTCCGGCTGCCCCGGCCAGTCCTTCCAGCACGTCAAGCACTTCGTCAGCCGCGGGGCGATGGACATCGACGGGTTGGGCGAGAAGCAGGCGCTGCGCTTCCTCGAGGAAGGCCTGATCGAGGACGTAGCCGGCATCTACGACCTGACCGAGGAGCAGCTGGTGGAGATGGAGCGCTTCGCCGAGACTTCGGCCCGCAACCTGATCGCGGCAATCGACTCCTCGCGCGCGCGACCCTTCAAACGCGTTCTCTACGCGCTCGGACTGCCCGGGGTGGGCTCCGTCACGGCGGAGGCGCTGGCCGACCACTTCGGCTCGATCGACGCCCTGCACGAGGCCGACCCGGAGCGGATCGAGGAGGTCGAGGGCGTGGGGCCGATCATGGCGGTGCAGATCGCCGAGTCGCTCGCCGACGAGCCGACCTGGGCGCTGGTCGAGAAGCTGCGCGAGAAGGGGGTGCGGCTCGAGCAGGACGCCTCCGAACGCCGCGCCGGCGGCGGGCCGCTGGAGGGCAGGACCCTGGTCCTGACCGGCACCCTGGCCGAGCTGACCCGAGAGGAGGCGGCGATGCTGATCAAGGCCGCCGGCGGCAAGGTCGTCAACTCGGTGTCGAAGAAGACCGACTATGTGGTCGCCGGCGAGAACCCCGGCTCGAAGCTGGCCAAGGCGGAGAAACTCGAGGTCGAGGTTCTCGACGAAGCCGGCCTGCGAGCGCTGCTGGCGTGACCACGGTCCGGCTGGACATCGAATACGACGGCGGTGGCTTCAGGGGCTGGGCGGTGCAGCCAGGCCTGCGAACCGTGCAGGGGGAACTGGAGGCGGCGCTCGCCACCGTGCTGCGAGAGCCGGTGAAGCTGACCGTGGCCGGCCGGACCGATACCGGAGTGCACGCCCTGGGCCAGGTTGCGAGCTTTGCCACCGAGGCCGAGGTCGGCGAGGATCTGGCGCGGCGGTTGAACGGGGTCGGTCCCGACGACATCGCCGTCACCGCGGCGGCGGCCGTCGAGGACAGGTTCGACGCTCGACGTAGTGCCAGGTCGCGCAGCTACCGCTACCGCCTGCTGGCCCGTTCCGCGCCAAGTCCGTTCGAGCTGACCCGCGCCCTCTGGTGGCCGCATCGCGTAGACCTGGGAGCTCTGGAAGCCTGCGCCACGGCCCTCCCGGGCACTCACGACTTCACCGCCTTCACCCCCACCCAGACCGACCACGTCCGCTTCGACCGCGAGATCCACCACGCCGGCTGGGAACGAGATGGGGACATCCTCAGCTTCCGGATCACCGCGGACGCCTTCATGCGAAACATGGTCCGCATCCTCGTAGGCACGATGCTGGAAGTCTCCTCCGGCCGCCGAACCCCGACCAGCTTCACGAAGCTGCTAACAGGCGCCCCCCGCTCCGCCGCCGGCGAGACGGCCCCCCCACACGGCCTCTATCTGGAGAAAGTCGGCTACTGAGAGGAGCGGGAGGGGGTACCCCACCGCGCAGCGGCGTCCTGTTTTTCGCACGAACCACTCGGCGAGAGAAGCAGCGTCCAAGGCGAAAAACCCAGCAAGCGGTGGGGTACCCCCTCCCGCTCCCTACACCAGCTCTAGATAAACCATCTCCGTCGAGTCCGACCGCCGCGGGCCCAACTTGACGATCCGCGTGTACCCACCCGGGCGCTCGGTATAGCGAGGCGCGACCTCCTCGAACAGCTTGTGCACGACGAACTTGTCGTTGTGCAGCGTCGCCAACGCCTGTCGCCGCGCGTGCAGGTCGCCGCGCTTGGCCAGCGTGATCAGCTGCTCGACCTCCGGCTTGACCGCCTTGGCCTTCGCCTGGCTGGTCTTGATCCGCTCGTGCTCGATCAGCTGCTTGGAGAGGTTGGAAAGGAGCGACTCCCGGTGCGCCGCGTTGCGGCTCAGTTTGTTTCGCTTCTTACGGTGGCGCATCGGGGTCCTCTGGCTCGCTCTCGCCGCTTCCTCAGTCCGCCTGCAGGTCGAGGCCGCGCGACTGCAGGGTCTCGATCACTTCGTCGATCGACTTCGAGCCGAAGTTGGGGATCGCGTTCAGCTCCGAGCGGGTCTTGCGGACCAGGTCGCCGACGGTCTGCACCCCGGCCCGCTTGAGGCAGTTGTAGGAGCGCACGCCGAGCTCCAGCTCCTCGATCAGGATCTCGTCGAGACCGTTGTTGGCCGCGGAGCCGGCGCCGTCGCCCACCGCGGACAGTCCGTCGCCGCCGGCAAGCGGAGCGGCGATCGCCTCACGAGCAGTGAGTTCCTCGACCCGCTCGGCGTCGGTGAAGATGGCCAGGGTCTTGATCAGGATCTCCGAGGCCTCGCGCAGCGCCGCAGCCGGCTCGATCGAACCGTCGGTCTCGAGCTCCAGGGTCAGTTTGTCGAAGTCGGTCCGCTGGCCCACGCGCGCGGTGGCCACCGAGTAGGAGGTGCGGCGGATCGGCGAGAAGATCGAGTCGATCGGGATCACGCCGATCGGCTGCTCGTCGGACTTGTTCTCCTCGGCCGGCGAGTAGCCGCGGCCACGGCCGATCGTCAGGTAGACCTCGAGCTTGGTTTTCTTCTCCAGCGTCGCGATCGGCGCGTCGGGATTGAGGATCTCCACGCCCGAGGGGAGATCGATGTCCTTGGCCTTGACCTCACCGGGCCCGGTGGCGACCAGGGGCGCCTCGACCTCGTCGGCATCGGTGTGCATGCGGACGACGAGATCCTTCAGGTTGAGGATGATGTCGGTGACGTCCTCTTTGACACCGGGCACCGTGGAGAACTCGTGCGCGACGCCCTCGATGCGGACGCTGGTGACGGCGGCGCCGCCCAGCGAGGAGAGCAGGACGCGACGAAGCCCGTTGCCGAACGTGTAGCCGAAGCCCTTGTCGAGGGGCTCGATCGTGAAGATGCCGCGGCGGTCGTCCGCCTTCTCTGCGGTTATACGAGGGACCTGAAAGTCAGTGGTCATGAGTTCCTTGCTCAGGGGGTTTCAGAATCGGATCCGGACTACTTGGAGTACAGCTCGACGATCAGCTGCTCCTGCACCGGCGCCGAGATCTCCGCGCGCTCCGGGAGGCGCAGGACCTTGGCGGTGAGGGAGTCGTGGTCGGCCTGCAGCCAGGCCGGCACGGTCGATACGAGCTCGGTTGCCTTGCGAACCGTGTCGGTCGCCGCCGAGCCGGACTTGATCGAGATCACGTCCTCGGGGCGCACCTGGTAGGAGGGAACGTCGACGCGGCGCCCGTTGACCAGCCAGTGGCCGTGGCCGACCAGCTGCCGGGCCTGGCGCCGCGAGGCGGCGAAGCCGAGCCGCACGAGGACGTTGTCGAGCCGCGACTCGAGCAGGCGCAGGAGGTTCTCGCCGGTGACGCCCTCCTGGCGGGAGGCCTTGTCGTAGTAGGCGCGGAACTGGCTCTCGAGCACCTGGTAGTAGCGACGCGTCTTCTGCTTCTCGCGCAGCTGCACCCGGTACTCGGACTGACGCATCCGGCCGCGGCCGTGGTCGCCGGGCGGGTAGGAACGACGCTCGACGCCGCACTTGTCGGTGAAGCAGCGCTCGCCCTTGAGGAAGAGCTTCTGGCCCTCGCGGCGACACTGCTTGCACTGGGCGGACGTGTCGCGAGCCATTACACGCGCCTCCGCTTCTTCGGCCGGCAGCCGTTGTGGGCCTGCGGCGATACGTCCTTGACCGTGGTCACGTCGAGGCCCGCCGCCTGCAGCGAGCGGATCGCCGTCTCGCGGCCCGAGCCGGCGCCCTTGGCGAAGACCTCGACTTTTTCGAGGCCGTGTTCCATGCCCTTCTTGGCCGCCGCGTCGGCGGTCACCTGGGCGGCGAACGGCGTCGACTTGCGCGAGCCTTTGAACCCGGCCGATCCGGCCGACTCCCAGGCGATCACGTTGCCCTGCGGGTCGGTCAGGGTGACGATCGTGTTGTTGAAGGAGGTCTTGATGTGGGCCTGGCCGTAGGCGATGTTCTTTTTCACCCGGCGACGGGTGCGGCCTTTGGCTGGTTTTTTGGCTGCTGCCATCTCTCTCCGTCCTTATGCCTTGCGCTTGCCGGCGACGCTCATCCGGCGCGGGCCCTTGCGGCCACGCGCGTTGGTCTTCGTCCGCTGGCCCCTGACGGGCAGGCCGCGACGATGGCGCAGGCCACGGTAGGAGCCGATCTCCATCAGCCGTTTGACGTCCTGCGATCGCTCGCGCCTCAGGTCGCCCTCGACCTCGCGCTGCTCGACCGCCTCACGCAGCTTGACGACCTCTTCCTCGGTCAGGTCCTTGACGGAGGTATTCGGATCGATCTTGGTCTCGGCGAGGATGTCCTGCGCCGTGGAACGACCGATGCCGAAGATGTAGGTGAGCCCGATTTCGACCCGCTTGTTGACCGGGATGTTGATCCCCGCGATTCGCGCCATGCGTCAGATCACCTAACCCTGCCGCTGCTTGTGGCGCGGGTTCTGGCAGATCACCAGGACCGCCCCGTTGCGGCGGATGACCTTGCACTTTTCGCACATCGGCTTTACGGAAGCTCGGACCTTCATCGCTCCGGGGTTTGTCTCGACAACAGGACTCCCGTCCACCCCATGAATCGGGCAGGCGGGCACGTACAAACGGCCCTCAGGGCCGACCGGGAAAGATAGCAGGGGACGGGCTTCGGGACTCGGCTGATGGAGACGGGTCTCTCAAGTCCCAAAGCGCGAGTTGCGAGAGCTGAACGGGACGACCTAAGCGGAGCCGTCGACGAGCGCCAGGGTGAAGCCGTCGTAGCCCTTGACGCCCACGGTCTGGATCGTCGTCGCCGTCACCCGGGGGTCGGCGGCGATCAGCTCGTGCAGGCGGCGCTGGGCGGGGATCGTGGGGTCGTCGGTCTCGGGATCGACGAGGGCGCCGTCGCGGATGACGTTGTCGGCGACGATCAGGCCGCCGGGGCGGGTGCGATCGAGAGCCCAGGTGAAGTAGTCGGGCGTATGGATCTTGTCCGCGTCGATGAAGACGAGGTCGAACGGCCCAACACCCTCGGCCTCCAGGTCGGGCAGGGCGTCGAGCGCGGGCCCGACCCGCAGCTCGACCCTCTCCGCCAGGCCGGCGCCGGCGATGTTCCTGCGCGCAACCTCGGCATACCCTGGATCCGCCTCGAGCGTGATCAGCCGGCCCCCTTCCGGCAGCGCCCGCGCCAGCCAGATCGTGCTGTATCCGGCCAGCGTCCCGAACTCCAGCACCGTCCGCGCCCCAACCGACCGCGCCAGGATCTCCAACAGCCGCGCCTGCGGCGGCGAGACCTGTATCTCCGGCAGCCCCGCGTCAACACCGGCTTTCAGTGCGGCTGCCAGCACCTCATCCCCCGGCGCCAGCAACCCACCCACGAACTCATCGACCTCAGCCCACCGATCAGACCACATCAGCTGACCCTAACGACCGCCCTCCGTGGAGGAGAGACAGGTGTGCCCCGTGGGAATGTCGCGAAGCGGCCTCATTCGCGCTCCGCTGAGGGGGAGGCCGGTGTGCCTCCGCGGGAATGTCGCGAAGCGACGATATGCAATCTGTCTCTGCGCGGCGCAGCCGCGCTCCAGGTTCCACCGCGCAAAAGCGCGGTGGCCAATTCCCGCGGAGGCACACCGGCCTCCCCTTGCCGTCGGTTCGCGGGCTACTCGTCCTCATGCCACGGAGTCAAGATCCGCGGCCCCTCAGCCGTGACCGCGATCGTGAACTCGAAATGGGCCGCCAGCGAGCCGTCCTGCGAGTAGACCGCCCAGCCGTCGTCGCCCATGCGGACCAGCGGACCGCCGGCGTTGACCATCGGCTCGATCGCCAGGACGGCGCCCTCCTCCAGCTCCGGGCCCTTGCCGGGCTCGCCGAAGTTGGGGACCTGCGGGTCCTCGTGCATGTCGCGGCCGATCCCGTGCCCGACCAGCGTGCGGATGATCGAGAGCCCCTCGATCTCGACCGCGCGCTGGATCGCCGCGGAGACGTCGCCGAGGTGGTTGCCGGGTCGCATCTGCTCGGCGCCGGCAAAAAGCGCCGCCCTGGTCACCTCGAGCAGCTTGCGGCCCTCGGGTGTGACCGAGCCGACCGGGACGGTCAGCGCCGCGTCGGCGACCCAGCCGTCCTTGACAACGCCGACGTCGATCGAGAGCACGTCGCCGCGTTTCAGCTCGTACGGCCCCGGGATGCCGTGCACCACCATCGAGTTCGGCGAGGCGCAGATCGAGCCCGGGAAGCCGCGGTAGCCCTTGAAGGCGGGCTCGGCGCCCTGCGAGCGGATGAACTTCTCCGCCGCTTCGTCGAGCTCCTTCGTGGTGACTCCGGCGCGGGCCTTGGCTGCCAGCATCCGCAGGCAGCGCACCAGGACCTGTCCGGCCGCGGCCATCTTGTCGACCTGCTCGGGGGTCTTGCGGATGATCATCCGGTACACGCTAGCCGCCCGGACAAGCCGCTAGATGGTCTCGTCGGCCTCGAGCTTCAGCGTCGCCAGGGCGCGGCGCAGCTCGTCGGCCACGGTGTCTGGCGGCGCGGCGCCCTCGATCCGCCGCAGCAGGCTCTGGTGGTCGTAGAACTCGATCAGCGGCTCGGTCTTCTCGTGGTAGGTGTCGAGCCGGTGGCGGATCACCTCGGGCTTGTCGTCGTCGCGGACGATCAGCTCGCTGCCGTCGATGTCGCAGACGCCCTCGCGCTCGGGCGGGCTGAAATCTACGTGGAAGACATGTCCGTTCTCGACACAGGTGCGGCGGCCGCCGAGCCTGCGCACCACCTCCTCGTCGTCGGCGTCGATCAGCAGCACGGCGGTCAACCGCCGCCCGAGCTCACCGAGCTTCGCCGCCAGCGCCTCGGCCTGCGGCACGGTGCGCGGGAAGCCGTCGAGGATGAAGCCGTCGGCCGCCTCGGCCGAGTCGATCCGCTCGGCGATCGCGCCGACGATCACCTCGTCCGGAACGAGGTCGCCGCGATCCATGTACTCCTTCGCCACCTTGCCCAACTCGGTTTCGTCGCGCACCGCCGCCCGCAGGATGTCCCCGGTCGCGTAGTAGGGCAGTTGCAGGTCTTCCTGGAGTCTCTCTCCTTGAGTTCCCTTCCCGGATCCAGGGGGGCCAAGTAGTACGAGGTTCAATTGATTCATAAAAATTGAAATGGGACTGAGGGCGCGAAAACCAAGCAGGTCGGGGGATGCAGGGAGGGCGACGAGGGGAGCGCACTCTAGTGCGTGACCCGAGGAGACCGACCGAAGACCCCGAGATGCGCAGGTTTGCAGCGTCCTCAGCCTATTTCAGGAAGCCCTCGTAGTTCCTCATCATGAGTTGAGCCTCTAGTTGCTTGACCGTATCCAAAGCCACGCCGATGACGATCAGGATAGAGGTCCCCCCGAAGAAGAAGTTCGCCGAGGTCTGGCTGATCAGGATCGTCGGCAACGCCGCCACGGCGCCCAGATAGAGCGCCCCCGGGAAGGTGAGGCGCGAGAGGATCCGATCCAGATACTCGGCGGTCGGTCGCCCGGGACGCACTCCGGGAATGAAGCCGCCGTACTTTTTCAAGTTGTCGGCCTGGTCGACCGGATTGAAGGTGACCGCGGTGTAGAAGTAGGTGAAGATGATGATGAAGAAGACCTCGCCGATCACGTAGGCCCAGCCGTTGGGGCTGAAGAAGGCGGCGAAGTTCAGCGCCGCCGGGGTGTTGAGCATCTGGCCGATCGTCGGCGGGAAGGCCATGATCGAGGCGGCGAAGATGACCGGGATGACTCCGGCCATGTTGACCCGCAGCGGCAGGTAGGTGGAGCCCCCCGAGGTCATTTTGCGGCCGACCATCCGTTTCGCGTACTGGACCGGGATGCGCCGCTGGCCCTCCTGGACGAAGACGATGGCGACGATCACGGCCAGCGCGATGAATGGCATCATCACGACGAAGACCTGATCCGGATTGGTCCACCAGGCCTGGATCCCGTTGGGGATCCTCGAGACGATCGAGGCGAAGATCATCAGCGAGATGCCGTTGCCGACGCCGCGCTGGGTGATCAGCTCGCCCAGCCACATCAGCAGCGTGCAGCCGGCCGTGAGGCAGATCACGATCAGCAGCACTTTGGCGCCGGTCAGGCTGCCGAGGACGTTTGCCCCGCCGGCTTTGGCGCCGAAGGAGCGAAAGAGGAGGACGTAGCCGAAGGACTGGGCGAAGGCCAGCCCGACGGTGAGGTAGCGCGTGTACTGGGTGATTTTCTGCTGACCGACCTCGCCCTCTTTCTGCAGTTTCTCCAGCGACGGCACGACCACGGTCAGCAGCTGCAGGATGATCGAGGCGGTGATGTAGGGCATGATCCCCAGCGCGAACAGGGAGAGGCGCGAGAGGCCGCCGCCCGAGAAGAGGTTGAGGAAGCCGAGGATGTTGCTGCCGGCGAAGTTGCTGCCGAGTTCCTTGACCGCGTTCGCGTCGACGCCCGGCGCGGGTATATAGGCGCCGAGCCGGTACAGGAGCAGCATCGCCGCGGTGAACGCAAGCTTCTTGCGGATGTCCGCGACGCTGAAAGCGTTCGCAATAGTCCTGAGCATTACGGCTCCAGAGTGTGACAGGAACCGCCGGCAGCCTCGATCTTCTCGCGGGCCGCCGCGCTGAAGCCATGCGCATGGACCTCGAGCTTCTTCGAGATCTCGCCGCGAGCGAGGATCTTCACCGGGTCCGAGCGGGTCGCCAGGCCCTTGGCCTTGAGCGTCTCGGCATTGACCTCGGCGCCGGCGTCGAAGCGCTCCTCGAGGTCGCCGACGTTGACCGGCTGGGTCGCGGTGCGGAAGTTCTCGAACGGCATCGACTGCTTTTTGTGCGGGCCGCGCAGCTTTCGCATCCGCATGTGGATCGGGTTCTGGCCACCCTCATAACCCGCCTTGCGCTTGCGCCCCGAGCGCGCACCGGCGCCCTTGTGCCCGCGCCCCGAGGTCTTCCCGAGCCCACTGCCCTCACCGCGCCCGATCCGCTTGCGCGGCCGTTTCGAGCCGGGCTTGGGCGAGAGGTTATGAAGCCCGATCTCCAGCGAACGCTCGCTCGGAGCGTCGTCTTTTTTGGCTTTCTCAGCCACCGTTCACCTCGACAAGATGAGAGACGACCCGGATCTGCCCCTGGAGCTGAGGAGAATCTTTCCGCTCAACAGCCCGCCCGATCTTGCCAAGTCCCAGCGCAGCCAAAGTAGCTTTCTGCGACGGGTTGGATCCGTTGGCCGACTTGACCTGTCGAATCTTCACCGCGCTCATGACCCCTCAGCTTTCGCCTCAGCAGGCGAGGCCTCCGACTCTCCAGCCTCCGCCTCCGCGGGTGGCGTGGATGAGGGGTCCTCGCCCGCAGCTTGCGAGGACGAGGACCCCTCGTCCACGACAGGACCCGCGGGCGGCGAGGTCTGTGCCTCGGTGGTTCCGGTGCCAGCGTCCGCGACAGGACCCGCGGCTGAGGCATCCGAACCCTCGGCCGTCCCGGCTACAGCGCCGTTCGACTTCTGAACTCCCAAGACCTGCGCCACGGTCAACCCGCGCAGCTCTGCAACCTCCTCAGGCCTACGCAGACGGACAAGGCCGTCCATCGTCGCCTTGACCAGGTTGATCGGGTTCTGCGTGCCGATGCTCTTCGTAAGAACGTCGCGCACCCCACCCAGCTCGAGCACGGCGCGCACGCCGCCGCCGGCGATCACGCCGGTACCGGGGCTGGCCGGGCGCAGCACGACGTGCCCGGCGCCGTAGCGGCCGATGATTTTGTGGGTCAGCGTCTGCCCGTATTTGGGCACGCGGATCAGGCTCTTACGGGCGTTCTCGACCGCCTTCTGGATCGCCAGCGGAACCTCGCGGGCCTTGCCGTAGCCGATCCCGACGACGCCCTCTTCGTCGCCGACGGCGACCAGCGCGGTGAAGGAAAAGCGGCGGCCGCCCTTGACCACCTTGGCGACGCGGTTGATCTCGATCACCCGCTCCTGGAGATCGAGCCCCTTGGGGCTCACCGTCTCCACGTTGGTCATGTCCATGCCCTTCATCGCTGACCCCTGCAAACCGGCGCATCTCGGCGTCCTCGGTCGGCAGTCTTGCTCACGCACAGAAGTGCGCTCGCTGCGCCGACCTCCCTGCGTCCACCGACCTGCTTGGTTTTCGGGGTCATACCCATTAGAAAACCAGACCTCCCTCTCTCGCGCCTTCTGCCAGCGCTTTTACGCGGCCGTGGAACTGGTAGCCGCCGCGGTCGAAGACACAGGTCTCGATCTTGGCCGCCTTGGCGCGCTCGGCGAGCAGCTCTCCGGCGCGCTTCGCCTGCTCGCTCGCCGACAGCTTGCGCAGCTCCGGCTCGGTCCAGTTGACGGCGGCCAGCGTGCGACCGGCTGCGTCGTCGACGAGCTGGGCGAAAACGCCGCGGTTCGAGCGGTAGACGGAAAGGCGCGGACGCTCGGCGCTGCCGACGATGCGGGCGCGGACGCGGCGTCGCCGGCGCAGGCGGCGCTGACGCTTGGTGAGGACGGTCATCGCTAGGCCCTCTTCCCGACCTTGCGCATCACGTGCTCGTCGCGGTAGCGGACGCCCTTGCCCTTGTAGGGCTCCGGCGGACGGCGCTTGCGGATGTCGGCGGCGACCTGGCCGACCAGCTGCTTGTCGATGCCGCGCACGATGATCTCCGTCGGCTGCGGGACCTCGAACTCGATCCCCTCCGGCGGTTCGATCGACACCGGGTGCGAGTAGCCGAGCGCCATCTCCAGGCTCTTGCCCTTGAGCTGGGCGCGGTAGCCGACGCCCTGGATCTCGAGCCGCTTCTCGAAGCCGTCGACGACGCCCTCGACCATGTTCGCGATCAGGCTGCGCGTCAACCCGTGCAGGGCACGGTGCTCGCCGCGGTCGGTGGGCCGCTCGACGGTGACCGTGCCGCCGTCCTGCTGGACCTTCATCTCGGCCGAGAGGCTCTGCGCCAGCTCGCCCTTCGGGCCCTTGACGGCAACCCGCCCAGGGGCGAGCTCGACCGTGACGGACTCGGGAACGGGGATCGGCTTTCTTCCAATTCGGCTCATCTCAGAATGCTCCAGGTCACCAGACGTAGGCGACGACCTCGCCGCCGACGCCCCTCTGCTTCGCTTCGTGCCCGGTCATCACGCCGACGGAGGTGCTGACGATCGCGGTGCCGGTGCCGCCGTGCACGCGCGGGACTTCGGTGTGATCGACGTAGCGGCGCCGGCCGGGGCGCGAGATGCGCTCCAGCCCGAGGATCACCGGGCGCCTGTCCTCGGTGTACTTGAGCCGGATCTCGATCGCCTCGCCGACCTCTGCCGGCTTGCGGCGGAAGTCGCTGATGTAGCCCTGCTCCTTGAGGATGCGCGACATCTCCTCCTTCAGGCGGGAGGCGGGGATCTGCACGTCGTCGTGGCCGGAGCCGAGCGCGTTGCGGATCCGGGTCAGGTAATCGGCTATCGGGTCGTTCAGCATGGTTTCTCTCGATCCTGTCCTACCAGCTCGACTTGGTCATGCCGGGGACGTAGCCGTCGTGCGCGGCCTCGCGCAGGCAGATCCGGCAGAGGCCGAACTTACGGTAATACCCACGCGGCCGCCCACAACGCCGACAGCGGTTGTACTCCCGCGATTTGAACTTGGCCTTGCGCCCCTGCTTGACCTTCATAGAAGTCTTAGCCATCTCAGCTCCCCTCCTCGGAGTTCTCGGAGTCATTTGCTTCGGCCTCTCCCGCGGGTGGCGCGGATGAGGGGTCCTCGCCCACAGCTTGCGAGGACGAGGACCCCTCGTCCGCGACAGGACCCGCGGGCTGAGGCTTCTCATACGCCTCCGGGTTCTCCTCTTTAAGTTGCTCAAGCGCCGCCTGCTCGGCCTCGGCCCGCTGGCGGGCCTCCTCCTTGCGGCGCTCCTCCTCCGCGGCGGCCTCGGCCTCGGCGTCGCGACTGCCCGGCCTGCCCTCTTTGGCGAACGGCATGCCGAGCCCGAGCAGCAGCTCGAAGGCCTCGACGTCGGTCTGGGCCGAGGTCGCGATCGTGACGTCGAGGCCGCGCACCTCGTCGATCGAGTCGTAGTCGATTTCGGGGAAGATCAGCTGCTCCTTGACGCCCATCGAGTAGTTGCCGCGGCCGTCGAAGGAGCGCGGGTTGAGCCCGCGGAAGTCGCGGATGCGCGGCACGGCGATCGAGGTGAGGCGGTCGAAGAACTCCCACATCCGCGCCCGCCGCAGGGTGACCGAGAGGCCGACCGGCATCCCCTCGCGAACCTTGAAGGAAGCGATCGACTTGCGCGCCCGGCGCACGCTGGGCTGCTGGCCGGCGATCAGCGCCAGCTGCTCCTGGGCGGCCTCGAGCATTTTCGCGTTCTGCCTCGCCTCACCTACACCCATGTTGAGGACGATCTTCTGCAGGCGGGGAATCTGCATCGCGCTCGAGTAGCCGAACTTCTCGGTCAGAGCCGGCGCCACGTCCTGCTCGTAGCGCTCGCGCAGGCGCGGGGGCGGCGCTGCCTGGGACTGTGGGGCGCTCGCCGCCTCCATCAGATCGACACCCCGCTTCGCTTCGCGAACCGCTCGCGCTTGCCGCCTTTGTCGCGGCGCACACCGATCCGCGTCGGCTTGTTGTCTTTGGGGTCGAGCAGCATCACGTTGGAGACGTGGATCGGACCCTCCTTCTCGACGATGCCGCCGAGCTGCTGACCGGCTTTCTGCACGTCCTGGGTCGGGCGCGCTTTTTCGTGCCGCTTGACCGTGTTGATGCCCTCGACGTAGACGAAGCTGCGCTTCGGTTCGGTGCGCAGCACGCGGCCGGTCTTGCCGGAGTCCTTGCCGCCGATCACCTTGACCATGTCGTCGGTCCTGATTCGCATCGCCTTCGCCATGAGCTACAGGACCTCCGGCGCCAGCGAGACGATTTTCATGAAGTTGCGATCGCGCAGCTCCCGGGCCACCGGCCCGAAGATGCGGGTGCCGCGCGGGTTGTTGCTGGCCGGGTCGATCAGCACGGCGGCGTTTTCGTCGAAGGAGATGTAGGTGCCGTCGGAGCGGCCGAGCTGCTTCTTCGTCCGCACGACAACCGCCTGCACGACCTCGCCCTTGCGTACGCCACCCTGCGGGCTCGCCTGTTTGACCGTCGCCGTGATCACGTCGCCGACGCCGGCGTAGCGGCGGTGGGAACCGCCCTTGACGCGGATGCAGAGGATCTCCCGCGCACCCGAGTTGTCGGCGACTTTGAGTCTGGACTCCTGCTGGATCACGTTCCGCTCCTACTTCGCCTTCTCCAGCACCTCGACCAGGCGCCAGCGCTTGGTCTTGGACAGCGGACGGGTCTCGACGATGCGGACCATGTCGCCCTCGCCGGCCTCGTTGTGCTCGTCGTGGGCATGCAGGTTGCGCGAGCGCCGCACGACCTTCTCGTAGGTCGGGTGGCGGCGGGCGGTGTCGATCCGGACCGTGATCGATTTCTGGCCCTTGTCGGAGACGACGATCCCCTGCCGCACCTTGGCCGCATTCGCGTCCTTCTCAGCCCGCGGCGTCCCCGTCCCTGGAGTCTTCTTTTTCTTGGCAGCAGCCCGCTCCTTGCGCCGTTCCCCAGCCCGCCGCCTGCGCTCAGCCAACCGCTCAGCCTTACGCTCCTCAGGCGACTGCTGCGGCTTCGCCTCATGCGGCTTACGCGAAGCCTCAAGCCGCTTCTTCTCCTTCCAGGGAAGATCATCAGCAGGATCCGGCTCCGCTGCCGGCTCATCCTGCTCAGCGGCAGCAGGCTCAGCAGCCTCCGCCACAGGCGCTTCGTCCTTCGCAGCTTTCTCCTCCTCAGGCGCAGGGGCATCCGCCTCCTCGGCCGGAGCCTCCGCATCGCCAGACCCCTCTTCCGCGGGTGGCGCGGACTCGGAGGAGTCGAGAACGGAGGCCTCGCCCCCGCCCGCAGACTCCTCCGAGGCCGCGTCGGGACCCGCGGCCTCAGGCGCCTCATCCTTCGGCGTCTCGTCCACTGCGTCTTTTTTCGTCTCGTCCTCAGCCATCATTTCCGCAACTCTCTCTCGACATCGATCCCGCGCTCCTTGGCCACCGTGAGCAACCGCGCAATGTCCCGCTTCGACTGACCCAGCCGAGCGGTGTTCTCCAGCTCGCCGGTGGCGTGCTTGAAGCGCAGGTTGAACGACTCCTGCTTGGCGTCGATCAGCTTCGCCACCAGCTCGTCGTCTTTCAGGTTGTGGGCCTCGGAAGCCTTCATCAGCCTTCCGCCCCCTCGCGCATGACGAATTTGGTCTTGATCGGGAGCTTGTGACCGGCCAGGCGCAGCGCCTCGCGGGCGAGGTCCTCCGGGACGCCTGCCAGCTCGAACATCACCTTGCCCGGCTTGACCACCGCGACCCAACCCTCGGGGTTGCCCTTGCCCGAGCCCATCCGCGTCTCGGCGGGCTTCTTCGTGTAGGGCTTGTCGGGGAAGACGTTGATCCAGACCTTGCCGCCGCGTTTGATCTTGCGGGTCATCGCGATACGCGCGGCCTCGATCTGGCGGTTGGTGATCCAGCCGCGGTCGAGCGCCTTCAGCCCGTACTCGCCGAAGGCGACGTGACTGCCGCCCTTGGTGTAGCCGCGCATCCGGCCGCGCATCTGTTTGCGGTGCTTGACCCGCTTCGGCATCAGCATCAGCGACCACCCCCGTCGCGCCCGCCGCCGCGCCCGCCACGGCCGCGGTCGCCCGGACGGCTGCCACGCTGAACGCCCTGCGGCTCGCCGTCTGCCGGAACCTGATCGGTGCGGAAGCCCTCGGGCATGACTTCGCCCTTGTTGATCCAGCATTTGACGCCGATCCGGCCAGCGGTGGTGCGCGCCTCGAAGAAGCCGTAGTCGATGTTGGCGCGCAGGGTGTGCAGAGGCACGCGGCCGTCCGAGTAGCTTTCCGTCCGCGCCATCTCGGAGCCGCCGAGCCGGCCGGAGACCTGCAGCTTCACTCCCTTGGCGCCGGAGCGCATCGCCGAGGTCAGGGCGCGTTTCATCGCGCGCCGGAAGGCGACCCGGTTCTGCAGCTGCTCGGCGATCGACTGGGCGACCAGTTTCGCGTCGAGCTCGGGCCGCTTCACCTCGCGGATGTTCACCTTGACCGGCTTGCCGGTCAGCTTGTGCAGCTCCTTGCGCAGGGCGTCGACTTCGCTGCCCGATTTGCCGATCACGATGCCCGGGCGGGCGGTGTGGATGTCGATCGAGACCTCCCCGCGCCGCTCGATCGTGATGCTGGAGAGACCGGCGTGGGCGAGTTTGCCCTCGATGTGAGTGCGGATCTTCAGATCCTCCTCGAGCACGTCGGCGAAGCCCTTCTCGTCGAACCAGTTCGACTTCCAGTCCTGGATGTAGCCGACGCGGAAGCCGCCGGGGTGGATCTTCTGTCCCATGGTCTAGATGTCCTCTTCCGGGCTCAGAGCGACCGCGATATGGCTGGTTCGCTTGTTGATCGGCGTCGCCCGGCCCAGCGCGCGCGGCCGGAAGCGGCGCAGCGTCGGGCCTTCGTCGACGGTGATCTCGGCGACCCGCATCTCGTCGGAGACGAGGTCGTGGTTGTTCTCCGCGTTGGCGGCAGCCGACTCGATCAGCTTGCCGATGTCCTGCGCCGCCCCGCGCGGCGAGAACTGCAGCAGCGCCCTCGCCCGGTCGATCTGCAGGCCGCGAACCTGATCGGCGACGAGGCGCGCCTTGCGCGGTGCGACCCGCACGTAGCGAGAGCTGGCGCGAACGACGATCGGCGCCGGCTTCGCTTTCGGCGCCTCTTTTTTCGCCGGCTCTTTTTTCTCGGCTTTCGTAGCCTTCGGAGTGGATTTCCCCGCGCCTTTCTTGGCGGCTTCTTTCGACTCGCCTTTCGCGGCTTTCGCTTTTTTCGGCGCGGCTTTTTTGCTCGCTTTGGCCTCGGATTTTTTCGGCCCGGCTTTTTTCGCCGGCGCTTTTTTCGCTTTTTTGTCTTTGTCGTCGGCCATCGCTATTCGCCCTTGCCCGTGCCGGAGTGCGCGCGGAAGGTCCGCGTCGGCGCGAACTCGCCGAGCTTGTGGCCGACCATCGACTCCGAGATGAAGACCGGGACGTGCTTCTTGCCGTCGTGGACCGCGATCGTGTGCCCGACCATGTCGGGGAAGACCGTCGAGGTCCGCGACCAGGTTTTCACCATCTGTTTCTGGCCGGACTCGTTCATCGCCGAGATCCGCTTCATCAGCGCCGCTTCCACCCACGGCCCCTTTTTGGTCGAGCGTCCCATGATCTTGTTTACCTCTACCTCTTCTTCTTTCCGCGGCGTCTACCGCGCACGATGTAGCGGTCGGACTGCTTGCCCTTCTTGCGGGTGCGGTAGCCGAGCGTCGGCTTGCCCCACGGGGTCACCGGGTGCCCGCCGGGGGTGTGGTGGGCCTCGCCGCCGCCGTGCGGGTGGTCGACCGGGTTCATCGCGACGCCGCGGCTCTGCGGGCGCTTGCCCTTGTGCCTGCTGCGGCCCGCCTTGCCGATCTTCATGTTCTGGTGCTCGGCGTTGGAGAGCTGACCGACGGTCGCCCGGCACTCGGCGCGGACCATCCGCATCTCCGAGGAGGGCAGCCGCAGGGTCACCATCTCCCCCTCCTTCGCCACGAGCTGGATCGCGGCGCCCGCGGCGCGGCCCAGCTTGCCGCCCTGGCCGGCGATCAGCTCGACGTTGTGCACGATCGTGCCGGTCGGCATCTCGCCGAGGCTCAGCGCGTGCCCCGGTTTGATGTCCGCTCCCTTGCCCGACTGGACCGTGTCCCCGGGCGTCAGCGCCGCCGGGGCGAGGATGTAGCTCTTCTCGCCGTCGGCGTAGTGGATCAACGCGATGTAGCAGCTGCGGTTGGGGTCGTACTCGATGCTGGCCACCTTGGCCGGCACGCCGTCCTTGAGCCGCTTGAAGTCGATCTTGCGGTAGCGGCGCTTGGCGCCGCCGCCGCGATGGCGCGCCGTGACGCGCCCGTTGGCGTTGCGCCCGCCGGTCTTGCGCAGTCCTTCGGTCAGCTTGGCCTCGGGCTCCGAGGCGGTCAGCTGCTCGCGCAGCGGGTAGGTCGCGAAGCGGCGCCCTGGGCTGGTCGGTTTGGTTTTGCGGTTCGGCATCGGTCGTCTCCTACGCGGTCTCGGCGCCTTCGAACAGCTCGATCCGTTCGCCCGGCATCACCTGGACGATCGCCTTCTTCCAGCCGCGCGTCCGGCCTTTGCTGAGGCCACGGCGCTTCGGCTTCGGCCGCACCTTGGAGGTCCGCACCTCGGCCACGCCGACGCTGAAGATCTCTTCGACCGCAGCGGCGATCTGGGTCTTGTGGGCGCCGTCGGCGACCCTGAACGTGTACTTGCCTTCGGCGATCAGCGCGTAGCTCTTCTCTGAGACCACCGGGCGGACGATGATGTTGCGCGCGTCCATCAGGAAAGCCTCTCCTTGAGCGTTTTGAGCGCCTTTTCGGAGAGCACCAGCGAGGCGGCGCCGATCACGTCGGCGACGCCGATCGCACCGACCTCGGCGACGGTGACCCGGGCGATGTTGCGAAAGCTCTTCACGGCGCCGGTCTCCTCGGCGTCGAGGACGACCAGGGTCGGGCGCTTGGCGCCCCACTTGTCCAGCGCCTGCGCGGCGGCCTTGGTCGACGGGGTCTCGAATGAGGCTGGATCGAGCACGGCGACGCTGCCCCGCTCGGCATGGACCGAGAGCGCTGCCCGCATCGCCTTGCGGCGCGCTTTGCGGTTGACCTTGACCGTGTAATGGCGCGGCTTGGGGCCGAAGGTGACACCACCGCCGAAGCGGCTGGAGACGCCCAGCGTGCCGGCGCGGGCGCGGCCGGTTCCCTTCTGCCGCCAGGCCTTGGCGGTGGTGAAGGAGACCTCTCCGCGGGTCAGGGTCGAGGCCGTGCCGCGCCGGCGTGAAGCCATGTCGGCACGGGCCGTCTCGTGGACCAGCGAGTGGTGGAACGGCTCGGCGAAGAGCTCCTTGGGCAGGTCCGCTCTGGTCGTCTTGCCCAGCACGGCGGCTTTTGCGTCAGCCATCGGTCCTCACCTCGATCAGCGCGTTGCGCGAACCGGGCACCGAGCCCTTGAGCAGCAGCAGATTGCGCTCGGCGTCGACGTCGGCGACTTCGAGGCCACGCTGGGTCGTCCGCTTGTTCCCCATCTGGCCGGGCATCCGCTGGCCTTTGAAGACGCGGCCGGGAAAGGCGCTGGCGCCGATCGAGCCCGGCGCCCTGACATTGTGCGAGCCGTGGCTGACCGGCCCGCGGCTGAAGTTGTGGCGCTTGATCCCGCCCTGGAATCCCTTGCCGATCGAGATCCCGGACACTTTCACCTTCTGGCCCGCCTCGAAGGCGGCGACGGTGACGTCGTCGCCCACCTTGGGCCCCTCCTCGGCGCCGAGGTCCTCGTCGCGGAACTCGACCAGGTGGCGCATCGGCGGCGCGCCGGCCTTCTTCAGATGGCCCAGCTCGGGCTTGCTCAGCTTGCGCTCGGCGACCTCGTCGAAGGCGATCTGCACGGCCGCATAGCCGTCGCGCTCGGCATCGCGGACGGCGGTCACCTTGCAGGGGCCGGCCTCGATCACGGTCACCGGCACGACCTCTCCGTCCTCGCGGAAGACCTGCGTCATACCGAGCTTCTTGCCGAGGATCGCAGCCATGGTGGGCTTACAGCCGGATCTCGATGTCGACGCCGGCCGGCAGCGAATCGAGCCGCTGCAGCGAGTCGACGGTTTTCGGCGAGGGCTGGAGGATGTCGATCAACCGCTTGTGGGTGCGGATCTCGAAGTGCTCGCGCGAGTCCTTGTCCTTGAACGGCGACTTGATCACGCAGTAGACGTTTTTCTCGGTCGGCAGGGGAACCGGACCGGAGACGCTGGCGCCGGTGCGCTCCGCCGTCTCGACGATCTCGCGGGCAGCCCGATCTATGGCGTCGTGGTCGTACGCCTTCAGTCGGATCCGGATTTTCTGTGCCGCGATGGTCGCCACGGTCGTTTCTCTTTGTTGTCTTTCTGCGCGGTCCTTACCGCGCCGAAGGGGCGCCGCCCCTTGGTGGTGGGGCGCCGCCCCTGGTCGTATGTCTTTTCGGTTCTCGCCGGGAACCGGCGAGGAGGCGGGCAGAAGCCCGCCTCTGATCCTGGGCTACTCGATGATCTCTGCGACGACCCCCGAGCCGACCGTCCGGCCACCCTCGCGGATGGCGAAGCGCAGGCCCTGGTCCATCGCGATCGGCTGGATCAGCTCGATCGTCATCTCGACGTTGTCGCCCGGCATCACCATCTCGGTCCCCTCGGGGAGGTTGGCGATCCCGGTCACGTCGGTCGTGCGGAAGTAGAACTGTGGCCGGTAGCCCGAGAAGAACGGGGTGTGACGGCCACCCTCCTCCTTTTTCAGGCAGTAGACCTCTGCTTTGAACTTGGTGTGCGGGGTGATCGAGCCGGGCTTGCAGAGCACCTGTCCGCGCTCGATCTCCTCGCGCTTGGTGCCGCGCAGGAGCGCGCCGATGTTGTCGCCGGCCTGGCCCTGGTCGAGCAGCTTGCGGAACATCTCGACCCCGGTGACGACCGTGGTCGTGGTGTCCTTGATGCCGACGATCTCGACCTCGTCACCGGTGTTGACGATGCCCTGCTCGACGCGGCCGGTGGCGACGGTGCCGCGGCCGGTGATCGAGAAGATGTCCTCGATCGGCATCAGGAACGGCTTGTCGAGCTCGCGCACCGGCTCCGGGATGTAGGAGTCGAGCGCGTCGGCCAGCTCGAAGATCGCCTTCTGGGCCTCTTCGTCGCCCTCCAGCGCCTTCAGCGCCGAGCCCTTGACGATCGGCGTGTCGTCGCCGGGGAAGTCGTACTCGTCGAGGAGTTCCTTGACCTCCTCCTCGACCAGCTCGATCAGTTCGTCGTCGTCGACCTGGTCGACCTTGTTGAGGAAGACGACCACGTGCGGGACGTTGACCTGACGGGCGAGCAGGATGTGCTCGCGGGTCTGCGGCATGACGCCGTCGGCGGCCGAGACGACCAGGATCGCGCCGTCCATCTGCGCGGCGCCGGTGATCATGTTCTTGACGTAGTCGGCGTGGCCCGGGCAGTCGACGTGGGCGTAGTGGCGGTTCTCGGTCTCGTACTCGACGTGCGAGGTCGCGATCGTGATGCCGCGCTCTTTCTCCTCCGGGGCGTTGTCGATCTCGGCGAAGCTCTTCGCCTCGGCCCCGCCTTTGGTGGAGAGCGTGGTGGTGATCGCGGCCGTCAGCGTCGTCTTGCCGTGGTCGATGTGACCGATCGTGCCGACGTTCACGTGCGGCTTGTCGCGCTCGAACTTCTCCTTTGACATCTGCTCTCCGTTCTACCTTTCTAAGTTGGGTACTTGTCTCTTTTGTCTGCGGGCGAACCTGGGAAATATAGCCAGATTCACGAGGTGGCTCCGACCGGCTCTCCCGATCGGTGCTCGACGATCTCTTCGGCGATGTTGGAGGGGACCTCCTCGTAGCGCTCGAATTGCATCGTGTAAGTGGCCCTGCCCTGGGTCGAGGAGCGCAGATCGGTGGCGTAGCCGAACATCTCGCCGAGCGGGACGAAGGCCTGCACCGCGAGCGCGTTGCCGCGCTGCTCCTGGCCCTGGACCTTGCCGCGGCGGCGCGAGAGGTCGCCGATCACGTCGCCCAGGAAGTCCTCGGGGGTGACCACCTCGACCGCCATCACCGGCTCGAGCAGGACCGGGTCGGCCTTGCGAGCGGCCTCCTGGATCGCCATCGAGCCGGCGATTTTGAAGGCCATCTCGGAGGAGTCGACGTCGTGCGAGGAGCCGTCGATCAGTTCGACCTTTACGTCGACCATCGGGTAGCCCGCCTTGACGCCGTTTTCCAGCGCCTCCCTCATCCCCTGTTCGGCCGGGCCGATGAACTCGCCGGGGATCACGCCGCCCTTGATCTTGTTCTCGAAGACGAAGCCCTCGCCGGGCGCCGGCTCGGCGTTGATCACGACATGGCCGAACTGGCCGCGGCCGCCGGTCTGGCGTACGAAACGGGCCTCGACCTTCTTCGCGTCCTTGCGGATCGTCTCGCGGTAGGCGACCTGCGGCTTGCCGACGTTGGCGTCGACTTTGAACTCGCGCAGCATGCGGTCGACGATCACCTCGAGGTGGAGCTCGCCCATCCCGTGGATCAGGGT
>Ga0157375_10000125_pt1 | contig 75607 bp, 60 predicted proteins | sample M35metaG_FD_115311 | JGI IMG/M metagenome (GOLD analysis project Ga0157375, IMG submission 115311) | Miscanthus rhizosphere microbial communities from Kellogg Biological Station, Michigan, USA - M3-5 metaG | ecosystem: Host-associated > Plants > Roots > Rhizosphere > Soil | place: USA: Michigan... | reverse complement strand
TATCGGGCTTCTGGTATCTGGTATCCGGTATCCCGCCCGTTCCGAACGGAACGTTCGGGCGGGCGGGATCTCAAAAAAACTGAGCCCGCCTCTTCACAGAAGCTAAGGCTCAGCGTAAATAAAAAGCCTCCTCAACAACTAAAACTGAACTTTACTGTCCTTCCTTAACCTTTTCCACCTTTATTGGAACCAAACCATGTGCTTCTTTATGTGCCCTAATGACTGAAGCGGAATCAGGAGCCTGTGAGAGGCAAACTACCATGCCTTCTTTTTCATTGAACCAATAATTGACCCAGTTCACGGCATATTTGGGTCCCGTAGCCAAGTCCTTTTGATGCGCACCGGCAACATCTTTTGCAGTTACTTTACCCGGGCCAAACTCATGGAAATCGAGGTAGAAATTCTTCTCAGCATTCAATTGTGCTTCGGGGCCGTCCGTTACCAGGTAAATCTGGTTAGGCAATAGCCCGTGAGCTTCGGCGTGAGTTTTGCGAATGGATTGCGTATCGGGAGCGGATACCAGGCAATAAACATCGCCCCTGTCTTCGTCTACCCAATATTTAATGAAATTCGCGTGGTACTTTTTTTGAGTTGCTAAGTCCTTTGCGTGTGCGTCAGCAACTCCTTCAAATTTTACATTACCGGCGCCCAGATGATGTACATCAAGGTAAAGTTTGGAACCAGCAGGTACTTTAGTGCTGGCAGCGCTTTCCTTAACCTGAGCTGCGTAAGGATTAGTGCCTTGTGCAGATGCTGTCCCGAAAAGTAAACTGAAACTGAACAACCCTGCAAATACAAAATTCATCTTCATGATTATCGGTTTAATTTGATTATTAAATGCATCACAAAAGAAGACAGAATCACTGCGGCAGATCTCAGGGTTATTCCCTATTTTAACCTGGCTGATACCCTATATTGATGGTTATAAAATGAATTGGTTCCAGGGGGAAAGGCGAAAGGTGAAAGCTGAAAGGAAGAGATTGAATGGTGAAAGGTGGGTATGGAGAGACGGAAGGCGATCGCAGAACATTCCCTGTTTTGTTAATTCAAATGAGAGCATATATTCTTTTGGTCCTGTCTCTGTGGCTCGCAAGCCCTTCCAGCGTTGTCATGGCTCAAACGAACCAACGCATCGCACTTTCTGTTGATGGGCTTCAGCGGCATCTGCAAATTGACGGCATCGGCGTTAATATCAATACAAGAAGTTGGACAGGCGATGAACTCAAACCCGCGCTGGACATGTTGGTGGATTCCCTACAGGCAAAGATGTACCGGGTAATTGTAGAATCACCGAAAGAATGGGAAGATAAGAACGATAATGAAGATCCCTTCTCCATGAACTGGATCTACTACGACAGCCTTTATGAAACAAAAAAGTTCAAGAGCGTATGGGAAACCATTGCGTACCTCAACAAGAAAGGAATTACGAATAACGTCATGATCAACCTGATGGGCTATCTGCCCAAATGGATGGGATACGAGACAATTCCTGCCGACAAGGAAGATGAATTCGTGGAGATGCTGGTTTCCTTCCTTTATTATGGAAAAACGAAAAGAAAAGTTCAGTTCGGATTGTTGTCGCCCTTTAACGAGTGCGATTGGCGAAACGAAGGTCCAAAACTGGATGAAAAGAAATACACCAGGTTACTTCACAAGATTGTGGAGCGAATGGATGCACTCCAGATCGAAGGCATTCGACTCGTAGGTCCTGATCCCGCAGATATGAATGCGGCCATCAGGCGATACATTCCGGAAATGATGAAAGACAGCCTGGTGATGTCGCGCATGGCGAAGATCGGTGTTCACAGTTATGGAGGCTACTACGCAAATATCGATTCTGCAATCAAACATTCATCATTGCCGGATTCCCGTTATTGGATAACTGAATGGAATGCATGGCGCGACAGCCTGGATGAGGGCAAAATTGGCGTTTACGATTATGCTTTTGCGTCGGAAGCAGTGGCACATCTGCTCGACTTATTTAATCACAATGCGAGTGCTGCATTTATTTGGGAGGGATTTGACAGCTATTATGATCATCACGCTCCCAGCATTTTCAGCTTCTGGGGTATACTGGGCTATGACAGCAAATTGCATAAGTATGCACCTCGCAAACATTTTTATGCCATTTCCCAGTTTTCCAAATTTGCAAGGCCCGATTCCTGGCGCCTTGAATTGACCGGAGCAAATGACAGTTTGAAGGCGATTGCTTTCTATGACGGCTATGCGAAAAAACTCAGCATCATCTGCGTCAATGCTTATCATCGGCCTGTTGAGCTCGGGATTGCTCTAAAGAACTTCTTTCCATTTAGTTCCTTCAATTACTATTTCACCGATGCCACACACGATTTGAATAGAAAATCATCCTTGTTGGCAGTCGGTATGGATTCATTAAACGTAACGGTTGATCCGCTTTGCATCTTCACCATAACAGGAACGATGCAGGCAGACGCGAACGGCCTGGGCGGCGGTTTTCTCCCTTCCGGATGGTATGCGGGAGATATTCATGTGCACAGGAATTGCGGCGTATACAGTTCTATCTATACGGTGGATAGTTTGAAAAAAATGATGGACAAAAATGATCTATCGGTTGTTTCGTTGTTGGCCGATATGGGTAATGGTGAAGTCATGGATGCACCGGTTGATTTGAAAAATGTTAGCGGGGCCGATGATTTATTATCCGGGCAGGACCGGATCCTCCATTGGGATGCTGAATGGCATTGGGATGCCACATACAATAATTTCAGTAACCAGGCATTGGGAGGCCACCTCGTTTTATTGGGTTTGAAGAATTCAAAACAAATTTGGGAAGAATCGCCATATAAAATATTGGATTGGGCAAAGGAACAGGGCGCAGTGAGGGGCTTCGCACATCTCCAATATCTTGAAGGAAGAATACCCGATTCGCTGAATTGTTGTATTCCTGTAGATCTTCCTGTGGAGGCTGCGTTGGGCAATCTTGATTTTGTGTCGGTGGACGTTTTCGGCGCGTATTCGCCGAACAATGGCAACTATTTCTCTAATCCCGCGATGGAAACCTATTACAAGCTCTTGAATTGTGGTATCAGGCTTGGACTGGCCGCCGGAACTGATTTTCCATGCAATGAATCAGAGCCGCTCGGAACGGTTTTGACCTACGCGCAGGTGCAAGGAAAACTTAGTTACAACAAATGGATTGATGGAATCCGGAGCGGAAGAACTTTAATCTCACGCATTGGAAATACTGAGTTTCTTGATTTTAAAGTGAAGGGCAATGCAGGCCCCGGAGAAGAAATAAAATTACCGCAACCGGGAACTGTAAATATAAAGGTCAGCTGGCAATCCGCACTTCCGAAAGACGGCACAATTGAGATCATACAGAATGGGAAAGTTGTAGGTTCCATCGGGGGAAACTCAACACCTGGCCATGCCCTTACATTGAATCTTGAGCTAAAGATAGAAAAAAGCTGTTGGGTCGCTGCACGCAGAATGGGAGGAGGAGTGTATCAGTCACAAACGGCTCCAGTTTATGTTACGGTGAATTCTAAAAGCATCCGGCCTGAAAAATCGGATGCTGACTATTTTGTAAAGTGGATTGACAATCTCCTGCTGCAAACGGCTCATGGGGGCAGATGGGAACATTATTTTCCAAACACCCTGGCATCGATTAGAAAGCGATATCAGCAGGCAAAGCTTTATTATGAAAACCTTTCCAAATAATATTGCTTCGGGTCTGCAAAGACTGATTCTGTCGCTGCCGTTTATGTTGTTCGTTTTCATTTCGCGCTCCCAGGAAACTGAAAGAATTCTGATCCTTCGGCATCCGGAAAATTTTGCAGACTACACCGCCGAAATATTAAAAACCGAAGGCTTTGGCAATTTCAGGCTGGCCGAACTAAATGATTCAAATATCCGGACGGATCAACTTCTCAAATTTCAAATTGTTATTCTTCCAAAATCAACACTGACGGCCACACAGGTAAAGAGCCTCGTAGCCTATGTGAAAAATGGTGGCCAGCTGATTGTATTTTCCCCGCAGAAGGAGCTGTACTCATTGGCCGGACTGAAATATTCTCCAACTTCTAACGAGACCGGCTACCTGACAATTGCTCCCGATCACGAGGCAGTAAGGGGCCTCCTTCAGCAACCCTTGCAGCTTCATGAACTGGTATCGGCAGCAGAACGGGCTGGGGCAAAAACGCTGGCAACCCTTAGCAAAGGCGACCGCAAAATTCCTGCAATTACGGAAAATGAATTTGGAAAGGGTCGTGTCATCTCCTTCCTGTACAACCTTCCTGCCAATATACTTTGGACCAGGCAGGGCAATCCCGCACTCGCTGGTAAAGAAACCGATGGCATCAACGGCATCCGGGCAATGGACTTGTTTACAGGCGGTTGGATAGACGCCAATCAGAATTCACTCAACCAGGCCGACGAGCAAATGCGACTCCTTACCCATTGCATTGAATGGATGAATGGCTCCAGGGCTCCTCAGCCGAGATTCTGGTATTTCCCCAATCAGCTAAATGCCCTCATGGCACTTACCAATGACGGTGAAAACAGTCTTGAGAAAGATTTTGTCCAACAGTTCCGGGAAGTAAGTGAGAAGGGTGCGAGAATGACTCTGTACATCCTCGAACCGGAAAAAATCTCAAAAAGATTTGTTGATTCCCTGTCTGGTGTTGGACACGAAATGGCCGCTCACCCTGACGCAACTGCGCACGCTTCAAGTCCAAGCTGGCAAATTGTTGACAGTGCCATCGGTGCAAAATTTGGAGCCATCAAAAAACTTTATGGGATTGACAAAATCCTCACTAACACGAATCATTGGTTCGTGTGGTGCGGGTTGGACGAAAACGGAAAGCCGGACTTTTCGGCCGGTGCAAAAATTGAAGCACTGCATGGCGTTGTCATGGATGTGAATTATGCGCATTACGATAATAATTCAAACCAGGGTCATTTTTTAGGGTCCACAGGATGGATGCAGGGTAATTACACAGGCAGCGGTTTGCCAATGAGATTTGCCGATGAAAAGGGAAAGCCGATTGACGTATACCAGTTGTTCAACAATATTTATGATCAGCAATACATGGAAACAAAGGACCAGGAGGGATACTACTTAAGCTTTAGAGGGATTTTAGACAGAAGCCTGGACAGCGGCATTTATTCGGTTGCCTGTATCAGGGCACACAACAATGAATATTTTTTTTCCCGTGATCCCTTGCTTAAAATTCTGGATTATGCCAATCAGCGAAGGGTACCCGTATGGACAGTAACGAGGTTAATGGGCTTTGTAGTAGCACGGGAAGATGCAAAAATTTCGCAACTAGTCTGGAAAGAGAATCAACTGCGGTTCTCAATTAAGGGTTCCATCAGAATCCTGGATTCGCTGAGTTGTATGATTCCGGTTGACCATCTGGACTTGAAAATTGGCAGAATTGAATATGATGATTCTGCAGTCAATTTTACCGTACGCAAAATCAAGGGGACATCTTATGCGATGTTTAACGTACCATCAAGTGGTTCACATCGTGTCATCGTTCGTTATGACAAATTCCTGGCCGGACATAGACTGGTTCTTGACAAAACAGGGAAGATTTTGCCGTGGAATGAAGATCCCCCGCATGCTTATGATGCCTTTCTCAGAAAAAGATGGGAGTTCATTTTCAACCACGTTCCACCCGGAAAAGGGAAGGGTGGGCTATCCAGGTTCCCTCCTTATTATTTTTATTGCGCTTATGACCTGGTGGGTGATTCATTAAAGCCAAACGAATGGATGAATGATGTTGGCGAGAAAATTCCGAACTGGTTTGAATCAGCCAGGTTGTATTATACTTATTCAGGTGATTCAACTGCGATGCACATCGTTCGTGAGATGACCAATTACCAAATGACACATGGTTTGTCTCCATCCAATTTCGCATGGCCCAATTTTCCATTCGCAAATGCGAATGCAGGAGACAGTATTTTCGATGGGTTTACATCGGCTAAACGATTTAACCGCTATGAAACCCAGGTGGATCATTCCGGAGAGATTGGACTCACTTACCTGAATCTTTATTTGTTTTACGGAGAAAAAAGGTACCTGGATGCGGCGATTGATGTTGCAGACCTGTTGACAAAGAAAGTCCGGGAAGGATCGAAAGAAAAGTCACCCTGGCCCTACCTGGTCAATGCGCAAACCGGAAAATCAAGGTCGGAATATGGCGCGAATTGGACGGGCTGTTATTCGTTGCTGAAGAAACTTGCTGACCTTAAATTGGGTAACTACTCATCCTATCTGAAGGTATGCGTTACCGTGAGGGATTTCCTGCAAGATTATCCGCTTAAAACCGGATATTGGACCGACGGCCATTCCGATACCTACATCAATAGTTCAACGTACAAGAGTAATTTGAGTGCAAGCAACTATAAACTCTTCCTGTTCGACCATCCTGAATTTGATCCGGATTGGAAGAAGTCTGTTCCGTCGTTGATTGACTGGACTGAAAAGAATTTTGTGGATCGAAGTGCCCCAGGAGAGAAGGGAAGACAATGGGGCGCCAATATCGTGGGCGAACAGGATTCATTTCTTTACAAAATGGATTATCAAACGGCCCGATATGCGGCTGAGTGCGCGCGTTGGTATGCCGCGTCCGGAGAAGTAAAGTATAAGGAGAAGGCTTATCGCGCACTTAACTTTGTGACCTATTGCAGCGATTCAATAGGGTTGGCCAGCGAGAGTCCTTTAAGCAAGGGCATTGCCAGTTGGTGGTCCGATTGTTACGGTGAGGGTCCAAGGATGTTTTACCAGGTATTCTCTGCCTTGCCGGAATGGTCTCCGCCGGGGGAAAATCATATTCTCTATGCAGCGGGCATATTAAGGGATGTTGTATATAAAGGTGATCTGATAAGTTACCAGGCTTCGGAAACCCACGGTGTCGAATACCTGCACCTGAACTTTAAGCCGGGAAATATCACCATCGAGGGAAAACAATCAAGGTCTGGAGGAAGTCGCGAACACGAGGGATTTGAACTGAAACCATTGTCAAATGGAGACTTTTACCTGAAGATATTCAGGCAGCATGCAGGCAGAGTGAGCATCGGTAAATGACGGCTTTGGACACACGAAGAATTTACTTTCACACGCCCATCATCACTTTTTCTCTATGCCGAATGCCCCAGTTCTCAATTTCAACGATGATTCGTTTTAAAGTCCTTCCATAAGGTGTAATGGAATATTGAAAGACCTCTCGTTGCTTACCAATAGGAATTTTGTGAATCAAATGATTCATTTCCAATTCCCGTAATTCCCTTGCAAGCATCTTAGGCCTGATGCCCTTAATCTGCTTTTCCATTTCGCAGAACCGCAAATTTTCAAACATCAGGGCAAACATGATGGGCAATTTCCATTTCCCGCTCAAAATTTGCAAGGCGTCCCTGATTGGCAGCAGCGAACGCGTACATTCTTCGATGGTAATTTCTTTCATAGTCACTTGCGCTTCCCTTTAGGATACTGCTTTCATAAAGGAAAGTCTGGCGTTTTAGTGGAGTGATGAAAATAATTTGCATTACAAATTAAATTTTATCACTTAAATGAATTGTGAAAAGTTGCCACGGGCGGTGCTCTTGACAAGTTTCGTGTTTTTTTCTGTGCAGGTTTTTTCGCAAGGTTCCGTCACAAACCGAATAGTAACGGTGCATAAAACAACATCAAAGGTGACTATTGACGGATCAATGGCGGACCTGGGCTGGCGAACGGCGGCTGTTGCCGATAGTTTCATTAATAAGTGGCCAACTGACTCCGGCGCTCCAAAATTGCAAACCGAAGTGAGAATTTTATATGACGACAACTTCCTTTACTTCGGTATCAAAGCCGACAGAACAAACAAGAACCTCGTCATCCAGTCGCTAAAAAGAGATGTCAATCCCTATTATAGCGACGGTGTGTCTGTCGTACTTGATCCGTCGGGCAAAAGCACATCAGGATATACATTTGGGGTCAACGCTGCGGGAGCGCAAATGGAAGGTATCGTTGAGATCAATACGGACTCTTTTGATTGGGATTCAAAATGGTTTTCGGCCTCAAGAATTGATTCAACAGAATGGACAGCCGAAATCGCCATTCCATTCAAGTCTTTCCGCTTTCCAAAAGATCAGAAAATCTGGGGGATCAATTTTATCAGGAACGACATGACGAATAATTGCTTCTCTACCTGGAACCAGGTTCCGATCCAATTCTTTGGAGCAAACCTTAATTGTCTCGGAAAAATTGAACTCGCCGATGGTACACCTGAAATCAGGCACAACAATGCATTCGTTCCCTACCTCTCCGCAAAATTGGATCAGGATGCAGAAAAGAAAATTACATCAAAACTGAATGCAGGATTTGACGCAAAAATTGCTTTGGGTTCATCCCTGAATGTGGATGCGACATTCAATCCGGATTTTTCACAAGTTGATGTGGACCGCCAAATTATCAACCTCGATCGATTCAACGTACTTCTTCCGGAAAAGAGAACCTTCTTCCTTGAAAACAGCGATCTTTTTGCCAAGCTGGGGATTGCCGACCAGGTGACTCCATTTGTATCCCGTAAAATAGGACTCACGCAGGAGGGTGCAGTGGTTCCTATTATCGGCGGACTTCGGTTAACCGGCAACGTAGATCCCTCCTTCAGAATTGGGATAATGAATATTCAAACCCTGCAGAAAGATGAGCAATCACCGCAGAACTACACGGTTGCCTCTATCGATCATAAGATCCTTTCCAAATCAAATCTCCGCGCAATTTTCACGAACAGGCAGGAAACTTCCGGCAGCAATAAGTCGACAGGGGACGCTGAATATAACCGTGTTGCCGGGGCAGAGATGAATTTGCTCTCCAACAATACAAAGTTCAATGGGAGGGTGGGGTATTACCAATCATTCAATCCGGGGAGTTTGAAGTCTTCTGGATTTGGATTGGCCGCAGTTGGGTTTACAAACAAACATTTCAATCTATCAGCGGGTTGGCACCGGGTGAATACAAATTTTATTGCTGATGTGGGTTTCACTCCAAGATTGTACAATTACGACGCACAACACGACACCACCGTTAGAATCGGATATGACAACTTCAATGCAGGAATTGACTATTTTATTTATCCCGCGTCAAGAAAAAAGATCAATTCCATTCAACTTAGTGTTAGAGGCACCCAATACACCGCAACAACCGGGCAGTTTATAGAATTCAATGGTTTTGAAGGCACGGATATACTGTTCGCAAACAGGTGTGAGCTTCAGGCATCCTTTGTGCAAAGCGCCGTTAATCTTCCATTCCCAACTACCATATTTTCAGAAACAGGAACGCTGGATGCCGGACGTTACCAATTCAATTATGGTAGCCTCAAATGGTCGTCTAATTTCCTGAAACCTTTTGCCTGGAGTATTACAGCAGAACATGGTGGCTATTTCAACGGTACACGCACGACTATTGGCGGAAGCGTCAAATACCGGCTGCAGCCCTGGGGAAATTTCGGACTCGATTTTGTATTTAATAATATCACCTTGAATAAGGTAAACATCCGGCCCTATATTGTAAGTCCTACCATTGAAATAGCTTTTTCCAACAGCATATTCTGGACAACCTTTGTTCAGTACAATACGCAAATCAAAAACTTCAATTTCAATAGCCGTTTTCAATGGCGCTTTAAACCACTTTCAGACATCTACCTGGTTTATGCAGACAATTATTTCACTGATGGTTTTGTTGCAAAGGGAAGAAGCCTTGTACTCAAATTCAACTATTGGTTCAATTAGTGCCAGGCATTTCGGTTGTTCCCCGACGGTACTCTCCGCATAAAACCACGGTTGGTATGCAGCGGGAATATGATGTGGGGTGTCTATGCGAATATGCCAACCAATATTTCAACCATCCACGCACGTTCAACGATCCAAAAGGTGTGGGATGCTCTGACCCAGCCTGAACAAGTCAAAAAATGGCAATATGGAAGCGATGTCATTACAGATTGGAAACCTGGCAGTGAAGTCCGTTTCAGGACAGTGTGGGAAGGCAAGGTCTTTGAACAATGGGGTAAGATACAGGATGTAATACCGGGTAAATTGATTCGCTATAGTCTTTTTGCGCCCAATCCCGGGTTGGATGATCTCCCGGAAAATTACTTTATGATGAGCTATGTGCTCACGCCTGAAAGTGAAGGCGTGGTAAAGTTGGAGATTATACAGGAAGACAACAGGCCTACCTCAGGACATCATGAAGAAGGCAATGATGAAGAAAACCCCGTCCTGTTGGCGCTCAAGAACCTTGTGGAAGAATAGAGCAGGGAATCCTGAATCAATTTTTGTATTTTATCGGGACAAATCGCTGCCATGAGCAATCCTTCGCAACCCTCTGCTGCGACTTCTTTACGCATCTCTTCCGCCCCCGGTTTCTCCGCGATGGTAGGCAGAGTTCAATCTGTAGATATTTTAAGGGGAATCGTGATGATTTTGATGGCCATTGATCACGTGCGCGTCTATTCCGGCATTCCTGCCGGCGGCCCTACACCTGGCATTTTTTTCACGCGCTGGATCACGCATTTCTGTGCGCCGGCATTTGTGTTTTTTGCAGGCACAAGCGCATTACTTTACTATCTAAAAATCAATGTCAAGGGTAAACTGGCGAAGTTTCTGGTTACCCGGGGATTGCTTCTGGTGTTCCTGGAACTCACGCTGATCAAACTGTTTTGGTGTTTCAATCTCAACTACGCCGAATTTACATTGGCCGGCGTCATCTGGATGTTGGGCTGGTGCATGGTTCTGCTTTCGCTGTTTGTAAGATTGAAGCCAACCACGATCGGTATGATCGGACTCATCATCATTTTTGCACAACAGGTTTTTCATTACGTCCCAAATGCATTCCCGATGTCGGCGAGAAAAGCCGTAGGTTATTTTTGGGGATTTTTCTATCCATCCAGCCAGGACAACATGCCTGGAATCGCAATTTTGTATGTGCTGTTACCCTGGCTTGGTGTTATGATGATCGGCTACGCATTCGGCGCAATCTTGCGTATGGATCCCGCACGTGTAAAGAAAATTTGCATGGGCGTTGGCCTCACATCTATAGCAGCATTTCTGATCATCGGTTCAATCCTCGTATTTCGCACGCCGGATGAACAGAACCGGCCCTTCATCATGAGGCTGCTGAATCAACAAAAATATCCGCCCTCCCAACTTTATTTGTTGATGACGCTGGGCCCGGTCATTGCCCTGGTTCCGTGGGCGCAACGCGCGAAAGGTTGGCTGATTGAGATCTGCAAGACCATTGGCAGGGTGCCGATGTTTTATTATTTGCTGCATATCCTGTTGATCCATGTTTCAGCGCTTGTCGTAAATCTGGTCCTTACCGGAAGCGCGCACCAGGAATGGTACAATACGGCGCCTTTTACCCAAATGCCGGATGATCAGCATTGGAGCCTCGGCCTGCTCTATCTCGTTTATGCAATTGACCTGGTCATTCTGTATTTCGCCTGCCGCTGGTACGAGAAATTTAAATTTAGCCATCCTGAAATCGGGTGGTTGAAATATATCTGAAAAATGAAAAAACCGCAGGATCCCTGAGGTCCTGCGGTTAAGAATTATGATATTCAATTTTTCGTTCTAAAATGCGGGTTGCGCCACATTCTTTCCATACCAATTGATCCGTCGGCTCGCGAACATCACCAGTGCCAATATCAGGAACAATCCGATGCTTCCAATCAGCAATGCCGTGTCTTCAAGTTGGATGAGTACAAAAATGAATCCATAGAGGGCTGTCAGTACAGAACCGAATACAAACATCGACTTCCGGCTATTGAAGTGACTTCGTGCATAAAGACTGATCAGCGAAATTGTTGCTAGGGCCGCAATGGCATAAGCATAATCGAACATCAGAAATTCGCTGATTGATAGAAGCAGTGTATAAAAAATCACCAAGGCCAGTCCGATGAGCGCGTATTGAACAGGATGCAGGGGTTTTTTCTGCATCAATTCGATTACGAAAAACAGCGAGAGTGTCAGGCCAATAAAAAGGATGCCATATTTTACGCAACGGTTTGTTTTTGCGTAGCCGTCTGAAGGCTGCAGAAGCGTGACCCCGAATGCCAGCTTGGATAAATCATCCGGCACTTCCGTGAGATAAGTTGGAAAGGGAAGATTAGCTTTGTTGAATTTCCATTTCGCACTGAATCCCTTTTCTGTCACTTCTCGTTCAGTAGGTAGCACATAGCCATCGAAGGATGGGCTTGGCCATGTTGACTGGATACTGTATATGCTGTTTCCCGCGAGGGGAAGAAAATGCAACTGCTCACTGCCCTTGAGTTTAAGATTTACCTGGAAGGGAAGGCTCTTGTCAAGATCTAGGGCAGACAATGGAACCAGCGCCGAAAGCCCTTTGAATTGGGATGAATTCGGCAAGCCCGGAGATAATTCATAATTCACGCCATTCAACTTCACCACCATTTTCTCTTCAATGCCTTTAAAATCGCTCAATGCAAAGCAGATCTTAGCCGATTGCCATTGCACGGAAGCGGGATCTATCTCTTTGGGAAGGTGAAGTATAATATCGCCGTTGTTGGATAAACCGGCGCGATACAGCAGCACCTTGTAAATGGATCTTTGTCGTAATTCATAATCAATCTTGCCAGCGACATTCAAATTTTCGGGAAGTATCATGAGGTTCAGGTCTTCGATCACATTTTTTCCGTCCCTGTCCGTGTATGACTTGCGGTAGGGGAGGTTGATAAAAGGCCCGGTGAGTGTTTGCGAATCAGCCCACTTGCTGCTGACTTCCCCGGCAATTTGTGCCTGCCTTGCCTGCCGTTCCTGCACCAGGTCGCTAATGAGCATTGTTGGTATGAGCAGGCAGATGATCAGTATTGCAGTTACAATACCCTTGAGCATGATTTTGTTTGATTCGGGATTGTTCGATGGCGTAGACGGTATCGCTGTGTCTGTTTGAAAGTTATCCATATTGGGAGCTTGATTTGTTGTCGGGTTTGAAAAAATATGTGCCAGCTGACTTTGTTGTGCCTGGCTGGATAGAAATGCACTTAAGAAAATTGTCGAAATGCCTGCGGCGATATAGAGGAGTATATATGTTTCGGCTTGTCTCGTTGTTAAAAAGTACACTCCAACACCGATGGCCGCACCATAAGGAAGTGAGATCATAAAATTGAGGAGGTGTAAAAGCTGAAACTTGACCGGCACCGCTCTTTTCATTTTCCTGATATACGGGATGCCGATCAGGAGCACTAATAAGGCGGGTGCACTTACTAAATAGGCCGCAAACAAAATGATCAAGCCGATAGGTGCAAGCTCATGAGTTCCCTCCGATACACCGACGTACAGAATGACTGCGAGTGAACAGAGCAGCGCTGAGAGGCTCCATATTTTAAGCGTCGTGACCCATGATTTTACCATATATCAAAGCACTTTGAATTACAAAGTAAATTCAATTTTACTGATTTTGCAAGCTTCGGCACCAATCATTTTTCCAACAGATGAACTTGCAGGTACCCAATAGATTGTGAAATCGGCTTTTTTACCATGCCAATCCCGCAAGCAAAACCTAAATTTTTGCCATTTTAAGAAATGCATAACGCCGTTTGATAAACGGAATACGCTGAATAACCGATTTCTATTATCTTAACACGCTTTCCATAATTTATTTTAAAAACAACAGGACGGATATGAAATACTGGCTATTACTCCTGCTTCCTGCATTCGCATTCGGACAGGGAAAAAAGGAACAATTGGAAAAATTGATGGCACATTCGAAAATACCGGGCCTCTCGCTCGTCTATATTAAGGACGGAAAGATTGCAGAGTCTTATTTTCTTGGAAAGAGAAGTAATGACAGCAATTTGCCTGTGGACAGCTCAACCGTGTTTGCGGCGGCTTCGCTTAGCAAATGCGTTTTTGCCTATGGCTTGCTGAAATTGGTTGATGAAGGGAAGGTCTCCCTTGATTCTCCGCTTACGCGATATGTTGATTATCCAGATGTGAAGGGCGATCCCCGATACAAGGTGGTAACGGTAAGGAAGGCGCTTAGTCACACGTCAGGACTTCCCAATTGGCGATCCGGGGGATCACTGAAATTTCAATACGACCCGGGAACACGGTTCAGGTATTCGGGCGAAGGATTTGTGTGGTTATCGAAGGCGGTTGATACGCTTTCGGGGTCGCCCATCGAGAAATGGATGCAGGATCATGTTTTAAAAACTCTGGCGATGAATCGCAGCAGTTACCTGTGGCAGGAAAAGTTTGCCGATGATTTTGCACAGCCGCATAACGATTACGGACAAACGCGATCGAAATATTTTCCCAAGGAGGCAAATGTTGCCCACAGCCTTCAAACCACGGGTCCGGACTATGGCCGTTTTCTCCTGACCCTACTCAACAAGAAAGGACTCTCCGCCAAGACCTTTGCGGATGTTTACAAAGCACAGCCACATAGCTCATTCGAGGACTATCCCGGAAAACTGGCCTGGGGCCTGGGTTTGGGATATGGCCAATCTGACTACGGAAATTATTTCTGGCAATGGGGCGACAACGGAACTTATAAAGCATTCCTGATTGGATTTCCTGATAAGAAAGAAGGATTGGTGTACTTCACCAACAGCTCAAATGGATTATCGGTGGCCAAGGAGGTATTGAATTTGTTTTTCAGCTGGTCGGGCATGGCACTGAATTGGCTGAATTATTCCAAATTCCAGGATCCCGGTTTTGAATTCAATCAACGCCTGGCTCAGATGCCGGCACAGGAAGCCATCAAGCCCTTCATGCTAACAGACGGAAGCAGGATTGATACCACGCGTATTGACGCAGATATTTGCGCAGATTTGGTTAGCAACCTGGTTTCTCAGAAGCGGTGGGAAGAGGCAAAATGGCTGGCTGAAACGACCGTTAAAGCATACCCTAAATCGACGAGGGCATTAGGAGCGCTTGCCGAAGCCAGCCTGCGTTCCGGAGATATGAAAGCTGCGGCTGACGCTTGCATGTCTTTTGCAGCCCTTGACACATCTAACCAAGCTGTAAAAATTGCACTCGACAGGATGTTGGGCAAACCGGACACTGCCTCGGGAAATCCGAAGGTTTTCAAACTTTCAGATTATGACAATGCAAGAAATGTTCAACTGGTGGGTGATTTCAACGATTGGAACGATTTCACCTTGCCCATGCGCTGGGTGGATGGGGCCTGGACGATTAGCGTGAATCTAAAGCCGGGTAAATATGAATACAAATTCGTTGTGGATGGCATGTGGGTACCTGATTTTAGCAATAAGCAAATGAATACAGAGAAGAATTTTAATTCTGTGATTGAAATAAAATAGCTATGGAAAATACAACCGTAAAAACGGAAATTGTTTATGCAGTAGAAGATGCAATTTCACCGTCGGAATTTGTGCAGGTGCTCAGGGAGAGTGGCCTCGCAGAACGCAGACCCGTAGACGATGATGCGCGAATTAAGAAAATGTGCGAATATGCCAATCTCATCGTGACTGCCCGTTTGAACGGCAAATTGGTGGGCGTGGCCAGATCACTCTCAGATTTTTCATTCTGCACGTACTTGTCTGACCTGGCAGTTAGCCTTGAATTGCAACACCAGGGAATTGGAAAGAAGTTGATAGACGAAACCAAGAAGGCATCACCAGAGGCAATGCTGATTCTTCTGGCTGCACCGGCGGCCATTCATTATTATCCGAAAGTGGGCATGGAGAAATGGGAGTATTGCTATGTGCGCCGTCAATGAACATATTTGTTTATATTCGGAGGCTTGAAAATTCTGTACAATTCTCCCAAAACTGCAGCCTGACCGATTGATGCGTTTTACTGCCAAACATGTTATTACCCTATTGCTTGGCTTCTTCTTGTTCAGGCCATCCTCCTTTTCCCAATGTTCTGTTCAAACCGGGCCGCCGCCGCCGGTACAGGCCTTTGTTTCAGGTATCGGCAATCCCGGGAATCCGGATAAGAACTGGCAGGTCTCTGTAGATTCTGTGAATTACGTTCCAGCCACCATCATGAGTGGTTTGCCCGACCTCTATTTCAAGAACTACGCCTGGATTTCCTTTAGTACTTCGGGTGAGCATACCGGTGATAAATTCTTTTTTTATAAAAAGCAATTTGACCTCCCATGTTTTAACCTCTGCGGAAAGAGTTATAACCTTGACAATTCTTTTTGCCTCACACTTGGCCTCTATGCCGACAATTCCATTTATGAGATTTATGTAAATGGCGTTCCGCAAAGTGCAAACCTGGGCAATATTCACTTACCTGACCCCTTCAATCCGCCAAGCCTTAATCAAAGCAGTGGTACGCTGGTTCAACTCTGCAAAAACTGGAAGGCCGGGGCTAATGAACTGGTTATCCAACTTGCATCCTCGGCAACCGTGGCAGGGATCATGGTGAGCTCGGTAGAGAGCCCGCCACCTCCACCTGACGCTTACACGTACGCCGACACGATTTGTGAAGGAGACTCCTATATTTTCGGTGTTCAAACCGTCACACAGTCTGGCACTTACTACCGGGTGGCGCATGGTGCGGGCGGATGCGATTCCAATATCGTCCTGAATTTGCAGGTCAACGCCAAAGCCAGGCTCACCGTGAATCAAACCATTTGTGAAGGGCAGAGTTTCCTGGGATACGTCAAGACGGGAACTTATGTTGATAGTTTTCCTTCTTCCAACGGATGTGACAGCGTGAGGACATTACACCTTATGGTACAAGGAAAGCCGATTCCTGATTTAGGGAACCAGGACGCATTGTGTGTTGGCGATTCCATGGTGTTGTACCCAGGTCCCTTTATGTCTTACCTATGGCAGGATGGCAGCACCCTCGACCATTATAATGTGACGTCGCCCGGTCTTTACGGTGTAACGGTTATGAATAGCTGCGGAACGGGAAGCAGCCAGATCTTGATCAGGGAAGGAATTTGCGATGATTATTTTCCCACTGCTTTTACGCCCAATCATGATGGCCTAAATGACAATTTCAAAATATTGACACACGCGCAATTAGAGGAGTATCACCTTGTGGTTTACAATCGATATGGACAGAAAATATTCGAAACCCACAACCCAAACCAGGGCTGGGACGGCAGTTTCAAAGGGAAATTGCAATCCTCAGGTGTTTATGTTTGGAAATGTAGCTTCAGGCGGCAAAGCAATCTCAACACCAGGAAGGGAACAGTGCTGCTGATTCAATAATTATTTATGCTTTTGGCTTCAATGGAACCAGGTTCTTTACGGGCTTGGTTGTTCGCAGAAAATTATAGATTGCCGTCAACTCCTCATCTGTCATATTTCTGAAGGAATTCCAGGGCATGGGACTGTCTGGAATTAGTTTTCCTGCCCTGAATCTTCTGATGAATGTCTCTTTCGTCCAGCCGAAGATCCTTGCTGTTGAATCGGGTGTTAAATTTGGCGTTAGATAACCTTCTACATCGTTTCCTCCGGCGAAGGGTTCGCCAATATATCTTCCAGCCATATCGCGTTTAGTGTGACAGCCGTTGCATTCGGCCACATACAGGGTGATGTACCTGCCATATTCGGCGCTGGTATCCTGCTTTATAGATTTGGCCGGTTCGCCTTCAGGCCCCACGGGCGTAACCAAAAATGCGTTCACTGCCTTTCCCATAAAATTCAACTGGTTGTTGGGCACCTTATTTACTACCGGAGTCTGAGTTCGCAAATAGGAAATCACCGCAGTCAGGTCCTCATCTGTCATATTATGAAAAGGCATGAAATCATAGACTGGCCTACCATCTGGATGTACGCCAAATCGCAATACCCTTGCGATCTCTCCATCTGTGTACTTGCCGATACCGGTCTCGTTATCGGAAGTAATGTTTTTCGAATAAATCTTACCCAACTCCAGGTCAAATAAAACACCTCCACTCAAAGGCACTTCCAGTCCGGCGGCAATCAATGAATCCGCATTGTGTTTGCTGTGGCAATTGATGCAATGAGCCGTTGTATAAACCAGGTGACGGCCGCGTGCAATGACTACTGAGTCATTCGAAGCTTTGATATCCGGGTAAGGCGCGGTAAACTTTAGGTTCTGCCGGGAATAAACCGCGGTGAGCAAACCGGCAATGATGAGTAAAAGAACGATGCTTGTCCATTTTAGAATCTTAACGAAGCGTTTCATGATTGATGGGAATGTTTTGTCAACACCAAAATACGATCACGGTTATGGATTACCGCGTATTTCCGGTATGAATTGGTAGAAATAGGGGATGAATTGGAGTGCAGTTAACTGTCCACAATGATAATAACCGCGCCTCCAAAACGTTTTATACTATCCCCTGAGAAGTTTAAAATTCGTACACCATGAAAAAAAATCTTTCCAAATCATTATTTCGGTATTTCTACGACAGCCTCACTGGCAGCTTCCTGGGGTTCATGATCGGTTCAATGGCCGCAGGTTTTGTATCCCGCTTCTTCGCGACACGAAGTATTCATAATCTTTGGGGCCTGGCATCCCATAAAACACTGCTCGACAAAAAGACCTATTCCATGCTGGAATGGTTTATTTCGGTCTTAATCGGTTTCCTGGTTTTTGAGATCATTTCAAAACACCTCAGAAAGCGACTGGACCAGGTGATTCCGAAACTGAAGATCAGGCTTTTCAGGTGGCTCATTCGCAAAGACCTGCACCTCAGACTTCACTAGCGGCAGCTTTTTCCCAATTTTTTTTTATCGGACGGGCAACCACCCCGTCATTTTTTTTGACTGGTACTCAGGAGAAGGGCGTGCAAACGTTTGCATTTGCAATTCGTCAATTAATTGCGCATTCCTTCCCATTATTCCGTAAATAAAGCCTAAATTAATAGGTGAATAACCCCCAGGGTTTACTACCCCTCTACCCGCATTTTCTTACCAAAAAATAGCAAGTATGCAAACACAACGCAGATCAGTATTGAAAAAATTATTTGCCTCCCTGGCTGGTATTGCCGGAGTGAGCTTGGCTGGCAAGGCCATGGGCAATCCAGTTCCAGAAAAGGAAGTATTCGATGTTCAATATGAGCAGGACGTCCCGCTATTTTCCAGTGTCACCAAGTTCGGTGGAATGGTGTTCATCGCAGGTAAAGGCGCCCATTTTGCAGGAGACATAAAATCACATACCGATCACGTGTTGAAAGAATTGGAAGCTGAATTGGTTAAAGCAGGGACCTCCATGGAAAAGGTTTTGAAAGTAAATGTTTATCTCAACGATATTGCCGACTACCAGGGTATGAATGAAGTATTTAAAGGACGGTTTGGCAAAAATCCGCCGGTTAGAACAACAGTCGCTGTTGCGAAAGGAGGTGTGCCTGGAGATTCATTGGTTGAAATGGATTGTATCGCCATGCAGTAGTCAAGTGCGAATTCTTACATCTTATTAAACTCATTAAACATGAAAAGAAGAGATATTGTAAAGGGCCTCGGTTTATTGCCTTTTGGTGGTGCAATTGCTGCACCGCTGCTTGTTCCCGGGTCGGTGGAGGCCGCACCACCCGCTCCGAAGCCAACCAAACGTGATCTGTACAAAGAGCTCGGCGTGCGCACTTTCATCAACGCCGCCGGAACTTACACTTTTATGACGGGCTCGTTGATGTTACCCGAAGTGCTGGACGCCATCAACAGCACGAGCAAGGATTTTTGTCTTCTTGACGAATTGCAGGACAAAGTGGGTGAGAAAATAGCCAAGCTGGTACATTCAGAATCAGCAGTGGTTACTTCGGGAGCCTTTTCCGGTATGACACTCGGACTTGCCGGTATCCTTACGGGAACCGATCCTGAAAAAGTAAAACTGCTACCACATCTCGAGGGTACGGGATTAAAATCGGAAGTGATTTGCCAGAAGGCTCACGACATCGACTATAACCACGCATTTCTAAATACCGGTTGTAAGATCATTCCGGTTGAAACGGCCGATGACGTTGCGAAAGCAGTCAATGAAAAAACTGCACTGATGCACTTCCTGAACATCGAGGCCGACAAAGGAAAGATCATGCACGAAGAGTGGGTGGCACTTGGTAAGAAATACAACATCCCCACTTCAATTGATATAGCCGCAGATGTTCCACCCGTTTCCAATCTCTGGAAATTTAACGACATGGGATTCCATTACGTCGTGATTTCCGGCGGAAAGGCCATCAAGGGACCACAGAGTGCAGGGTTATTGATGGGTAAGAAATATGTGATTGATGGGGCACGCGTCCACATGCCGCCCCGCGGATTTAATATTGGCAGGGGCATGAAGGTGAACAAGGAAGAAATCATCGGCATGTATATCGCACTTGAACACTACCTCACCTACGATCATGAAAAAGAATGGAAGACCTGGGAAGCAAATATCGCGGTGATTGAAAACGCTGTCAAGAATACAAAGGGTGTCACCACCCGCGTTTTTGTTCCTCCATTGGGGAACATCACGCCAACCCTGGAAGTAGCCTGGGATCCGGCTGTGGTCAAAATGACTGTAAAAGAGTTGCAGGATAAACTCCGGACAGGTGATCCTTCTATTGAAGTGATGAGTCACAAGGAAAACGCCTTCCATGTTACGGTATGGGTAATGAAACCTGGTGACGAGAAGATTGTAGCGAAGAGACTGAAGGAAGTTTTTTCCTGATACGCCAATTTCGTTTAACATTTTACCGCGAATGAACACGACAATTTAATTGTTGCGTTCATTCGCATCCCAAATCTTTAAAATCGATTGCCCAATTATCGCTCATGCTAAATCGGAAGTTTCCAGTATCAGGTATCTTATTCCCAATTCTCATTGTTTTGTTTTCTGCCTGCAAAAATTCATCGGCCCCGGCCACGACTGGATGGACAGCTCCGCCAGAGGCCGATCAAATGTTCAATCCGCTGATCAATGAAATGGTGGCCGTACAGAAAGGCAGGGAATTATATGTAGTGTATTGCAGAAGTTGTCATGGCGAAAACGGATATGGAGATGGCGCCGCCGGCAGTGCACTGGGCCAGAAGCCGGCCAATTTTCACGACGAGAAAACAAGGAAGCAAAGACAAGGCGCTATTTTCTGGAAGATTAGCAATGGCAATGGAAATATGCCTCCGTTCAAGGAATCACTCACGGAAGAGCAACGCTGGCAACTGGTAAGCTATATCAGGAGCCTTACCGACAAACCCGAGCCACCCGTAACGCCACCTAATGCGTTGCGTCCGGATATTAAGATTAGTCAGTTCATGACCATCGGTCCACTTGCCGTGAGGATTCTCAAACATCCCCTCACCAACGAACTTTACTACACCACTTTTGATGGAGACGTTTTCAAAATCAGGATGCACAAGGATGGACCACCGGATTCTGTAAAAATTGCGTCTTTCAAAGACCATGGCATCAACCGCCTGCAGGGTGCAGAATTTTACAAAAACTCCCTTTTCCTTTGCGGCAATGTGGATTCAGATGACAAGAAAAGTACGAGTGGCAGAATGGTTCTACTGCACCTGGATTCAACGGCCAATCCGCGCATTGAGACTGTATTCAATACCGTGAAGTACGGAGCCAACAAGACAATTTATGACCACGGCTGGAATGCGCTGGCGCTAAGCCCGGATGGAAAATATATTTACGCAAACAGCGGAGCCCGCACAGACCACGGGGAAGTGCAGGATAACGGTGGACTATACCCGAACGCAAGGGACAATGCATTGACAAGCAAAATTTTTCGATTTCGCATAAGCGCACGTGACCTGATGCTCACGGATGATGAAGCAAAATTGAATGCCGACAGTTTGATTTATTCCGAGGGGATACGAAATGCCTATGACATGGCCTTTGACGGCAAGGGCAATCTTTTCGCGGTTGTAAATTCTTCCGACTATGACAGTCCGGAAGACATGTTTTGGTTACGCCCCGGCAAACATTTCGGATTCCCCTGGATTATGGGTGGGGTTGAGAATCCGCAACAGTACCCCGATTGGAAACCTGATCCGGCAACGGATTCGTTCATCAATAAATTTTCGCATTCCTGGCAGGTAAAATATTTTCACCCTGATTCTACGTTTCCAAAAATTCCGGCCGGGGTGAAATTTTCTGCAGGCGTTCAGAACATGGGACCAGATGCCAATGAGTATCGCGGTCACAGTGGAAGGGTTATGGACGGTGACACCACGGGCGTTGCAGTCAGCACATTTACCCCACACGCTTCACCCCTGGGTATTTTCTTCGATACGAAGGGTGCATTATCGGGTGATCTAAAAAATGACGGCTTTGTGATTCGTTACAGTTTTGGGGCGAGAGACGGGATGATGGGCAAATTCACAAAGCAGGGTGCAGATTTATTGCATATGCGTTTCAGCTATGACTCAGCAATGGACAATTATGTGATCAGAACGACCCGGATCGTGGATGGATTCCGTGAGCCCACCGATGCAGTAATGATCGGGAATGATGTCTATGTGATTGAGTACGGCGGACGGAAAGGGCAGATCTGGAAAATCACGCTGCCCGGAAAAACCGGCAGTCCTTCATCAACTCCAAAAACAAAGTCTAAATAATCAACATGAGAAAATTCCTGGTTCATGTTTTTTGCCTTCTCATTTTTGCTCAGGCGACAATGGGTCAGCAATATAATATTGTCATTAAAGACGGACACGTCATCGACCCGAAAAACAATATAGACGCCATTATGGATGTGGCCATCACCGATGGGAAAATTGCATTGGTTGCAAAAAGTATTGATGCGAAGCAAGCCGTACAAGTGGTGAATGCAAAGGGACTCTACGTGGTGCCGGGTTTGATTGACATTCATTGCCATAATTTCTTCGGAACCCAGCCCGATCACTACCTGAGTGACGGACTTTCTGCGGTAGCGCCTGATGGTTTTACTTTTCGGGTAGGCGTCACGACCGTTGTAGATGCCGGCGGCGCAGGCTGGAAAAACTTTCCCGCGTTCAAAAAAAATATCATCGATAATTCGCAAACACGGGTATTGTCATTTTTGAATATCGTTGGGGAGGGGATGCGTGGCGGACCCTATGAGCAGAACCCGAATGACATGGACAGCAAGATGACGGCGCTGGTAGCAAAGAATAATCCTGGTGTTGTCGTGGGCGTTAAAGTGGCGCACTTTGAAGGTCATGAATGGACGCCGGTGGATCGTGCTGTGGAGGCCGGCAAGCTGGCCAATATTCCCGTGATGGTAGATTTTGGTGGAAGCAATCCGCCCTTGTCAATAGAAGAATTGTTTATGACCCATCTTCGGCCTGGTGATATTTTCACACATTGCTTCGGTCATGTGAGGGGGAGAGAACCGATTGTTGACAGTGCGACGAAGCAGGTCAAGCCCTTTGTATTGGAAGCGAGAAAGCGAGGAATTATTTTCGATGTGGGTTACGGCGGCATCAGCTTTGTTTTTGAGCAAGCCATGCCCGCCGTTAAATCAGGTTTCTATCCAAATTCAATCAGCACAGACCTTCATACGGGAAGCATGAACAATGCCATGAAGGACCAACTCACAACAATGTCAAAATTCCTTGCCATGGGAATGGACCTGGCAAGTGTGATCAGGGCCAGCACCTGGAATCCCGCACAAGAGATTAAACGCGAAGACCTGGGACATCTTTCAGTGGGCGCAGAGGCCGATGTTGCCGTGCTGAACCTTCGTGAGGGCAAGTTTGGTTTGTTTGATTATACAGGCTACAGAATTGACGCGACAAAGAAATTAGAATGCGAGCTCACCATTCGCGCCGGGAAGACAGTTTACGACCTGAACGGAATTGCGAACCCTATCTTTGTTCCCAACCGTCCCGCTTCAAGACCCGTCGCACACTGATGAACAAAATAATCAAAATGAATTTAAAGCTTTTCACCAGCGCCATCCTTTTTTGCTGCCTCGCATCTTACGTTGAGGCACAAACGATATCTAAAGAAGAGTTGATCTTCCTCACAGCAGAATGGAAGGGGGAGCGATTTCCCGATGGGCGACCCAAGGTTGCCGATGAATTGATCAATCGCGCCAGGAATATCGGGATCGAAGAAGCATGGCAGGTGCTAAGGAACGAGGGCTATAACAATCAATTTGAAGGTGGCTGGAAAACCGTGAACGACAGCGTGAAGGTGGTGGGCCGTGCGCTTACAGCAAGCTTTATTCCAAGCAGGCCGGATGTTGAAAAGCAAATCAAGGATCGAGGCAAACAGCAGGGCCGGACCGGAAATACGAATTCATGGCCCATAGAAGTATTGACGAAAGGTGATGTATACGTGGCAGACTGTTTTGGGAAGATCACGGGTGGAACCCTCATTGGCGACAACCTGGGGAATTCCATTTTTGCGAAATCGGGAAATGGGGTCATTTTCGACGGCGCCGCGCGCGATGTTTCCGGACTTGCAGAGATTAAAGGGTTCAATGCCTTCGTTCGCGATTTCGATCCTTCTTATCTTGAAAATGTAGTATTGATTGGATTAAACACGCCTATCCGCATCGGCAAGGCAATTGTGTTGCCGGGCGACCTCGTCATTTCTGAACGGGAAGGCGTTTTATTTATTCCTGCGCACCTTGCAGAAAAAGTAATTTCAATCGCCGAATTCATTGCCCTCAGGGATAGGTTCAGCCATGCACGATTGAGGGAGGGTAAATACACACCGGGGCAAATAGACAGCGAATGGACCGAGCCGATCAAGCAGGATTTTTTGAAATGGATTGAGCAAAATGAGAAGGATGTAAAGTTGACTCGTGCGCAGTTGGAAGAATACATGAAAAAAAGAACCTGGTAATTTCTAACCAAAGATCTTCAGCTTGAATCAGACGATTTTCAAATTAATCATCGGCCTGGCGGTTTTGAGCATCGCAATTGCATTTACCATGGCTGGCATGGGCCATCTTCAGGAAGCAGGCCCTTTCTTCATTGCTTTCTTTGTGTTAATGGCTATCGGGTTTCGCGGTTTTCCGTTGTTGAAGGGTTTTTCGTATACAGTCACCATCTTTGCGGCCGTGACTACCGCACTTTATTATCCCACTTATTTTGTAGAATACAATGGATTCAAATTCGCAAGGCTGATCACGCCATTATTACAGATCATCATGTTTGGGATGGGGACTTCAATGAGCTTTGGCGATTTTGCCGGCGTGGTAAAAATGCCCAAGGGAGTATTTATTGGAGTCTTCAGTCATTTTGTAATCATGCCCATGTTGGGATTCACGCTGGCCAAGCTCAGCGGCTTTCCACCCGAAATCGCAGCCGGAATCATCCTGGTAGGTTGTTCTCCTAATGGCATGGCTTCAAATGTCATTTCTTATCTCGCAAAGGCAAACCTCGCGCTTTCCGTAACCATCACGGCGATTTCAACGATGCTCGCGCCTTTAGTGACGCCGTTATTAATGAAATTGCTCGCGGGTGCCTTCATTGAAATTAATGCATTGGCAATGATGTGGGATATTGTTCAAATTGTAGTGATACCCATCGGGGTTGGACTGGTCTTTAATAGATTATTTCACGGGAAAGCCAAATGGCTGGATAAGGCGCTGCCGTTGCTGTCGATGTTTGGTATAGCATTCATTATCGTCATCATCACAGCCGCGGGTCGCGACAGCCTGCTTAATATTGGCCCGGTGTTAATCGTGATTGTACTCATTCATAACCTTACCGGCTACTCGCTGGGTTATTGGACGGGCAGGTTGTTCCGGATGACTGAAAGAGATTGTCGAACCATCGCGATAGAAGTTGGTATGCAAAACGCGGGACTGGCATCCGGCCTGTCGAAAGCAATGGGTAAGATTGCCACGGTCGGACTTGCGCCCGCTATATTTGGTCCGATGATGAATGTAACCGGGTCCATCCTGGCGTCTTACTGGCATCGAAAGCCATTGAAAGAAACGCCAGGTGAAGAACCTGCCGAAGCATCGATTTCTGTCACCAACCAATAATTCATGGCCATGAAAAAATTAAGTTTCCTGACAGTTTTGTCCCTTTCCCTTGTATTTTCTGCCAACGCACAATCCAATGAAGAAACTAAGGTGAAATCAGCTGTTGAATTTTTAGATAAGGCATTGGTGGATACCAATAGAAAGGCATTGGAATCGATCACTGCGGAAACCCTGACTTATGGACATTCGAGTGGAAAAGTGGAAAATAAAGCCGATTTCATCAACAACGTCTTCACCAGTCCGATCCATTTCCTAAAAATCGACGCGACAGAATTCGACATTAAATTCTACGGCAACACTGCCATTGTGCGACACCACTTCTATTCGGAAGTTATCAATGCGGGGAAGCCAGATACCATCAAACTACACGTCTTGCAGGTTTGGATAAAGGAGAAGAAGGAATGGAAACTGACTGCCAGGCAGGCGGTAAGATTGTAATGCCTCTGCTAATTTCCTCTTGACGGATTGGGTAAGAAAGAGTAACTTAAGTCATGCCATATTTCCTTGTACTCCTTCAGGTTTTACTCGGTTTAACGAGTCCCCCTCAGCCTCGTTTCGAGGCTCAAACCATCGACAATAATGTCTCCATCGGATATGGGTTGGCCATCGGCGACGTGGATGGCGACAAGAAGCCTGATATCTTAATGGCAGACAAAACGCAATTCGTCTGGTATCGCAATCCTGATTGGAAGCGTTTTGTAATGATCGACAGCCTGACTGCGAGCGACAATGTTTGCATAGCCGCGCGGGATATTGATGGTGATGGGAAAGTGGAGGTTGCGGTTGGTGCACAATGGAATCCGGGCGAAACCAATGATCTGCAGAAATCAGGGTCAGTCCATTTTTTAATTCGTCCGAAGGACCCCACACAGAAATGGAAGGCAGTTGAATTGCATCACGAGGTTACCATTCATCGAATGAAATGGATGCAGGCAGAAAATGGCAAATTCTTTCTCGTGGTCGTTCCTTTGCACGGACTGGGGAATGTTTCGGGTTCAGGTACAGGCGTAAAAATCTGGGCGTACGAATATCCAAAAGATCCCACGGGTCAGTGGAGATTGTTTCTATTGGACAGCACCATGCACATGACACATAATTTTGAACTGGCCGAATCGAAAGACAAAGGAAGGAAGGGATTTTATGTTGCGGGTAAAGAAGGGATTCATTTCGTTAGTGCCAATCTTAATGCGGAAGTTGAACCGCGTTCTCAGCCGATCCCCGGCCTGGAACATGCCGCTGGAGAAATCAGGATGGGCACACTTGCTCCGGGCCGACATTTTTTTGTGACAGTGGAACCCATGCACGGAACGGCTATTGTTGTGTATTTGAAGGACGAAAACTACAAAAGAATCGTTTTGGATGAAGACGTCAAGGAGGGACACGCACTGGCCGTCGCTGATTTTTTGGGCTTGGGCAGTGATCAAATCGTAGCGGGTTGGAGGGTACCGAATAAAGAGAACCAAACGGGAATAAAAATATTTATGAAAAAAGATGCAGCAGGAAATGAATGGAGTTCGCAATGGGTAGATGAGAATGGAATGGCCTGCGAAGACATCCAGGTGGCGGACCTTGACGGTGACAAAAAGCCCGATGTCATCGCGTCGGGCCGGGCTACGAAAAATTTAAAGATATATTGGAATAAAACGGGGCAATAGGTTCTGCAACCTGCTTAGCTCAGGTACTGTTGTTTGAGAAAGCAATAGGGATCGATCGAGAAATAATAATCCTTAGAGCCGGGTGTGTCACCCATTTCAATTTCAAGAAACGATTGCGCTTGCTTAATCTGCCAGAGATATAGAGACTTTAAGTTGTCTGATTCTCTGAAAATTTCAGGAAAAATTTCGGGAAGTAGTCCATTCCAGCATGCTTCTTCCAGTTGCTCTCTGTCGGTGAGTTTATTTCTTTTGCCTGCTTCATCTCTTTTCTGCCATTTGCGCGAAGAGAAGCTGGTGCCGGTCAAAAACAATACTTCGTATTGTGTAGAATTCTTGCTCATACCCAAAGGTTTTATTGTCCTCTATTAATAAGACGTAAAAAATTGAAACTGGTAAGTGCGGCGCTGGCAAATTTCTGTTAAAACCAAGTGGCTACTGACTCGGCACAGGATCGTAATTCCGTGCCTAACAGCTTGATTTGCGGGGCCGCAATCGTATCTTTCCTGGCAGAAAAATGGGATTCAACAAGACTACTCCCTTTAGCAACCCCCGTTTTTCCATAAGGTATATTCAAAACGAAAAAAAAATGGAAAAATTTTCCTATGTAAAGGAAAGCACTAAGAAATTCCTTTTGACGATGCTGTGCTTCGGAATTTACGTATTTGCAAACGCACAACTACTCAAAGTAGCGGTCGCCGGACTTAGCCATGATCACGCACACACCATCATGCATCAATTCAAGGAAGGGAAAGTGATCATTTTAGGGATAGCCGAATCGGATCAGGCACTCGTTGAGCGATACAAGAAAACATATCAATTGCCTGATTCTCTTTTCTTTTCTAATCTGAATGCGCTCCTGGACAAGAAAAAACCAGACGCCGTATTGGCATTCAATTCCATCATTGAACACGAAGCAGTCGTGTCAACCTGCGCTCCAAGGGGCATTTCCGTTATGGTTGAGAAGCCCTTGGCCACAACCGTACAGGCTGCTGAAAAAATGGCTGCGCTCGCCCGGCAACATCATATATTATTGTTAACCAACTACGAAACTACCTGGTACAAAACCAATCACGAAGTTGCCGACCTGATTAACCAAAAGAACACCATCGGTCCGATTCGTAAAATGGTCGTTCACGACGGACATCAGGGGCCGAAAGAAATCGGTTGCAGCAAAGAATTTCTGAATTGGTTAACCGACCCGGTAAAGAACGGAGGAGGCGCTGTTATCGATTTCGGGTGTTATGGAGCCAATCTCATGACCTGGCTGATGGGTGGTATAGCGCCAAAATCTGTAATGGCTATCACGCGGCAAATCAAACCAGATGTTTATCCAAATGTGGATGACGACGCCACCATTTTATTGGAGTATGAAAATGCGACGGGCATCATAGAGGCATCGTGGAATTGGCCGTATGGGATAAAAGACATGGAAGTATTCGGCAGGAATGGTTACCTGCATGCATTGAACGGGAATGATCTTATTTACAAAGCTGATACAGGAACCTATCGTTCCATTTCTGTTCAGTCCTTAAAGTATCCTGACAATCTCAATTACTTAGCGGCGGCGCTGAAATCTGAAGTGCAGGAAAAGAATGACCTTTCTTCTTTGGAAAATAATTTGATTGTTGTGAAAATCCTGGAAGCCGCAAAGGAATCCAGTAAAACAGGAAAACGCGTGGTGTTGAAGTAACGATTACAGTATTTCGCCCCACTTCGATTTGTCCTTCAAAAGTAATTGACGAAGCAGGTAGATAGATGGCATCCCGTTATCGAGGACCTGATCGTGAAATTTCATTAGGGAAAAATTATTTCCTTCCTGTCTTTTATAGTCTTCCTTCAATTTCAATATTTGCAATTTGCCGAGTGTATAATAAAGGTAGCCTGGATCATAAGTACCTCGCAATGCCTCCAATCTCGAAGGTTTATCGCCCTGGTACCAGTTATCCATCAAGAACTTCGTACCCTCATCCACTGTCATACCCTCGGTATGCGTCTTAATGGATACACACAAACGGCAGAGGCGCAACAAAGCATCACCAGCTTGCGCCATCCTGTATTTTGCCGCTCTCACTGAATCCCCGTTGTTGCCGAACCCCTCATCCAGCATCATCTTCTCCGTATAATGTGCCCAACCCTCAACGAAAGCGTAGCTGCCAAAGATCTTTCCGACCTTGGAAATGGGTGAAGCATTCAGGTGGAGAAACTGCGTATAATGCCCTGGATAGGCTTCGTGAATGCTCACAACATCCGTTGTATAATAGTTAAAGGTTTGAAGCCAGTCTTCTTTTTGCTTTGCGGTCCAGGTATTATCAACGGGCGTGATATAATAATATGCTTCCGTAGCTCTCTCTTCAAAGGGGCCCGGTGTGTCCATGGATGCCGAACTGGTTGACCTCGCATAAGGTGGCGTTTCTTCAATTTTCACACGCACTTCCGAGGGCATCGTAACAATTTTCTTGTCGATCAGGAATTGGCGGATCGATTCCACGTGTTTCCGCGCTTCGGGAATCAGGCTGTCTGCCACAGGATGTTCCTTCTCCAGATCGAGGTAAACATCGATCGGCTTTTTCTTTGGATTTATGATTTTGGCCGCGTGGTTAAAAACGTCCTGCTCTTTTTTTAGTTCAGCCAGGCCGATCTCCAGGATTTTTTCCGGCGACAGAGTGATGCCTTCATTGGCCCAAAGCATTTTCTGATATTTTGCCTTGCCCAGTGCATAATTATTATGAGACTTTGGAAGTTTTTCTTTTTCCAGCCAGCTTGCAAATCCATTTAGCTCATCGACGGCTTTTTTATTTGATTTATTAAACGCAGCCATCAGCGTATCGTTTTTCACGTCTTTCAATGCCTTTAGCATATCCTTTGCAAGAAAATCGGCTGATCCTTTCGCAATCGTAATCGCCAATTGCACAAATGGCTTCGCCAGGGAATCTTCGAGATTCGCCCTTGCCGCTTCGAATATGGATGGCACTTTTTCCTCAATTGCGATAATGGACTTAATGCGACTTTCAATCGGCGCAAAATTTCGCTTGATATAAATGTTCAGATCCACAGCGCCCGCATAAGTCATAGGATTTTGCGTATATTCCTTCTGATCCTCTATCCTAAACATATCGCTCCGGATATTCGACAGTAACATGCGCTGATCCGCGTAATTGCGCGCGCTTAATTTTGAGCTGTCGACAGCCGATATTTTCTGTTCATAAGATTTTAATAAACTGAGCTCCTGCTCAATACCAGCCTTACTATAGTCCTGAACCTTTCCATCGTATTCGTGAAATCCCAGTGCCACGGCCATTGCAGGTGAGTGCGCCAGGTAAGAGGTAATGAATTCGTCTGAAAGTTTTTGAAAACTGCTATCAACATACCCGTTGACAGTAGCCGCTGGTTCTTCAGATTTCGGTTGGCATCCTGATATAAAGGTTAAAATGAGAAGCGAGACAAAACTTACTTTGAGCCTATTCATTACTGTTGGTTGAAGTTTGGGAATGCGCAACAATATAAGGAAATATTGGACCGGGCAGAGCACAAATTGAGCTATTAACGCGCACCGGTCTGCTTTTGCGATCGCTTAACCCGAAAGTTATTTGACATATCTGTTCATATGTGCTATCTGCTTAAATTTATAGTCTATTGAATGGCTTCAAACGCTCTAACATGATCAGAACAATATTGACATTTCTTGCATCGGGATTCATTTTCGTTTTCATTTCGGGCTGCAACCGGGCCCATACGGGCGAAAGCTCCGCAAGGGGAAGCCTGTTTGAATTTAACGACAACCTGGAACCTCGTTGGGCTAGTCCTGAAAATCCAAACGGAGCAAAGGGGGCGGGAGGAAAAACCAATTTTGGCGCGAAGGGTCATCCTTACGACAGCATAGGTGCAGGTCAGTCGTTGACGCTGCTGGATTTAAAAGAATCGGGAATCATCCAGCGAATGTGGATCACGATTAATGATCGTTCGCCTGAAATGTTGCGCTCACTAAAACTGGAGATGTTTTGGGACAATGAACTTAAGCCTGCTGTTTCAGTGCCCTTCGGCGATTTCTTCGGTGTAGGTTTAGGTCGTACGACGGCATTTCAAAACGCATTGTTTGCAAATCCGGAAGGAAGATCTTTCAATTGCTTTATACCGATGCCATTTAAATCTGGCGCCAGGATTGTAATTACGAATGAATCGAAAAAGAAATTGAATAATATTTTCTATGACGTTGATTACAATCTTTTGAGTACATGGAACGATAACTTTCTGTATTTCCATGCTTATTGGTTTCGCGACAGTGCCACTGTTCCGGCAAAGGACTTTGAACTTTTACCAACAGTCAATGGTCGTGGAAGATTCCTGGGTGCGAATGTTGGCGTCAATGCCAATCCGAAGTATGAGAAATCCTGGTTTGGGGAAGGCGAAGTGAAGGTTTACGTGGATGGCGATACCGCAAATCCCACGCTGAATGGAACAGGAACAGAAGATTATATCGGAACTGCCTGGGGCCAGGGAAAATTTATCAATACCTTCACGGGTTGTACAGTTGCAGACGACTCATTGCTGCAGTGGGCATTTTATCGCTTTCATATTCCTGATCCGATTTATTTCAAAGCCGATTGTAAAGTTACACTGCAGCTGATAGGAGGTGATGGTACGGCAAATGTTGCTAAATTTCAAAAGGCAAATGCGCCGTTGATCCCGGTATCAACCGATGATGGCACACTTCATCCTCTTTATAATAAAGATCAGGTAACAAAGATTGACACGACGACTATGCCAAAGGGTTGGACGAATTTTTATCGTAGCGATGATGTTTCCGCCCTGAGTTATTTCTTCCTGGATAAACCGGTATGCAATCTTCCTGTGTTGCAGCCGGCGGCGGTGAGGGCAAGCAATTTGAGGGCGAAATGATTTTTAAAATTTGAATTTTTACCTTTTAATTCTTAATTGATGCAAAACTGGTTGCGAACGCTGATTGCCGGCTATGGCGCTTATAAATTGGGCGGGGGATGCCTTGGCACCATCCTGATCTTTGTACTTATTTATTGGGCATTAAAAGGTTGCTGAATTCCACTACTTGGAATTCCAGCGGAACCACTTTATGCCGAGCGTGGAGAAAATGATTGCGTAGCCGATCGTGGCAAGCAAGGAAATGGTTGTTTCAGGCGACCATTTTGAAGGTTCCATGGCTACTGAAAGTATCCGCCTAACAGTTCCATACGGAGAATATTTCGAGATGTATGACAACACCTTACCGAATGAGCCCATGTCTGCAAATGGAGCCAACTCGCCAAAGACTCCGATCATAATGAAGAAGAAGAATATGAGTCTTGTTGTAGAATTTACGGTTTCCGCATTCTTTATCAATCCTACAATCATCTGGCCCAATCCCAGGTACACTGCGCCACCAATGAATGCTGCAAAAAATCCAAGCAGGTAGCCAATCGGACTGATTGAAATTTTGTCTACGTTGTATCCAACTACATAAACGACGAGTGTCAATATCAATATCATGGCAAGTTGAACGGATATGCGACTCATCATGATGGTCCAGGTTGGAATCGGTGAAACTCTCAGTCGTTGAAACACACCCTTATCACGGTCACGCGCTATTGTGATTGCATACCCCATCAGGCCGATCGCCGTAAGTCCGAACGAAATGGCATTTGATAATACAAATGCAGCACCGGTTTTTTCCGCAATCCCCTTCCAGGAGATCAATATGATAACGGGTACCAGGATTGCCATGATGGCTGATCTCCGGTTACGCCATTGCGTTGTAAAATCAGCGCGCATCAATGCCATAAGGCTGTCTTTGGTGGATGGAATGGTCTGCATGAATTAAAAAGTAAAAAGTAAAAAGTAAAAATTAAATCCTGAATCCTGAATCTGGTATTCGTCATCACTCCCTTATCTCCGTTCCAGTCAATCCGATAAACACATCTTCCAGTGTGATCTTACCTTTTCGTGATGCTTTAATCACGGCCTCATCGTTTCGGTGTTTGTCGATTAGGGCGTTGGGCGTATCCACTTCTATTACACGGCCATGATCAATGATAGCGATCCTGTCGCACACCGCCTCGGCTTCTTCCATTGAATGTGTAGTAAGAAGAATGCCATGTCCCTTTTCACGAAGGGCTTCCATTCTCTCCCAAAGCTGTCGTCTGCTTTGTGGATCAAGCCCCGTGGTGGGTTCATCTAACAAAACCATTTGCGGCTCATGGAGCAGGGCAATGACCAGTGAAACCCTTTGTTGCTGACCGCCGGAAAGTTGTCCGAATTTCTTCGCCGCTGCATCCTCAAGTTTGATTTCGGCCAGTATCTGGCGAATTCTTTCTTTCTCAAGTTTCAAGCCATGCACACCTGCATAGAGCCTGATGATTTCTTCTACGTGTAATTCGGGTTGGAAATTTGTAGACTGCAATTGAACGCCCATGTTGGCGCGGGCGAGTAATGGGTCCTTACTCACTTCATGGCCCGCAACTGTTATTTTCCCCGATGCAGGTTTTAGCAATCCTTCCACGGCGCTGAGGGTGCTCGTTTTGCCGGCACCGTTAGGACCCAGTAATCCGAAAATTTCGCCCCCTTTTACGGAAAATGATACATTCTTCACCGCCTGGAAATTTCCATAGAAAACATTCAGTCCCTCAACTGACAGGATGGATCCATTTAACTGGTTGTTCATGTGTTTAGAATAAGCGTTCGAAGATATTCGATTCAGGATTTCAACCCAAAGCATTTACGACGACCGGCTGTTAAATTCCGGTAAACATGGATTTGAAACCGGCGAAACCGGAAAACCGACAATTGAATTATTTATTCGCGGATGAATTCTTTTGTGAACGATCAATCGAACAGGTCTGAAGAAAGGTAGCGATCGCCCCGGTCGCAAACAATGAAAACGATGACCCCTTCGCTTAGTTCTTCCGACAATTTAATTGCCGCATGTGCAGCCCCGCCGCTGCTCATGCCGCTGAAAATGCCTTCTTCCTTTGCCATTCGTTTTGACATCAGGCGGGCGTCCTTTTCGGCGAGTTCGATCACGCGGTCAACCCGACTGCGATCGAATATTTTTGGCAGGTACGCTTGGGGCCATTTTCTGATCCCGGGAATCCTGGAACCGTCGGTGGGCTGACAACCTATGATCTGAATTTCTTTATTTTTCTCTTTTAGGAATTTCGACACACCCATAATGGTGCCCGTTGTCCCCATTGCGGAAACAAAATGTGTGACCTTTTGCGCCGTGTCGCGCCAAATTTCGGGACCTGTGGTGCGATAGTGCATCAGGGGATTATCGGGATTGGCAAACTGGTTCAACATTACATAACCGCCCTTCTTCAATTGTTCATTGGCGTAATCAATTGATCCTTCCATGGACCTTTCTTTTGGCGTTAGTATCACTTTTGCACCGAAAGCCTGCATGCTTGCCAGTCGCTCGTGAGTTGCATCTTCAGGCATTACAAGTTCGATCTCAACGCCAAAAAGCGCCGCGATCATGGCCAGGGCAATTCCGGTATTGCCACTGGTTGCTTCGATCAATTTCATTCCCGGCTTAAGTTCGCCTCTGTCCAATGCACCCTTGATCATGCCATAGGCGGCACGGTCCTTCACGCTGCCTCCGGGATTATTTCCCTCCAGTTTCGCGAAAATCTTCACATTCTTGTTTGTCGGGATCCGCCTTAATTCAACCAAGGGGGTGTTTCCTACCAGATCGAGTATCCCATTCATAAGTACAAAAAAAGGTTCTACCGAAATTATCACATTCGCTCCCATTTGAGGAATATTTCTTAGTTTATAACAATTATTCAGCATCAACCAGGTTCAATTATGCCGGATCCCAATTCGGAAATGCTTGTCAAACTCGCCCTTTCGCTGTTGGTAGGGGGAATCGTTGGATTCGAAAGAGAATTGCGAAGTAAGTCTGCTGGCTTCAGGACGCTGATCCTGATTTGTATTGGTTCAACGCTGTTCACCATTGCTTCGATCAGCATCACACAGGGCGGATCTGTTGACAGAATTGCAGCAAACATTGTTTCGGGAATTGGTTTTATTGGTGCCGGTGTCATCTTCAAAGGCGACAATCGCATCAACGGAATTACAACGGCTGCAACGATCTGGGTGACAGCCGCGCTCGGCATGACGATAGGGCTGGGCCTCTATACCTTGTCGATTGCGGGTTGTGTGTTGGTGTTAGTCGTTCACTTCCTGCTCACCCTTTTGGAGCAAAAAATAGATGCTGCTAACCAGGTGAGGAATTATACCATTGTTTGTGATTATGAAAATGAAACGCTGCATCGTTTTGAATTGCTATTCGATCAGTTCCATCTGACGGCGAAAAACGGGAGGCAGATTAAGCGTGATAATAAAATTACCGGCATATGGATCATCCAGGGTTCTGAAAGGAATCATCAACTCTGCATTGAAGCCATCATTAACGACCCCAAGGTAAAGACATTTGAATTCTGACTAACAATTGACCAATACAAATTCAAGCATGAAAAAATTCTTCGCCATCGCCGAATTTGCATTTTGCTTTTTGTTGCCCTCAAGGGTTCCTGCCCAAAATCCATTTCAACCGAACTGGCCTTCGCTCAATCATTATACCGTGCCGGACTGGTACCGGGATGCGAAATTTGGAATATTCATTCATTGGGGCGTTTATTCCGTTCCCGCCTACGGAAACGAATGGTATCCGCGGGAAATGTACAAAGAAGGAACAGACATTTACAAACACCATATTGCGACGTATGGAACCCAGGACAAGTTTGGATACAAAGATTTCATTCCGATGTTCAAGGCTGAAAAATTTGATCCCGACCAATGGGCTGAACTATTCAAAAAAGCAGGAGCGAAATATGTAGTACCTGTTGCCGAACACCACGACGGATTCGCGATGTATAAAACCAGCTTGTCAAAATGGAATGCGTATGACATGGGTCCGCACCGGGATATTATCGGGGAATTGGCAACGGCTGTTCGAAAGCAGGACCTGGTTTTCGGACTTTCCTCACATCGCCTGGAACATTGGTTTTTCATGAATGAGGGACGGAAGTTTAATTCAGATGTGAACGACCCTCGTTACGCGGATTTTTATGGTCCTGCCATGGGCGAGAAAGACAGCCTGGCTCCGGAACATATGAATGATTGGCTGTTGCGTAGTGTTGAGTTGGTTGACAAATATCAACCCCAGGTTTTCTGGTTCGACTGGTGGATCGAACAACCTGCCATGGAACCTTATCGTAAAACCTTTGCGGCATATTATTACAACAAGGCCGCTCAATGGAACAAGGGCGTGGTGCTCAATTATAAAAACAAATCATTTCCCGACAGTGCGGCCGTCCTCGATATAGAGCGCGGTAAACTGGAAGGCATCAGGGATCTTCCCTGGCAAACCGACGATGCTGTTGGTTTCAAAAGCTGGGGATACATAGAAGGCGAATCTTACAAATCTCCCCAGTATATCGTGGATGAATTAATTGACATCGTGAGTAAGAATGGTAATCTGTTGCTCAATATTGGTCCTAAGCCAGATGGTACAATTCCCGAGGCACAACAACAATTGCTGCTCGCAATTGGAGAGTGGCTACGTGTAAATGGCGAGGCCATTTATGAAACGCGTCCCTGGAAAAAATTTGGGGAGGGCCCAACAGAGAATATTGGAGGATCGTTCATTGATAGCAAGGTAAAAGCCTTTACGGCACAGGACATTCGTTTTACCACGCGGGGAGAAAAACTTTACGCAATAACACTGGCGCGGCCATCAACCAAACTAATTGTGCACTCACTAGTCGATTCGGCTGGCAGGATCAAATCCGTTGAACTGGTGGGAAGCGGGGAAAAATTGAAATGGAAACAAAGCGCTGAAGGTTTGCAAATTGCTCTTCCAAAACAGTTCCCTTCAGCTTACGCTGCGGTATTCAGAATCAGTTTAGAAAAATAGTGAGGGGAGGTGTGGCAGTGCAGGCTTATGATCAGGCTCCGCGTCTCTTTCCCTGCTCGCGCCTGCGGGGAGGCTCGGGCAGAGAAAGAAACTTCAAAAACTATCATTCCTTCAGGCATGTGCGAAGCTCAATAATCGAGGTTTTCTCTGGGTTTTTTGAAAAGAGTGAAACGTTGTAAGCCGGTTGGATACTGGAAGACAGGCGGATATTTCAGATTTAAAAACGGGAGTTTTCTGGGTAAATACCAAAAGCTTTTTTTCACGGCTCCCCGTGAATAGGAGTAATCATAAACGGAATTCTGAGAAGGATGCTGGAGAAGGATAGGTTTAAAAGGCAGGTGAATGTAAGTGCTTTTTTTGAAAATGCGACAACTGCTAAAAAATATTTTGAAAAAAATTTCAGATCAAGGTTAGTTGATTAAAATAGTAGACTTTAAAAGGCAATTTTATTTTTACTAGTTTGCCGAAGCTATACTGAAATCGGGTCAAGATGGCGAAATGGATATACTGGATCAGTTTGGGAGTCGTGTTCTATACCTATATTGGCTATGGTCTGATTCTCCTGTTCTTATTGACCATCCGGCGGACCTTTGCTTCTGTGGACGGGAAAATATCCAACCCCGAATTGCCCGAGGTAGCATTGATCGTTGCTGCATTCAATGAAGAAAGCTGTATTGCGGCCAAAGTGGAGAACTCCCTTTCGCTGGACTATCCAAGTGACAAACTTAAGTTCATTTTTGTTTCAGACGGTTCCACCGACCAAACTGCGGCCATACTAGACCGTTATGAAAGCATTGTACACCTGCACCAGCATGAACGGCAGGGCAAATCGGCCGCACTGAACCGTGCAGTAAAAGGCGTCGATTCTCCCATCCTGGTCTTCAGCGACGCCAATGCCCTGTTGAATCCTGCCTCGATTCGTTACCTGGTTTCTCATTTCGGCGATAATTGCGTCGGAGCGGTATCTGGTGAAAAAAAAGTGATCCCCACAAGTGGTTCGGCAGCGGGGGCCGGGGAGGGAATGTATTGGAAATATGAGTCTGTCCTGAAGAGATGGGACGCGGAGTTTTATACCATTGTTGGAGCTGCCGGAGAATTGTTCTCCATCCGACGTGTCCTTTATGAAGAAATGAAACACGACACGGTTCTTGACGACTTTTACCAGTCCTTGCGTGTTTGCCTCAAGGGCTACCGGGTTGCATACGAACCAAGGGCCTTCGCAACGGAACATCCTTCGGCCTCACTCACGGAGGAGCACAAACGAAAAGTGAGGATTTGCGCGGGTGGCTTCCAGGCCATGGGCAGACTCGGAAAATTGTTCAATCCCTTTTTAAATCCCAGGCTGAGTTTTCAATACATTTCTCACCGCGTTTTGAGATGGACAATGGCGCCTCTTTGCCTGGTCCTGTTATTGATTGCAAATATCATAATGGTGAAAAGAGGCGCGGGCAGGGTATATGAGCTGTTGTTATGGGCCCAACTGGCTTTTTACGCCCTTGCCATTTTGGGCTGGTTTTTCGCCTTGTTGAAAAGGCCCTTCCGGCTGCTAAATCTTCCTTATTACTTTCTGATTATGCAAGTAGCTGTAGTACAAGGATTTATACGATTTCTCGGAAAGGGCCAAGCAGTGACCTGGGAAAAATCAGAGCGCGAAAAAGCCTCGGTTTACTGATCAGACAGCGCGTAATGAAATGATAATACCCTTTTATGGGTATTTTTAGTCAAAACCGGGTATTGGTTTTTGGATTATATGATTTTGTTCCTATTTTTATGCCAGTTAAGTAAGTTTCAACCCATTCATTTCATTTCCCTTCCATTCATCCTACGGATAAGTCCAGCAACTGATAGTTTGCTTTTTGTATTCTAATATCCACGCAAATTCCTCCGCGTTACCCTAGGTATTTTCCAAATCCATGCAATTACTGCCAACGATTTCCAACAGACCGTGAGCTGAAACCATGTAACAATTCCAGACGAAAGTCAGGATGGATTGGTCAACACGATAATGTGTTCTATTAACCCCGAGGAATGAAAAAGCATATACTGGCAGTAGACGAAAGCAGAGCAATACGGTTCTTAATTCAAACAATTTTCAAGAGTAATTACCGTGTAACCACTGCACCGGACGGATTAAGTGCCATGTATTTTTTGAGTAAAGGAAATAATCCCGACATTATCATTGTTGATCCTGAATTACCAGACATGCCCAATTGGGAACTGGTGAAAAATCTCCAATCCAGCGGACTTTATGGTGATATCCCTGTAGTAGTGCTCACCAATGGGATTTCTGAAGAAATAAAAGACAAATGCGAAAAATATGGCATTAAGGTTTCCTTCGTGAAGCCCTTTAATCCGGTCAGACTTGCCGAAGAAGTTAAGCAGATTCTTGCTGCTGCTTCAATCAGCGAAATGGCCAAAAACTAACAAGATTGACACCATCACAACCTAAAGAATTTTTACCTATGGAATTGGGAACAACAGCAAAGCGCACAACTGGTAAATTCAGGTACATTCAAACCCGCATCGAACCCGAGGAATTTCAGGCCCCCCGGCCCGAAGCTTCTTCATTCTTCTATATCGGCAAGAATTATCAAAATATCAAATGGCTGCTTGGCCAGTTTGATTCGGGCTTTTGCTCAGGTGATTTGAAGTCAGCTGCAGCTATGATCACCAAACTTGCGTTGAAAAAGGAGTGCATGCCTGATATGATCGTCATGGATCTGAATTGCAAGGAAGAGGATATTCAGGTATTTCGCAAATCGGTTCTTCAGCTTAGCAAGACCCTGGCAGCAACGCCAATTGTGCTGGGTTCTCACCTGATTTCGCAAGAGTTGATGAGCCTGGTTCGCAGAAAGAGGCTGGTTGATGACATCGTGAGACTGGGCGAAGGTGAAGCTTCATTGTATGATAAGACTGATTTTCTCAAAAGGATAAAATTGTTCAGCGAAAAGCAGTCAGGCCGTAAGGTGATCCTTGAAGACAGCATGCAATCCGCTGCAGGCCTCAACTGGTTTTTCAAACGCAGTTTTGATATCATCGTGGCATCTGCTGCTATCCTCCTACTGCTTCCTGTATTCCTCCTGATCGCGCTTTGCGTTAAGTTGGAATCTAATGGGCCGATATTTTATAATTCATATCGTGCCGGACGCGGTTTCAAGATCTTCAAGTTTTTCAAGTTCAGGACCATGTATGTTGGAGCAGATTCAAAAGTTGATGAACTTGCAAACATGAATCAATATTCAGTGGGCGGCCAGGTATTTTTCAAAGCTAACAATGACCCTCGCGTTACCAGGGTAGGAGCATTGTTGAGAAACTCCAGCCTGGATGAACTTCCACAGCTGTTGAATGTCTTAATGGGGGATATGTCGATCGTCGGCAATCGTCCGTTACCCCTGTACGAAGCTTCTGCGCTTACGACCAATGAACTTGCCGATCGCTTCCTTGCGCCTGCGGGCATTACAGGTCTTTGGCAAATTAAGAAGAGGGGTTGCCATGAAATGTCAACCCTCGACAGGATCAACCTCGATATTGACTACGCGAATAAATACAATTTCATGTACGATCTGTGGATCGTTGCAAATACGCCTCCTGCTTTGATCCAGAAGGCTAATGTTTGATGTTTTTATTTAGTTGGTTACATACATGAAAGAAATGCGCGATATGACTTGTCGCGCATTTCTGCTTTTATTCCCCTTCACCTACTACCAGTAAGGCATGATCGAAGCCGGGTACCCACGTGTGGGCATTAAAAAACTATATCAGGCTTTTTTTGACCCTACCGTTCGAAAACAGTCATTTTTAAATTAACTTTTCACTTCATCTCACCCTTCAAACTTCCCCCTGAGAAAGATCTCCTGACATGGCTAAGAAAATCGGAATTGAAGCACAAAGACTTTTCCGCACCAATAAGCACGGCGTGGAAGTGGTTTGCCTTGAATTGCTGCGTGAAATCCAGCAAATCCAAACCACTAATGAATACGTTGTATTTGTGAAAGATGATCTTGATCATTGTCTTGATTCGAATTCCTTTTGTCAGGTAAAATTGTTGCCCCCAAGACCCTTTCCAATCTGGGAGCAGTACTTACTTCCGGCTGAAGCAAGAAAACTTGGTCTGAATCTCCTGCACTGCACAGGAAATACGGCTCCCATTAAGCACGACATGCCGTTGCTGCTTACATTGCACGATATCATTTTTTTCGAAGACAAGTCGTTCTCAGGCACAGCTTATCAAAATTGGGGAAATCTTTACCGGCGCTGGATTGTACCCAGGGTGATACCCAAGTGCCAGTCGATACTCACTGTATCGCATTTTGAGAAGCAGCGCATTATGGATTTCTTTAAACTTCCGGATGATCTCGTAAATGTTATCTACAATGGCGTAAGCAGGGAATTTAAGCCGCAGCCAAAAGAGGCAGCAGAATTGATCCGGAAGAAATATGACCTGCCGGAGAGTTTCATTCTCTTCTTCGGCAATAAACATCCTAAAAAGAATACGGCTGGCGTACTAAAATCATACAAGCGTTATTTGGAGGACCAGGGTGAGAATGCAATCCCCATTGTGATCACCGATTGTGAGCGTTCATACGTGGAAGGTTTGCTAAGGGGGATGAATTTGAAAAATGCGGAGCGTAATATTCTTACACGTCCCTATATTCCTTATAAGGACATGCCGTCTCTTTATAATCTCGCCACCCTATTCCTTTATCCATCTCTTCGCGAGGCCTTCGGACTTCCCATCCTGGAATCGATGGCCTGTGGCACGCCTGTTATTACAGCCACTAATTCTTCCATGCCCGAAATTGCGGGTGATGCTGCCGTTCTCGCAGATGCAAATGATCATCTGGAAATTGCCGATGCTATTGAAAGGCTACTTGGCAACCGCGAACTTTTTGAGAGCAAGAAGGCACAGGGAATTATTCGGGCCGAGCGGTTCAATTGGAATTCCACAGCGCATGAAGTGATAGCGCAGTATGAGAGATTGACGGGTTAGCTGATCAACTGGTTAACTGGTTAACTATATTTGCTGCAATGAAAATCTTCGTCACGGGCGCGGCTGGTTTTATTGGGTTTCACCTCACAAAGAAATTGCTGGATGAGGGTCACGACGTGATCGGTCTTGATAACATCAATGAATATTATTCTCCAAAACTTAAATATGACCGTCTTGCTGAATTGGGTATTGATTCAGCGTCATTTCCTTCGGCCAAAAAGATAAACAGTTCCAAATACAGGAATTTTCAATTCCTGCAGGAACAATTGGAAAATGGCAAGGCGATCCTTGACATTTTCAGGGACGAAAAACTTGACGTTGTAGTTAACCTCGCGGCACAGGCAGGTGTACGTTACAGTATTGATAACCCCTACGCCTACCTGAACAGTAACCTGCTTGGATTTTTAAATATGCTTGAAGCCTGCAGAAATTACCCCGTCAAACATCTCGTGTTCGCAAGCAGCTCCAGCGTTTACGGGCTTAACCGGAAAATCCCCTTTTCAACAGATCAAACCACAAGTCATCCAGTGTCGCTCTATGCTGCAACAAAAAAAAGCAATGAGCTGATGACTCACACCTACAGCCATCTATTTAACATTCCTTCAACCGGACTAAGATTTTTTACCGTGTATGGTCCCTGGGGCAGACCAGACATGGCTTATTTCAGTTTTACAAGGGATATCCTTGAGGGGAAGGAGATCAAAGTATTCAATGCAGGGAAAATGCTTCGCGATTTTACATACATTGACGATATCGTAAATGGTATACAAAATGCGATGTTTAAGATCCCGGATTCAAACCCCGCCTGGGATGCCGACCGAGCAGATCCGGCGAGTTCTTCGGCGCCCTTCAGAATCTACAACCTGGGCCATCATCAGCCTGTGAAGCTTTTGGATTTTATTTCTACGCTGGAAACATTATTGGGGAAAAAAGCCAAAGTGAGGTTGATGCCGATGCAACCCGGAGACGTTGAACAAACATTCGCAGACATTGATGAAGCAAGCCGTGACCTTGGATTCAATCCTACTACAGATATTCAGCAAGGCCTCGAAATGTTTGTGGAGTGGTATAAGAAGTATTATAAAGTAGACAGTGGACAGTAGACGGTGGACAGTAGACAGTAGACGGTGGACAGTGGAGGGCTGTTTTCTGTCTACTGTCCACTGTCCACTATATTTGCACAAATCTCCGAGCATCCTCGACTCTTCTTCAATATTATCTCAGCCCATTGAATACCTGAAAGGCGTTGGGCCTTTTCGTGCAGACATGCTCAAAAAAGAGTTGGGCATATTCACCTTTTCAGATTTGCTCAATCTCTTTCCTTATCGGCACGTCGATAAAACCCGCGTTTCTTTGATCAGGGATATTTATCCAAACACCGAATACATCCAGGTTGCGGGAAAGATCATTTCATCCGAAATTCTAGGCGAAAAAAGAGGTCGCCGGCTCGTGGCACAAATCAGGGACAGCTCAGGTATCCTTGAACTCACCTGGTTTCAGGGCATTCCCTGGATTCAAAAATCACTTAAGCCCGGGAATGATTACCTCGTGTTTGGTCGCGTCAGCTTTTTCCTGGGCAAACCGCAAATCACTCACCCGGAGATGGAATTACTAACGCAAGAGAAATCGGATCCAAAGCAACACCTCGAGCCCATCTACCCAAGCACAGAAAAGCTGAAAGCCAAAGGGCTAACGGGTAGGGCTATCGGAAAACTGACGATGCAATTGTTTTCTATGATTCGCGAAAGGGACCTGCCTGAAAACCTTCCCGATGAATTACTGAACAAATTAAAGCTGGGTTCGAGATTCTTATCCTACCGCGATGTTCATTTTCCGGCTGATCCACAGAAATATGATGAAGCCTTAAAACGACTCAAGTTTGAAGAATTATTCCTGGCCCAGTTGCGCCTTGGGATGATCAGAGCCAGGCGGCATCGCTTCTCCGCGGGTTTCATCTTCGGCCAGGTTGGTGTATTGTTTAATAGCTTCTACAAGGAACACTTACCGTTCGACCTGACGGGCGCACAAAAAAGAGTCTTGAAAGAGATCAGGCAGGATGTAGGAAGAGGACGCCAAATGAACCGGCTGTTGCAGGGTGATGTGGGCAGTGGCAAAACAATTGTTGCGGTATTGTGTATGTTACTTGCAGCAGATAATGGATTTCAGTCCTGCCTGATGGCACCTACCGAAATTTTGGCTCAGCAACATTTTGAGAGCATCAGTGATTTGTTGAAAGATATGCCGGTGAGTGTTAGATTACTTACGGGTTCCACCAAAAAGGCAGGAAGAAAAATATTGTTGCAGGAGGTTGCAGATGGCGATGTGCAGATCCTGATTGGAACGCATGCGTTGATTGAAGACGAGGTAAAATTCAACAACCTCGGGCTCGCCATCATCGATGAACAACATCGTTTTGGCGTGGCGCAAAGAGCGAGACTCTGGGAAAAGAATCATGCCCCACCACACGTTCTCGTCATGACTGCAACTCCCATTCCACGTACACTCGCTATGACCGCATACGGAGATCTCGATTATAGTGTAATGGATGAATTGCCGCCGGGAAGAATTCCCATTACAACTGTTCACCGCAGCGAGAATAAACGTTCGCAGGTGATGGATTTTATCAAGGTTGAAATTGCAAAGGGCAGGCAGGTCTATATTATTTTTCCATTAATTGAGGAATCTTCAAAGATGGATTACGAAAATTTGATGAAGGGATACGAAAACGTGAAGGCGTATTTCCCCGAACCGGCCTATTGGATCAGCATGGTCCATGGTCGTCAGCCTTCAGAGCAAAAAGAAACCAACATGAGGCGCTTTGTTTCCGGCGATACACAGATCATGGTTTCAACGACAGTCATTGAAGTCGGTGTAAACGTTCCAAATGCAAGCGTGATGGTGATTGAAAGCGCAGAAAAATTTGGACTTTCTCAGCTTCATCAGTTGCGCGGCAGAGTGGGGAGGGGATCGGAAAAGAGTTTTTGCATATTATTAACAGGTACTAAGACATCGAATGAAGCACGTGAAAGGATCAAGATCATGTGCGAAACAAACGATGGTTTTGTAATCGCTGAAAAGGACCTTGAACTGAGAGGCCCCGGAGACATCGAGGGTACAAGACAGAGTGGGGCCTTGAATTTGCGACTGGCCAGCCTGATCCATGACAAGGACCTGCTGGAACTTGCCAAGCGTTTGGCCGAAAGATTGCTCGATAATGATCCTGACCTTAATTCCACTGAAAACTTGCGAATTAGGAACTGGTTTCAGATGCAAAAGGGCCAAACCTTGTGGAGCAAGATTTCGTAGTATACCATGATACCCCCTCTTTTCGTTTTAATTCAGTACATTTAAATACAAAATCCATTGAGGCCCAGACGCTATATACTATTCTTCCTGCTATCCTACTTCTCTCTGAAATCTGCTCACGCCCAATACACAAATATTGAGTTCGTAGAAAATAAGGGGCAATGGGACAACAAAGTCCAGTTTAAAGGTGATGTGGGCAACGGCGCTTTCTTTGTTCAAAGGCAGGGATTCACGGTTCATCTCCAGAACCCGGATGATATGCGCCGAGTTAGTGAAATGGCGCACAGCCGCTTAAATTATCAGAAATCATTTGCAGGCGTTCATGACGGGCAGCCTAACGTTCATACTCCCAACCAGGGCCCCATCGTCGTGCACTCCCACGCCTATCGGGTAGATTTTGTGGGTTCAAATCCCAATGCGATGGCAAAGCCCGACAAACCTCTGCCTGGTTACAACAACTATTTCATTGGCAAGGATCCTGCAAAATGGCAATCCGAGTGTAAGATTTACCAGGGTATCCTTTACTCAGAACTTTACCCCAATATCGACGTTCGATATTATTCAGAAGCGGGTCACCTGAAATATGATATTATCGTGAAACCAGGGGGCCGGCTGGACCAGGTGGTGATGAAATATGACGGGCCCGACAAGATGCTTATTAAAAGTGATCAACTCATCATCAAGACCACAGCCGGAGACGTGAAAGAGTTGTCGCCATACGCTTACCAGCTCACTTCAAAAGGAAAAGAAGAAGTGAATTGCAAATTTGTACTTGGTTCAGACAACACCATTCGTTTCAAAGTCAAAAATTATACGCCAAACAGCATCCTGGTTATCGATCCCTCACTCATCTTTTCTTCTTTCACAGGGAGTACGGCAGATAACTGGGGTTATACCGCGACCTATGGTCCCGATGGAAGTTTTTATGCGGGTGGCATCGGGAGAGGCGTTGGTTTTCCAACCAGCGTCGGCGCATTCCAGGTGAATTACGCCGGCGGTAGTGGCGGCAATTCTTTGAACAGTGATATCGCCGTCATAAAATTTGATCCAACTGGTGCAAACAGGGTGTATGCAACGTATATCGGTGGTTCAAATGATGAACAACCGCACAGTATGATCGTAGATGCAGCTGGCAACCTTGTTGTTGCCGGAAGAACGCTTTCAGGAGATTATCCCACCTATCCTGCGGGAAACAGATTCGGTGGAGGTGGTAGTTGGGACATCGTGGTCACTAAACTGAATTCAACCGGTACCGGCCTTGTTGGTTCAATCATTATCGGCGGCCCTCAGGATGACGGCGTAAACATCGCCAACAAGTTGCCGCCGGTAGGAACAAGGTCATTAAACAGGAACTACGGCGATGACAGTAGAAGTGAAGTCAATATTGACAATGCAGGAAATATAGTGTTGGCGGCTTGTACGCAATCTCAGGGTTTTCCTACGACGCCGGGCGCATTTATGACCACTTACGGCGGCGGGGGACAGGATGCAGTTGTATTGAAATTAAATTCTACTGCGCAGTCCGTGATTTGGAGCACGTTTCTTGGTGGCAGTGATGACGATGCTGCATACGTCATTCTTCCCGATAACTCAGGCAATCTTTACGTCGCTGGAGGAACGGCGAGTCCGAATTTCAAAGGGATTGTCACCAGCGGCGGCGTTATTGCCAACACTTTCCAGGGAGGTGAAGCAGATGGATTTATTGCAGAAATGAATGGTGGCGGAACGGCCATGGTTCGTGGTACATACCTGGGTACGCCCAGTGTTGACCAGATTTATGGTATTCAAAAAGACAAGAATGGTTTCATCTATGTGATGGGTACGACGCAGGGAGCCTGGCCTGTCATCAATGCTACGTACAGTAACGCAGGTGCGAAGCAGTTCATAGAAAAAATTCAGCCCAATCTTTCCGCGCCGGTTTATTCAACCACGTTTGGAACTTCTTCAACGGTTCCCAATATCTCTCCGGTCGCATTTCTTGTTGACCGTTGTGAAAACGTATATGTATCGGGCTGGGGTGGTGAAGCCAATATTTTGGAAGGGTTTCAAAGTGCAGGTACAACAGGATTGCCCATTACACCAGACGCGATTCAAAAGACTACAGACGGTAGCGATTTCTATTTCTTCATTTTGAAAAAGGATGCAGCCAGTCAATTATATGGATCTTTCTTTGGCCAGCAGGGCGGACAGTTTCCGGATCACGTGGATGGTGGTACCAGCCGCTTCGATGCAAACGGTGTGATCTACCAGGGCGTGTGCGGCAACTGCGGAGGTGGAACGAATTTCCCGACCACGCCCGGCGCCTGGTCGCCCATTAACCAGGCACTCGCATCGGTAGGTGGTTGTAACATGGTAGCGGTAAAGATCAATCTCGACTTTTCGGGTGTGAAGTCTGCCGTACAGTCTTCTATCAATGGCATCAAATACGATTCAACAGGATGCGTCCCACTGGACGTGCATCTCGCAGATACATTTTTAAACGCCAAATCATACATCTGGGATTTTGGTGATGGTTCACCGCAGATTACGACTACAAACCCCGACACGAGCCATACGTACGCGATCGTAGGTAAATACAGGGTGATGCTGATTGCGATTGACCCTGCTTCCTGCAACGTGAGGGACACATCTTATGTTACCATCATCGCCAGGAACGACCGGGCCAACCTTGCATTTACACCACAGAAGACCGGACTTTGCACAGACTTAAGTTTCAATTTTATAAATGGGTCTACCGCACCGCCTGGTAAGCCCTTTGCACCAACCTCTTTTCAGTGGGACTTTGGCGATGGAACGCCTCTTGTAACCGCGGGAACCAATTCGGTTTCGCATACTTATGCCGCTGCGGGAACTTACAGGGTTAAACTATTGTTGCCAGACAGCAATTATTGTAATTCACCCGACTCCCTGGTTCAAACTGTTCGGTTATCCCCCAACGTTAAGGCGCAGTTTACAACACCACCGGGAGGTTGCGTACCATACAACGCGCAATTCACGAATACTTCTTTAGGAGGGCTCACGTTCCTGTGGGACTTTGGTGATGGCACACAATCTACAGATTCGGATCCCACCCATCTTTATTCGGCGGTCGGAACTTACACAGTGAAGCTTGTGGCCACTGATCCGGGTTCCTGCAATAAACAAGATAGCAGCCAGTTTACGATCTCTGTGAAGGATGGCCCGGTGGCAGCATTTACTTTTTCTCCAAATCCGGCACAGGAAAATACGCCTACCCAGTTCACGAATGGTTCCATTGGTGCCGTCAGTTATAAGTGGAGTTTTGGTGATGGAGATACTTCCAGCCTTGTGAATCCACTACACCAATTCAATGCCACTGGCAACTACAACACCTGCCTGGCGGCCATTAACGAATTTGGTTGTATTGATACGGTTTGTCAGAATGTGCCGGCAATCGTGCTGCCATTGCTGGATGTTCCGAATGCTTTCTCACCGAACGGAGACGGCAAGAACGACCAGGTTCGTGTAAGGGGCTTTGGAATTGGAAAGATGATGTTCCGGATTTACAATCGTTGGGGCCAGGTTGTGTTTGAAACAGCGGATCCCAACCAGGGCTGGGATGGTCGCTTTAAAGGCACTCCGCAGCCAGTAGATGTTTACGCTTATACCCTTGATGTTCAGTTCACGGACGGGACCAAGAAAACAAAACAGGGAGATATCACGTTATTGAGATAGTGCGAAAAGCGCGTGGGCTGGAAGACCGGATTCAAATAGTATTCACGAAGATTTGAAAAGATGAGGTTAGATATGAATTTTGAAACCAAGGTTTATCATCGCTGCCATCTGAAACATTCGACAGTGAAAGGTTTTGCTATACACAGACCGTTGATAACCACCACGCCTAAGCGCAAATTGGCTTTCGCCGGATTAATTTTGCTATCCATCATTTGCGGAATGAAGATCCAGGCGCAAGACCTTCATTTTTCCCAGTTTTTCAATTCCCCCTTGCTTACTAACCCTGCCAATACCGGCTTTATTCCTGAAGCCGACTACCGCCTCGGTGCAAATTACCGCAACCAGTGGTCAAGAATACCCATTCCCTATAAGACCATGAGCATTTGGGGAGATGCACAGGTATTTCGCAACCGCTTCGAGACGGGCTGGGTAGGTTTAGGTGGCGTTATCATTCGCGATGTGGCCGGAAGTGGCAATCTCACTTCAACAAAGATTTATGGTTCTGCGGCCTATCACCAGATGCTCGGCAATACCGGTTTGTTGACGGCCGGATTTAATTTGGGCTGGGCCAACAAGCGTGTTGATGTGACGAAATTCACTTTTGACGAACAATGGAACGGAAAGTTTTTCGACGTTAGCATTCCTTCGACGGAAAATTTTGCCAACACCAATGTGAGTTACCTGGACGTGCAGGTTGGATTAAACTATGCATACTTTCCATCTGATAATGTTTATATCAATGGTGGCGTTTCAGTGATGCATGTAAATGCGCCAAGAGAGACTTTCTTCGGAGGCGACAACAAATTAGCGAGACGAGGAACTGTCTTTTTGAACGGAATCTTCAAGCTGAATGATCAATGGATCTTAAACCCGGCTGCTTATTATTCGCTCCAGGCCAAGTCTTCAGATTTCGTACTGGGCTCAAGTGCAAATTATAATTTGAGTGGAGACGGAGAACAGCAACTGATCGCGGGTTTGTACTTCCGGGTAGGGGATGCGGCTGTTCCGATGCTGGGTTATCAATGGAAATTCCTGAAATTTACATTCACTTACGACGTGACGACGTCTAATCTCCGTAACTATAATCATTACAACGGTGCAACGGAAGGCGCTTTGTTGTACAGTGGCTATTATACAACCTACACAGGCGACAAGCACCAGAGCCTTTGTCCGAAATTCTGATAAAACTAAAATGACCTGATCGCAAATAAAAGGCCCCGCTATTGGCGGGGCCTTGCTCCATTCATGTTCTCCTTTAAATTCTTCGATTAAACTACTTCGTCGTCGTTGAATCCTATATTCATTTCTTTTCCGTCTGAATTAAACTTGAAATTGCCATCCTTCCTAAAAAAATTCTGGTAGTCGGGATTGTTCTTGTATTTGTCATTCGTCTTTTGATCCGTCTTCTTTCCATTGATATAGAGATTGCCATCCTTAACTTCTACTTCATAAGGTTTTCCTTTTTCAATCAGTCCATCTTTTTGAAGATCACTGATGAAATCCCGCAACCTTTTCATATCGATCCTGGCCTTTTCCATCTGCACTTTGGCCAATCCCATTTGCCTTTGCGCCAACTCCATTTGCCTGTTCATTGTCCTTGAGTTACGCTGTAGTTCCATTTGGACCAGTTCCATCTGGTGTTTCATATTCCTTGAGTTCAGCGCACCCATGTCGGCTTGCGCTTTTCTCATGGCCAGTTCCATTTCCAATTGTGACCGCTTCCATTCAGGGTCATCCCTCATGCCGTCCAATTCGCGCAACTTGTCCAGTTTATAGTTTCTCATGGCGCGTTCCATGTCGGACTCCATCCTGATTTTGTCCCTCATCATTGATTCGTCAAGCAACTTATCCATGCTTTCCCTCTTTGCGTCTTCCAGTTCCCGGTTAAAATTGTGGTTATAAAAATGGTTTTCCGATAACTGAATTTGGAGTTCTGCCATTTTCTTTTGGAGTTCGCGAATGGCGCTTTCAAGATCATCATCACTCATCTCACCAGTGCGAGTCCTATTCCTATCCACGGAAGATCCGGATTTTGATTTTCTGGGGGTGGTGTCATTGTCCTGACTGACGGTTTGAGATTGACGAAAGGAATGCTCCGGGCGAAAGGATAAGGTCATGATGGCAATAATGGCCATGAAGGCCAGTCCGCCGATCCAGACCCAATTCTTCTTTTGATAGCTGTTTTGCATAAAGCTGGTTTTTTGTCAGTTAAAATTCTAATTACGATGTTCTTCGTAAAGATATACGATCAGTTTCGTAATACCAAAAGATCGACTTCCATTTATTGAAAATTTTAACAATTCGGATCTGCCAAAACTGGCTTTCAATTATTGGCGGGGTTTTACGAATTTTACAAGTATGGAATTAGCCAAGGCCGGAGCGAAGCTGAGCGCAGAAGTTCTCAGGCAGTTCAGGGAAATTGCAGGAGAACCCTTTGTGTTGGAAGATGAAGAGCGGAAGTCCACTTACGCACATGACCAAACGGAGGACCTGTTCTTCCTTCCCGATGTCGTGATCAAACCGCGCACAACACAGGAAATTTCGGAGGTCATGAAAATTTGCAACCGGAATCGCATTCCGGTCACACCACGGGGTGCGGGCACGGGTTTAGCGGGCGCAGCCTTGCCGCAAATGGGCGGCGTGCTCATTTCGATGGAGAGATTCAATTCTATTCTTGATATCGACGAAAGAAATCTCCAGGTTACAACAGAACCCGGTGTCATTACTGAAGTCTTACAGGACGCCGTAAAAGCCAGGGGACTGTTCTATCCGCCGGATCCAAGTAGCCGTGGCTCCTGTTTTATTGGGGGGAATATTTCTGCTAACAGTGGCGGCCCCAAGGCTGTCAAGTATGGCGTGGTAAAGGATTATGTGTTGAATTTGGAAATTGTTTTACCCACCGGTGAAATCATCTGGACCGGAGCGAATGTGCTGAAGAATTCTACCGGGTACAATCTCACTCAGCTCATCGTGGGGAGTGAAGGTACATTGGGCATCGTTACGAAAATTGTACTACGTCTGATCCCGCTTCCGAAATACGACCTATTGATGCTGGTTCCTTTTCAATCGCTGGAAAATGCAGGGGAGGCCGTCAGCGCAATTTTCCGCGCTGGTTTTACGCCCAGCGCCATGGAACTGGTTGAAATTGATGCCCTGGAAATTGTCAGTCGATTTGTGCAGGGTAGTGCCGTTCCTGTCACGCCGGGCACAGCAGCCCATTTGCTGGTGGAAGTGGACGGTAACCATTTGGAAACCCTGCAGCAGGAAATGGAAGCCATTGCTGAAGTTCTGGCTACCTATGATGCTGGAGAAATTTATTTCGCCGATGATGCGCAACAAAAAGCCGAATTGTGGAAATTACGGAGAAGAGTAGCCGAAGCAGTCAAGATCGAAGGCTACACCATTGAAGAGGACACCGTGGTGCCTCGTGCTGAATTGCCAGCGCTCATCAAAACCGTTAAATCCCTGGGCAAGGCATATGGATTTCATGCAGTTTGTTATGGCCATGCTGGCGACGGCAACCTGCACATCCGCATCCGCAAGCCCGGCAAACCCAACAGTTATGGCGATGAGGAAATGACAACGATCCTGCGCGCCTTGTTTGTTGAAGTGAAGAAATTGGGAGGAACCATCAGTGGTGAGCATGGTGTGGGTTTGATTCAGAAAAGTTATATGGACATTATTTTTGACCCGGTACAACTAAGACTGATGAAGGAAATCAAAAAAATATTTGATCCCAACAATATTCTCAACGCCGGAAAAATTTTTGACTTATGAAAAATATCAGGTGCATCGTGCTCTTAGCTGTGTTTAGCTGCCTCTTTCAATTGGCGAAAGCCCAGGATGAAGAGCCCCAGACAAAAGGATTCGATAAATCTAAATTATTCTTTGGCGGTAATTTCGGCGCTTCCTTCGGCAGTTACACCTTCATCAACGTGTCACCTCAGGTGGGATACCAGTTCAATAAATATTTTGCCGCGGGATTAGGCGTAAATCTCATCTACTCCAGTTTACGGTACGACGATGCTTACGGAAATACGCTGTATAAGGACAAGTCAGGATACACCGGCCTGGCCTTGTTTGCAAGGGCCTTCCCGGTGAGGTTCCTATACCTGCAAGTGCAACCCGAATACAATTATACATGGTGGACGCGTGAATATAGCAACGGCTATCCCAGTGATAAATTCAACGGATTCGTGCCTTCTGTGTTGGTAGGTGGTGGCGTTGCTATTCCAACCGGACAACGTGGTGCGTTCCTGGTAGGCGTAAGCTACGACCTTGTCCAGGATCCCCGTTCGCCCTATGGCAATGGCATGTTTCTCAACTTCGGCTATTCATTCTAAGGTAACTGATTGATCACTTCTGAGGGCGTAGTGCATATCCTCACGCGCTGGTCAAAGGGATCATACAGGAATCCTTCCCTCTCCATTTGGCGCAGGTGAAAGACGAGATGATTATAATAACCTTCTGAATTAAGCAGGTAAATTTTTTTGTTGTGGATGTTGAGCTGGTTCCAGGTAAGCATCTCAAAAAGTTCATCGAGCGTTCCATAGCCGCCTGGAAGAATTACTGCTGCATCACTCAATTCATACATCATCTTCTTCCGGGTGTGCATGTTTTCTGAAATCACAAGTTCGGTCAGGCCTTCATGTTTGTGCTCCCATTCGATGAGCACTTTTGGAATGACTCCCGTTACTTTTCCGCCTTTCGAAAGCACTGCATTTGCAACAGCACTCATGATGCCCATATTACCGCCACCATAAATCAGTTGAATTCCACAAGCGGCAATCAATGATCCCAGTTCACCAGCGTGTTTTTCATATGCCGGATTTTTCCCGGACTTCGAGCCACAAAAGACTGCGAGAGATTTGGTTTGCATGACGACAAAGGATAAGTGCCTCAAAATACATTTTGTTTTCCTACCTTCAAAACTCACGAACATAAACTACGCATCCGTATATGTCGCCATGGCTCGTTTTTAGTTTTGTGATTGGATATTTTCTCATTCTGATGGGTGTCGCATTCAAAACATCCCGGCACTCCGACAACGAAACTTTCTTCATCGGTAACAAGAATTCCAAATGGTGGCTGGTTGCTTTCGGAATGATAGGTACCTCACTGAGTGGCGTTACTTTCATTTCCGTACCTGGAACAGTAAAAACGGATTTATTTTCATATTTCCAGGTGGTGATTGGTTACCTCATTGGTTATTTCATCATCGCGTATGTATTGTTGCCGCTGTATTACCGGCTTAACCTCACTTCCATCTACAATTACCTGCTGAATCGCTTCGGCACCATCTCTTATAAAACCGGTGCGTTATTTTTTATTTTGTCAAGGGTGATGGGGGCTACGTTGAGACTTTACCTGGTCATCAACGTGCTCCAGATCTTTGTGCTTGACGCCTTGCATATTCCTTTCGGCGTGACCGCATTCATCATTCTGCTGATGATTCTCCTTTATACATTCGAGGGAGGCGTAAAAACCATCGTGTGGACAGATACGCTGCAAACCACATTTATGTTGCTTTCGCTGGTGGTGTGCGTGATATATATCTTGTCGCAGCTTTCACTTTCATTTGGCTCCGCGCTTCATACTCTTGGAGAATTGAATTACACGCGAATTTTCATAACGGACATGAACGATTCGCGCTTCTTTCTCAAACAAATCATCGGGGGTGCCTTCGTGACGGTGACCATGACGGGTCTCGACCAGGAAATGATGCAGAAAAATATTAGTGTCAGCAATCTGAAGGATTCGCAGAAGAACATGATCACCTTCAGTTTCATACTGGTACTTGTAAATTTTATTTTCCTATTTCTTGGCGGATTGCTTTATCTCTTTGCAGCCAGCAATGGCATCAAGGCAACGGGTGATGACTTGTTTCCAACCGTTGCACTCCAGTGGCTGCCTCCTGCAATTGGTATCATGTTCATCATCGGGTTGATATCGGCACTTTTCCCAAGCGCTGATGGAGCCATCACCGCCCTCACTTCTTCTTTTTGCATTGATATTTTGGGAATCAAGCGAAGAAATGACCTGGATGAGAAACAGAGAAAGCGAATACGCATGACCGTTCACCTTGCCTTCGCCGTTGTATTCCTTATCGCGGTGATCATTTTTAAGATCGTTGACAATAAATCCATCATTTCATTTCTGCTTCGCGTTGCGAGTTATACTTATGGTCCCCTGCTCGGACTATTTGCATTTGGAATACTCACCCGCAGGAGTCTGAAAGAAAAATGGGTCCCGCTCGTTTGCGTGTTGGCACCGGCGCTTTGCTATGCCCTCAATGTTCAGCTGGCCGGGCGTTTGGGCAGTTTCCGTTTCGGTCTGGAATTGTTGCTGATCAACGGCCTTTTCACCTATTTGGGGTTGTTAATGATTTCCCAAAGAAGATATCCTCCTGCAAACTAAAATTCGAAATTCATCGTTATTAAGAAACGGAACAGCCACTGCTAGAGTGCGGTGGCTTTATTGTCTATATGCTGCTCCGGATCAGAAAGCTGATCGCAGCTACATCCAACGACTTGAAAACCCAAATTGAAAATTACATGAACGGAACGATTAAAGTGCTGAAAGAGAGGCATTGGCAGGAAAGCCAGGCCCACAGCAGTTGGCAGATCTTTAAAATTATGGCGGAATTTGTAGATGGCTTTGAAGCCCTGGCCAAGATTGGTCCCTGCATTTCCATATTTGGTTCCGCCCGAACTGATCCCTCAAACAAATTTTACAAGCTCACCGTTGATATCGCTCGTCGCCTTAGTGAAGAGGGCTTTGGTATTATCACAGGCGGTGGTCCCGGCATCATGGAAGCGGCTAATAAAGGCGCTCAAATGGCCGGAGGCAAGAGTACCGGACTGAACATCGAGCTTCCTTTCGAACAAAGACCCAATTCGTTTATTGATAAAGACAAGTTGCTCAATTTCGACTACTTCTTTGTCCGAAAAGTAATGTTCATGAAGTACTCCCAGGGCTTTATCATGATGCCCGGCGGATTTGGCACCCTGGATGAGTTCTTCGAAGTGGCGACGCTGATCCAGACCGCCAAGTTCAAACAAATGCCAATGGTGTTGGTAGGAAGAAAATATTGGTCCGGTTTACTGAGCTGGATGGAGGATACAATGTTAACGGAAGGGAATATCAGTCCGGAAGATCTCGCCCTTTTTGAAATGGCCGACACCGCAGACGAGGTGGTAAGCCATATGCTTGAATATTACCGCACAAGGGCGCTGGCACCTAATTTCTAATTTCCATCAGGGCTTTGGCGGGGGACAAAGGGTTTCATATCAATCCTTTGCCCTTTGCCATTGCCCTTTGTTCATTTGGCGCTAATTTTGCAAAAATTTATTGATTGGAAATCATCCTTCCTTTAGCCCAGGAATATTCAGAAAAAATTACAAGTGCAGAAAATGAATTGCTAAAGGAAATTTCTGATTTCACCTATGCCCATCATGCCCAGCCACATATGTTAAGCGGGCAGGTTCAGGGCAGGCTGCTCGCTGCATTGAGCAGGATGATTTCTCCAACCTGTATCCTGGAAATCGGGACCTTTACGGGTTATAGTGCTTTATGCCTCGCTGAAGGGTTGAAACCAGGCGGTGAGTTGCATACACTGGAGAAAAATCCTGACGACGTAAAGCTTTCAAAAAGTTATTTTGAAAGGAGTCCCTGGAAGGAGCAGATATTTGTGCACGAAGGCGATGCGCTGCAATTGATTCCCGGCCTTCAAAAAAGCTGGGATTTGGTTTTTATTGATGCCGACAAACCAAACTACATAAACTATTACGAAGCTGTGCTTCCGCTGCTCAGTAAGGGCGCATGGATCATTGCCGATAATGTTTTTTTTCACGGGCAGGTTTTGGATGCGGCGGTAAGTGGGAAAAATGCGATAGCCATTCACGCTTTTAACGAACACATAAAATCCGACTTGCGCGTGGAGCAAGTGATGTTGACCGTTAGGGATGGGCTGTTGGTGATTCGAAAAAAATAAATGATGCTGAACTCATGAAGACCTGGTTATTGATACTCGGAATGCTTATTATGTTTGCGAATAGGGCTTTGTCACAAAATCCTGCGATCGTGACGTACGTCAATACCTATCGCGACCTGGCCATCAGGGAAGAGCAACGCACGGGCGTTCCTGCTTCCATCACACTTGCACAGGGTATTCTGGAGACTGAAGCAGGGACCAGTGACCTGGTGAAAAAATCCAACAATCATTTCGGAATCAAGTGCAAAGATTATTGGAAGGGTGAGCGGGTCTATCACGATGATGACCTGCGGAGTGAATGCTTCAGGAAATATCCAACTGCTGAAGAATCCTACCGCGACCATTCAGATTTCCTGAGAGCCAGTACCAGGTATGAATCACTCTTTAGCCTGGATCCGGAGGATTATAAGGGTTGGGCGTGGGGACTTAAGAAGGCCGGGTATGCTACCAATCCAAAGTATTCGCAACAACTCATCAGGTACATTGAAGATTATGATCTGCAGATCTATACGCTTGTTGCACTTGGCAAGAAGCAGATTACGAACAATGGACCGCTTGCGAAAAACTCGGGGAGGAATGAAAATTCCACGCAATCTGCAGCGCAAACCACAACCGGCTCCGTTGAGCCTAAGAGCCCAGCAGTACTCAACAATATTGACAGCAGATCCGGTCCGGAGGCAGGTCAACCTGCGAAACCGGTCAATTATCCTGAAGGTGAATTCCGGATCAATGATACGAAAGTGATATACGCAAAGCAGGGCACTTCTTTACTTGCGATTTCGGATCAATTTGACGTTCGCCTGAAACACCTGGTTGATTTTAATGACCTCGAGGAAAATCTAAACGTATTGGAAAGGGATCAGCTGATTTACCTGCAACGTAAACGCAAACACGGTGAAAATGATTTTCATATTGTGGAAGAGGGAGAGAGCCTCTACGATATTTCACAGAAAGAGGCGGTGAGACTAAATAGCCTGATGAAATATAACTTGCTTGAACCTGAAATGGAACCTGCCCCGGGCGAACGCATATTTCTCAAGTCAACTGCAGATGCCAGGCCGGTGCTGGTTTCTGAACTTCCGCCAAGAAAAGATGTAGTGGCCCCGCGGGAAGCGGCGCAACAGGTTCAAAAACATGTGGTGCAAATACGCGAAACACTTTACAGCATTGCCAAAAAATATGACGTGAAGTTGGAACAAATCAGGGAATGGAACAGCCTCAGAACGGATGATCTGAAAATCGGGCAGGAATTGATCATCTACAAAAATCAATAATGGAAACCATTCGCGTCCACGACAAGACTTTCGCACCTTATTTGTCGGCCAACGACATCCAGGAGAAAGTGGACGCTATTGCGCATAGCCTTGAACGTGACTATGCCGATAAGAATCCAATCTTCATCGCCATCCTGAATGGTTCATTTATTTTCGCTGCTGACCTGTTCAGGAAATTAAAAATACCGGCTGAGATTTGTTTTATCAGGCTTGCCTCTTACAAAGGCACCAATTCTACCGGCAATGTGATCAGTTCCATTGGTCTTGATATGGACATTTACCAACGACACGTCATCATACTGGAAGACATCATTGACACGGGTAGAACGCTCAGTCAGTTCTTACCCAAGCTTGAACATCAACAACCCGCCTCTTTGAAGATCGCCGCGCTCCTGCATAAGCCGCTGGCAACCATTTTTCCAATTGAAATTCACTACCTCGGTTTTACCGTGCCAGATAAGTTTGTGGTTGGTTATGGACTGGATTACGACGGACATGGCAGGAATAATCCGGCAATCTTTCAACTGGTTGAAACATAAGTTTTTACTAATTTTGACGTTATAGCATCTTGTATGCTGGTCAATCCAATTTTCGGTTAAAAATCAAATGCTTTGCCCTGGTGAGAAAACTGGTTCTCATATTATTGATTCTCAATATACCTATTGCTCTCACTGCCCAGTATTACATCAGGGGCGAAGTGAAGGATGAGAAAAATACCCCGCTCCAAAACGTAAAAATCATCCTTCATTCCACCGGCCTTCCTTACGCATCGGGCATAGGCGGAGCCTTCGGCATCCTTACTGCAAAAGAGACCGACAGCCTTAGCTTTACGATTGATGGTTATGAACCGTATTCGGTCAAAATAAAAACAACGCAATACCTCAATGTGGTGCTGAAGATGTCGCCCTTCACGGCAAGTCTCCAGAGAAAGCACCTCATTTCACTTACCCGGAATTTCGGAAGCACGGTGGAAAGAAACAATTCTGTTATGGACGAAACCTATAACGGTATTGTTCCGAATGAATTTTTGAAAGCAGATCGATTTCCGGTTACAGGTCTGACATTGAATATCGATCGCGCTTCCTACAGCAACGTCAGGCGATTCATCAATATGAACAGCGTTGTTCCCTTCGACGCGGTGAGGATAGAGGAGATGTTGAATTATTTCAACCTGAACTACACAACGCCAAAATCTGACAGCCTGTTCGAAGCACACTCTCATCTCACCGGTTGTCCCTGGAATGACCAGAACCAACTTTTGTTTTTGCAGGTCAATTCCAAAAAAATCAACCTCGATAAAATTCCACCTTCTAACCTCGTATTTCTGATTGATGTATCAGGATCTATGGATATGCCGAATCGCCTTCCCTTGTTGAAGGCGGCATTTCAAAAACTGGTAGAGAACCTGAGGCCGATCGATACAGTGTCCATCGTTGTATATGGTGGCGTTGTTGGCGTAATGCTCCAACCTACTGCGGGCAATGAAAAGCAGAAAATCATTGAGGCCATCGAAAACCTTAATCCCGCAGGATTCACACCTGGCGAAGCGGGTATCAGGCAGGCATATCGTTTGGCCCAAAGTAAATTCATTAAGGGCGGCAACAATCGCGTGATCATCGCCACCGATGGAGACTTCAACATCGGGCAAACCAGTGAACAGGAATTGGAAGACCTGATTGTAAAAATGAAGCAAACCGGCATCTACCTCACCTGCCTGGGTGTTGGAATGGGTAATTACAAAGACTCAAAGATTGAAGTACTGGCAAAAAAAGGGAACGGAAATTTTGCCTATCTCGATGATGAGAAGGAAGCAGAAAAAGTATTGGTGAAAGAATTGACGCAAACGCTTTATGCGGTGGCCGATGATGTATACATGAACGTTACCTTCGATCCAAACCTCGTTAGTGAATACAGGTTGATTGGTTTCGACAACAAACGAAGTGCACTTGCTGATACCTCTCTGAACCTGGATGGTGGTGAGGTTGGATCGGGGCACTCTCTGATGGCCATATTTGAGATCGTGCCTTCCAATCGAAATATCAATCTCAAGGACGAAAGCCTGAAGGACAAAAGTATTGCGACGGTGAACCTGCACTATCGGCTGCCGGGCAAAAAAGATTCGAAATACTTCAGCTACAATTGTCCTTTCCAGTTCCAGGAGTTCGACGAAGAGGAGCCCTACATCCGTTTCGCTACTTCTGTTGCCATGTTCGGCAGTCTACTGAGAGAATGCAAATACATGAAGAAGGCAAGCTGGGATGATCTCCTGCTCATAGCGAAGAATTCCATCGATGAAACTGATCCGCTTGAACGGGAATTCTATGATCTCGTTACGAAGGCCAGGAAAGTGTACACCGGCATGGGTAAGAAGAAGAAGAAAGGTGAATAGGGCTACCCAAACATTTCCCTTACTTTATCAAAAAAGCTCTTTTCTGATTTTTCCGGCTTGGGTTGGAAATTCGGAGAATCCTGCATTTTTTCAATGGCCTCCTTCTCTTCATGACTCAGGTGTTGCGGAGTCCAAACATTCACGTGAATCAGCTGATCTCCCCTTTCATAAGAATTGACGCCGGGGAAACCTTTGCCTTTTAGCCGGAAAATCTTGCCGCTTTGTGTGCCCGGCGGAATCTTAATTTTTGCTTTGCCATCTATGGTTGGAACTTCCAATTGAGTTCCGAAAACAGCATCGGGAAATGAGATATGAAGATCAAGCGCAACATTCAATCCGTCGCGCTGAAGTTGTGGATGTGATTCCTCTTCAATCAGGATGATCAAATCACCTGCGGGACCTCCTCTTTCGCCTGCGTTTCCTTTTCCACCCAGGCTCAACTGCATACCCTCCTGAACACCAGCCGGAATATCAAGCGTGACCGTCTCTTCACCGTATATTCTTCCTTCACCTTTGCACTGCACACATTTGTTGGTGATGGTTGTTCCTTCACCGTTGCAGGCAGGGCAGGTCGTTACAGTTTGCATCTGTCCGAGGAAAGTATTTGATACTTTTCTCACCTGACCGTTACCGCCACAAGTGCCGCAGGTTTGGATGGAACTTTTATCCTTTGCACCGCTGCCATGGCAGGAATTGCAAACCACATATTTTTTAACCTTAACCGTTTTGCTGGCTCCCTTTGCGATCTCTTCGTAATTCAATTTGATCTTGATCCGAAGATTGGAACCGCGAATACCACGGCCACGGCTACCTGCTTGCCGGCCTCCGCCGCCAAAAAAACTTCCGAAAATATCATCGCCGAAAATATCGCCGAACTGGCTGAAGATGTCTTCCATGTTCATTCCATGGCCACCAAATCCACGACCATTGCCGCTGAGGCCGGCATGCCCGAAACGATCGTATTGTGAGCGCTTGTCGCCATCGCTCAACACTTCGTAAGCTTCAGCTGCTTCTTTGAATTTTTCTTCCGCCGCCTTGTCACCAGGATTTCTGTCAGGGTGATGTTGCATTGCAACCTTGCGATAGGCTTTTTTGATCTCGTCGGATGAAGCGCTTTTGTTTAATCCCAGGATTTCGTAATAATCTCTTTTGGCCATGGACAGGTTTTATGACTTCTTCATTTTGGTGAAACAAACTTCTTTTCTTCAGTTACTTACCAACTACGACTTTGGCAAAGCGAATGATCTTGTCGTTGAGATAGTAACCTTTTTCAATTTCGTCCAGGACCAACCCTTTGGCTTCAGGGGTGGGAGCGGGAATTTCCGTAATGGCCTCATGAAGGTCCGGGTTGAAAGGTTTCCCGATGCTTTCCATCGGCCTGAGTCCGCGCGCCTGAAGGGTGTTCCTCAGCTTAGCAAATACGAGTTGTACGCCTTCACGGATCGATTGAATGTCGTCGCTGTTGTTCATCTGTTTTTCGGCCCGGTCGCAGTCGTCAAGTGCCTGGAGTAGCGAGCCAATGACTTCTTTGCCTGCCGTTTGGGTCAGTTCCAGTCTTTCTTTCGCGTTTCTTCTCTTGTAATTGTCGAAATCTGCATAAAGGCGGAGGTACTTATCCTTTTGTTCATCCAGCTCTGCTCTCAGTTTTTCAAGGTCAGTTTCCTCTTCCACGCTTTCATTCAGGTGGAAAGTTCCTGCCATATTCTCATCTGTATTCAGGTCGCCCAATCCGCCGTTGGTGTTAATGTCTTGGTTATCAGATGTATTATGGTGTTTCTTTTGCATGTATTCTTTGGAATTTTAAGGCAAAAATAAGGTGTCAAATCTTAAGCCAATCGACCTTATTAAGCCAAAATGACCGTTAAACCTTGGTCTAACGGTCATTTGTCCATTATTAGCTAAGATTTGTTATGATAGTTTGCGGAAGAGCCAAAGGGCGCCAAATACAGCAAATACTACCCAACCGAACCAGGTCACAAATATTCCCAGCACCAGCCCCGCCAGGGCGATAACTGCAAAGAGCAGTGTTGTTCCTGATCCAAGAAAGCTATCCTCGGAGTATTTCTTACTGAGGTTGTCCGCCTTCTTGGCCAGCTTGTCAAGCGCGGTTAGCTTTTTTGTATTGGTTTCAGTTTTGCTACCGCTTACGGCTAATTGCTGCCCAACATTTTTAACCAGCTCACCTGCTGTAACAGGAGCGGTATTTCCGGTGGACTTACGAATCGCTTCCTGTTTCCTGTATTCCGTTTTTACCATTTCGGTGAGACTCGTCAGCTTTTGCTGATCGTCCGAAGAAAGCTGACTGTTGTTAGCCAGCGCATCAACGGCTTCGGTTGATGATGGGGCAATCGTTTGTTGAGATTCCTGTGCAGTATTCGCAGCAGGTTTGGGTTTGTCGCCCGCACTCATATCAAGACCTGCACCATTGGTACGGTAACTGAATCCATCGTTATGCCGTGACGCACCACAGGAAGCAAGCATCAAAATAGATAGAGAAGCTATGCTAAGAGTAACAAATGAGTTGTAAAGGATTCTCATACAATGATATTTTCTTAAAAATAAGAATTGTTGACAGAATACCAATCCAATTAACCAAAATAGATGTGCACAAACGCGCACCTGAATATCAGGGATAGGCTAACTTTATCAGATGGCGAAAGTTTTTCTGCGGAAGAATATCAGCACACGTATTGCTGATGGTCATCCCTGGATATTTGCGAATGAGCTCGACCGTGTTGAGGGCAGCCCTGAAAACGGCACCATCGTGGAGGTTTTTGGTGGCAATCAGAAATTCCTGGGGAGGGGGTACTATAATTCACGATCACAGATCATCGTTCGTTTACTCACGCGAAAAAAAGACGAAGAGATCAACGAATCATTTTTTTTCAATCGAATTTCTGAAGCCTGGGAATACCGGAAGCGAATCGGGTACACTGAAAATTGCCGGCTTGTATTTGGAGAAGCCGATGAACTGCCACAACTCATCATCGACAAATTCAATGATTATTTCGTTCTTCAGACACTCGCATTGGGAATTGATAATTGGAAGCCGGCGATTGTGAAAGCCCTCGGGAGGATTTTTTCTCCGAAAGGCATCCTCGAAAGAAATGACGTTCCTGTAAGAGAGTTGGAAGGAATGGATCAGCGCAAAGGATTCCTGACTGAGCCATTTGAAACGGAAATTGTGATCAGGGAAAATGAGATCAAATTTTACGTGGATCTTTTGAACGGACAGAAGACAGGTTATTTCCTTGACCAGCAGGATAACCGAAGGTATATTTCAAAACTTGTGAAAGACGCCGACGTCCTCGGTGCGTTCAGTTACACAGGTACTTTTGAATTGCATGCGGCGCATTATGGCGCGAAGTCCGTGCTGGGTCTGGACATTTCAGAAAATGCGGTGAATATGGCCCGAAGAAATGCTGCATTGAATGCCCTGGACAAAGTCGTAAGTTTTGAATGTGTGAACGCATTTGATCTGTTGAAGCAGTGGTCGAAAGACAATCGTAAATGGGATGTGGTGATGCTGGATCCGCCGGCTTTCACCAAGAGCAGGGAACAAATCACGAAAGCAATTGCCGGCTATAAGGAAATTAATTTGCGAGGAATGAAACTCCTGAAGCCAGGTGGCTTTCTCGTTACCTCTTCATGTACAAGCCTGGTCTCTCCTGAATTGTTCCTGGATACGCTGAGGCACGCTGCGAAGGACGCAAGGAGAAGAATCAGGGAGCTTTGCTTTCAATCGCAATCGCCAGATCATCCCATTGTATGGGGACTGGAAAATACACACTACCTAAAATTCGTAGTCCTGCAAGTCGAATAATGGTGATTATTTGGATACCTGGAATTTTCCAGACTCCAGGACCTTCCCGGTCCTGTCCTTGAGTTGGAAGATGTAAACTCCCATATTGAAATCCGTCAGGTTGATCTGGGTCTTCTGACTAATATTTTGGGATTCATATACTTTCTTTCCGATGAAATTATAGATCTGGAAACTGAAGCTCTTATCGGAATTGTCTTTTTGGAGTTCAAAATTGATAATGGAGGTCGCAGGGTTGGGGTAGAATTTGATCAACTTTGCTGCACTCTCCTGAAAGTCCGGCTGCACCCTGGACTGCCCTTTGGCAGAGAGTGTGAATACCAGACCAATAAGAAGCGTTAGCGTAAAGCTTTTCATTTACATCAAATTTAGGATATCGCCTTACAAAATACTAAGGCTTTTCCTAGCCTGCAAGGAATTTAGCATTTTATTGAACGGTGTTTCATCTAAATTTATTGTAAATACCCCTTGATTTCCAGAATATTAGGTTTTAGTGGCTGAACTTAGCGCCGCCTCTATAGCGGCAAAATCAGGTACTTCGCCTGCGTTTTCAAGCACCTCTGCATATTGTATAACTCCTTCTTTATCAATTACAAATGCAGATCTTTTGCTTACACCTTTCATACCCAGTCCGAAGGTTTCATAAAGGCTGCCATACAGGGCACTGACCTCCTTATTGAAATCACTCAATAGAGTAAAGTTCAGTCCCTGTTCTGCCTTGTATTTTGCCAGTGTATATACAGAGTCGACCGAAATACCGAGCACCTGTGCGTTACTGTTATTGTAAAATGAAATGTTGTCCCTTACTGAACAAAGTTCCTTTGTGCAGGTACTGGTAAAGGCGAGGGGGAAGAAAAGGATCAGCACGTTGGATCCACGGTATTCGTGAAGGGAATGTTGCTTTTTCTCAGAATCGTAAAGTGTAAAATCGGGTGCTTGTTGGCCGAGTTGTATTGGCATAGGAGGCAAAGGTAGAGATTAGATGGCGGTTGGCAGCCTGCCTGCCGGTTGGCGGAATTAAAACTTCGGACACCTCACCTTATCGCGCGTGCTATTATCGCGGTCGAAGAAGGTAATATAAGTTACCGAAAATTCAAATCCTCCGCGACCCTGGCTTCCGGTTCTCAGCTGACTTACATTCACATCATAACTGAAAGCAATGGAAAATGGCAGATAATCCAGTTTCACAACGGGTATGAATGCGTCATCCCAACGCAGGTACGCGCCACCATGAATCACATATTGTGGTTTCTCATCATCATCCAGCTTGTAAGAATACATGGCTCCGGCAATGATTTCCCTGAAAGGCCCCTGCCTGGAATAATCGCCCTGGATGGTCATATAGGACAGATCACTGACATTAAGTTTCAATCCGCCGGACACAACCCATTTCGGAATGTGGTTCAGGGTCTGATAAAATGAATTAATGGGCTTGTTGAAGTGATGATAGGCAACACCAAGGAAATAATTATTCTCTTCTTTCGGACCGAAGGAAGCGTTGTAACTCATGCCTACGCTTGCGTCAAAGAACGTGTAGTTGTTGACAAAATTTTCGCCGTCAGGAAGCGAACCGTTGTAAGCGAAACCGTCAAACTGATTGTTCGTTGTTAACTTAGAACGATCCAGAGTACGTTGAACCAGTCCACCCATAAATCCGAGAGAGAGGTAACTGTTATGCTCATCCGAAAGCGATTTATGGTAGTTAATCGCAGGTAGGAGGTGGGTTGTACTCAATGCAATCGTGCCAGCCTTGTCCCAAAGTATCTGGAGTCCTGCGGTCATGAAATCATTTCCCCTGCCCACCGGGAATTTATATTCAGAATTCAGCGAAGCCGTTTGATAAGGTGTGGTTACGCTCGCCCATTGGTTCCTGTAAACCATTTGTGCGCGAAAATCTCCTGCAAAAATTCCGGCGAGTGATGGATTCCGAAGCAAGGGTGCCTCAAAAAACTGGGAAAAATGCAAATCCTGCGCGCTTGAATTCAGTCCAAGCAGCAGGGCGATCGCTCCCAGCAGTCTTTTAATGGACATGCCGGGCAACGCTTCCTGGCCAATGTTGCCGCATCCCCGATTTACCAATACTTCATTTCTTTTCATCGGTGCCTGCTTATGCATTTGCAATTTGGGTACGTTCATTTCTCATTATCTGATCAGGGCCACATTTCCTTTGTACGGTACAATTTGCGAATTCTCGCAAATAAAGTCTACGATAAACACATATACATCCTGTGGTGCCAATTGTCCGTTTACTTTTCCATCCCAACCCATTGATGCGTCATTGGCTGAGAAATTTCTTCTGTCGAAAATCAACTGTCCCCACCTGTTGAAGATTTGCATGTGAGCAATTCTTGTGAGCGCATTTCCTCGCGGATAGAAAACATCATTCATACCATCTCCATTTGGTGAGAAGGTATTTGGAACGAAGTAATTGTTGTTGGTACAAACCACAGATACGGTCAGGTCGGCATTAGCCACGCAGGAATTGCTATCGATCACCGAAACGTTGTAGGTGGTAGATGACTGTGGAGTAGCTATTGGCACCGCGCAATCGGTGCAACTCAATCCGGCGGGAGGCTGCCAGGTAAAAGTGGTCACGCCGCCGCTGTAGCTAACCGGCAATAGCACCGAGCCCTTCAGCGGAATGGTCACATTTTTCGTTTGTATAGTTGGATTGGGATGTACGATAATGGGTTTGGTCGCAGCGCCTTTGCAGCCTAAAAGGTTGGCGGCTTCAACGTTCAGTGTATAATTGCCCACTGTGTTATAAGCAACCATATTGTTCTGGGTTGTTGAACCCCTGCTGTCGCCAAAGGTCCAGATCCAGCTGATCGCAGTATCCGGTTGCGCGAGTATACCATTGATGGCTACCTGGGCATCAACACAAATCTCATCTGGCGATAAAATCGAAGGATCCGGGGTCCTGTAAACAAACACAGAATCTGTGCGGGTATTTACACAGCCGGTCGCGGTTTGCACTGTAAGCGATACCAGGTAAAGACCGGATTGATTGTAACTGTGCGGTGCAGGATCCTTGTCGGTTGAAGTGGTACTGTCGCCAAAATTCCAAACTTGTGAAACCACCGGATCATTAAAGATGGTGAAGTTTGAAATATTGACAAATGCGGTATCGCAAAATTTCTTCTTGTCGATATTGAAAAAAGGAAGAGCACCCAGTACTGCAATTTCTCCGCTGTTGCCGGCGACTGCGGCCTGGCAGTCGTATTGGTCTTTCAACAATACAATAGGTTGGTAATATCCCGGCCTATTATAGAGGTGATGTAACACGGTGTTTTGTGTGGAATCCCAGTTTCCTTCCCCGAAGTAAAAACTGAATGTTGTATTCGGCGGCTGCACGATGTTGAAATCAACCGTCAGTTCGTTGCAGGCAGAGAGTGGGCTGTAAGTCACCTGCGTGTTCGTGGTTGGGTTGTAAAGATTGACAACCTTTTGTGCAGAATCATAACAACCGCCGTTGCCGATTGCATAGAGCGTTGCGGTATATTGTCCGAATGCATTGTAAAAATGTTGCGGGTTCATCGATATCGACTGCGTACTGTCGCCAAAATCCCAATAAAAATCGCTGTAGTCCTTTGCCCCGAAAGTGAACGAAGTTTCGAGCAGATTACAAATAGAAGACGTGTCCTTGAATGTGAACGCGGCTTTAGGCTTTAGGATATGCACAAAATTTTGTACGGTCGCGGAATCTGCACAACCCACATTGTCGACCACGTGGAGTTTTACCGGGTAGCTCACATCTGTTCCGCTATACGTATGCTTCGGATTACTCTGGGTTGATTTACTACCGTCACCAAAATCCCATATATACTGCAAATTCGTGCCGGATGAAGTGTCGATGAATTGGAAATCCACACCCGGACAGAACGTGTTGAAGTCGGCTTTGAAACCGGCTTTGGGTTTAGTGATACTAATTGGCGTACGCAGCGTTGCCGTATCCGTACATCCGTTGTTGTCAGTAATCGTAACCCTTACTGCATAAACTCCGAGTTTGGAATAAGTGTGGTTGAAAGGTGGCGCAGTAAAGGTTTGTGTTGCGCTGGTATCGCCAAAATTCCAGGTCCATTGTTTGAGTGGTATGGGCGAAGTGGAAGAATCCAGGAATGTGACGGTTGTGTTGCTGCAACCTCCGGGTACGTTCGATCCGATTTTTGCTGCAGGGCCGCTTACTGTAAAGGCGTTCTTCGTGGAAGATGCCAGACAGCCATTCTTGTCAATTGCATTGAGTGTAACGCTATAAGCGCCTGTTGGAGCAAAACTCGTGTCGAACTGATAAGGCCTGCTGATCTGGGGACCACCATTGAATGACCAGTTATAGGTGCTGATCTTGCTGGTATCTACCGTAGCCGTCAACATGATTTTTTCAAATTTGCAGATGGCGGCTTTAGAAACCGTAAAATTCGCTTGCGGTAGTGAAACGCGAAGGGTGTCGAAAAAGGTATGGCTGCAGGCCCCGTTGGTCACCGTTAGTTTCACAACATATTTACCCGTATCAGGATAATGAAAGATTGGATTTGCAGCACTTGATGTGCTGTTCGCGGGATCACCGAATTGCCACTGATAGGTGACTGCTCCCAGCGCGGGGTTTACCTTCGAAGTATTCGTAAAGCTGATGTCGCGCGGATCCGCGCAATTGGTAACTGCGTGTGTGAACCTGGCCAGGGGTGGCAGCACGTGAACAAAATTATTCTTTATGACTGTTTTAGGACAGCCGTTATCTCTGGCAATTAAAGTCACAGTAAAGAATCCCGTGTCAGAAAAATTGTGCAGTGGATTCGCTCCATCTACTACCGGTGTACCATCACCGAAGTCCCATAGATAATCGGTTACCGGCGGCGAGGACGTTGCATTGAACTGCACTCCGCCTGTGGCGCAAGGTGTAGGTGTTGAGGACGTGAAATCGATGGTGCCCGGAAGGTTGCCTACATGAACGGTCTTCGGCACATTTGTGGTCAGCGTGCATCCTGATTTGGTTTGTACGGTGAGCCCCACGTCGTACGTACCAACCGACCCATACGTATGCGTGGGCAGTGGCTGATTGCTGGTTCCACCATCTCCAAATGTCCATTGATATTGAACAATCGGGTCAGGCGTTGTTGAGATGGCAGACGGCGAGAAGGGAAAGGGTACACAACCAAAGGCCGGTATGCCGGTAATGGAGAGACTACCTGGCGCGATCTGCACGAATTTGGGTTTGGTCATTGTCGCCTCACAACCGCCAACAGTTGTGATCGTAAGCGTTACATCATAGCCGCCCAGTGCGCTATAGGTATGCGTCGGCGTGGCAACATCGTCTGCGAAGGTGCCGTCGCCAAAGTCCCAGTGGTAATGGGCCACCTGGTTGGCGGGCGTTGTGGATTGAAAAGTAACGTCGTGCGGAACCTTACATCCTGCGTTATCAGTGGCCGTAAAATCGGTTGGAATATGATTGGAGATGGTGATGGTCTTTTGAACAGTGTCTTTACAATTCTTAAAATCATTCAACAGGGTGACAACATAAGTCCCCGCGGTTGAATATGATTTCGAGGGCTGTTCGGCAGAAATACTTGTGCTATCACCAAAATCCCACGAAAATGTTGAAGGCCTTGGAGAACTCGTATTGGTGAAGATGAGACTTTGATTCGGGCAAGCGGTGTCCGGAGAATTTATCGAAAAGCTGCTGTTATAAGGTGTGATCGTGATGTTCTTGGTTGCGCTGTCTAAACAACCAAGGTTACTTGAAGCCACCAACGTCACAGGATATGTTCCGGGAGCGTCATATGAGGCTGTAATTTGGTCCGGATTGTTGCTGGTGTTTCCATTGTAATGCCACGTGTAGTTTAAAGTTCCCGGGCCACTTGTTTCATTTACAATGGGAATCTGGTAAGGTGGTTTGCAAGTGGTGGTTGGTTTGTCCTGGAAATTTACGTCAATGCCTTGCACAACTCTTATCAAACGCGGATAAGCAACTTTCGTTGAACAGCCAGTGGAACTGGTGACGACTAATGATGGAGAGTAAAAACCCGGAGTTGTATATTGATGAGTGGCCGTTGGTCCGCCGTTCACCGGAGCCTGCGGAGGGTCATTAAAATCCCAAACCCGGCTGGTGATGGTACCCGTGGGCGTGGTGGATTGGTCAGTAAACGTCACCGTTACGGGATTACACCCTACGGTATGGTCTGTGGTGAATTTTGCATCAGGGGAGGCGAAGACAGTAATGTAATCGGTCTTTATTTGTTGGCTGGTGCCAGAAGCGTTTGAGACAACCAATTTTACCGTATACGTTCCGGGTTTCGTATACACTGTTGCTACGGTTGGCCCTGTTGGCAATTGACCATTGCCTAAATCCCAGTTGAAAGTTGCTCCTGTTCCACCGGGGACTCCGGTTTGATTAAAGGTGACGGCTAAGGGCGAGCAACCGCTCGTTTTATTATCTTTTGCGGTGAAATCGGCCACAGGTTGCGCAACAGCGAAGGAAAAACAAAGGCATGATATGATAAACAGTAATGTTTTCAAAAGCAAGCTTTAATGGGGGAGGATAAAAAACGGGTTGCGGGTTTTTGCCGGCACATGGAATTGCTACGCTGCACTGCTGCCGCAAGGTTGTAATTCATCAGTGACACAATATGACTAGTATTACGGCGGGGCCTGCTCGAAGGTTGGCCGCAAATAGGCGATAAGGTCTTGTTCATACGGGTGGTTATGACGACAAAGCACATAAGCAAATTAGCTGCCCGAATTGTTCAGAATAATTCTAAACATTTCGGATAGTTGGTTTTCAAGTTCATGAATGAGTTCGTTCAGCAGGATAAAGTGATTGGAGGGCGATCGGGACCTTTCCCGGGCTAGGGTTTTTTGATCAATTTGAGATAAGCCAAACGCGTACCGCTTGAAGGCTTAGCCTCAACCATGGTGAAGGTATTGTTGGTTATTTTCCATGTTTCGTTAAGTCTCATAATAGTATCGTTGGCGGAAGGAAAATTGGAATAAATGGTCAGCTTGTTTGGGTCACCCACCCAGGTACCGTTACTCGCTTCGGCACCCTTGAACCCGGTTACGGTTCCGTTTGAATAAAACTGGAACTCATAACTCGCGAACTGGGAAGTAATATCTGTGTCATTATCTGTAAATGTTTGAACCAGCCAACGGCCATCTGTCATGGCATCAATCACGAGGTTTCTCTTGATCTCGTCAACTTTCTTGGAACAACTTCCCACACTGATGGCGATCGCCACCAAGAAGAGCGTAAGTAGAAGTATGGGATAGTTTTTTCGCATAAGGTATGTTTTAAAAGGCCGGCGTGGTAAGCATTTTGTCCGTCAAATACTGCGTAAAATACTCAATTTGTAACGGTTTTCTGCTTGTTTTATTGCAAATTTCTTCGCTCGTAAACTGCCTTCCAAAGCGATAGATTTTTTGACCTAGCCATCCTCGAACAGGTTCAAAATCAGCGACTTCAATTGAATTCTCCAAACCCTTCAGCTCCGCATCCATGGCGGCATAAAACTGCGCGGCATAGAGGCTTCCGGTGCTATAGGTGGAAAAATACCCAAAACTTCCATGGCTCCAGTGTACATCCTGGAGGCAGCCCTGCCTGAAATCGGGCGGTATAATGCCCAGATTGACCTGGTAAGCATCATTCCAATACTCGGGTATTTCATCCGTTTTAATGGAACCTTCCATCAGTTTTTTCTCTAATTCGTACCTGATCATGACATGAAAATGATAGGTCAGTTCGTCTGCTTCCGTCCTGATCAGAGAGGGTTTCACTTCATTGATGGCAAGGAAAAATTCATCGTTGCTCACATTTCCAAAAGCATCCGGAAAGGTTTCCTGCAGGAGGGGATAAAAATGATTCCAGAATGCCCTGCCCCTGCCAATATTATTTTCCCAAATCCTGCTTTGTGATTCATGAATGCTAAAAGAACAAGCTTCACCCAGCGGCAGTCCATACTCATTTTGGGGAAGCCCCTGCTCATACAGGGCATGACCTCCCTCGTGGATACAACTCCAGAGCATGCTGCAGAAGTCATTTTCGTTCACTCTTGTGGTAATCCTAACATCATGCGGATTAAAACTAACGGTGAAAGGATGTTCTGAAATATCCTGCCTGCCTGCATTGAAATTATATCCCATTTTTTCCAAAACCAGCAGCCCAAATCTCCATTGCTTGTCTTTGTCAAAATGTTGCCTGAGAAATTCAGTGTTGACAGGACCGCGCTTCATGATCTCATTCAATAAACTCTTCAGCGGCTTTTTCAAATCTCCGAATAAGGCATCCAATTGCTGGGTGGTCGATCCCTTGTCATGGGCGTCCAATAAAGCGTTGTAACAATGTTCCTCATATCCAAGCAGGTCAGCTTCCTGCCGTTTCAAATCCACCAGGGTTTCAAGCGGCTTCCTAAAGGGCTCAAAAGAATTTGTCTTTCTCGCCTCAATCCAGGCGTGAAATGCCTTGCTGGATGACTCAGACAATTTTCGAACAAAAGCAGGGGTGAATTTTCTTTGTTTGGAATAATCTTCCAAACTCAGTTCCACATTGCGTTTTTCCGTTTCAGACAAATCGCGGGCATCCTGAAGGGAATTCAGCAAGTCTCCTAGTTTGTCCGAAATGAACAGCTCATGTGCAGCCTCACTTAATGTGGCAATCTGCTGGGACCTGAATGCTGCACCCTGTTTGGGGAGATAAGTCTCCTGGTCCCATTGCAAAACAGCATTTGCAAACCTGAGGTCCGCAATCCTGCTCATCAGTTGTTTGTAACCTTCATATTGCGATTTGGTTTGGGACATAGATTTTTGCAAAGATGCATTATTGAGGAATATGACAAAATTCATATTGGACGATTTTTCAGAAGTCATATTTTTATGATTCATTTTTATCAACATGAACATCGGCCAGGTTATACATTTCCTTGAAACCATTGCTCCGCCAGCGTTGCAGGAAAGCTATGATAACGCGGGTCTGCTCACTGGTGATGCATCCTGGTCCTGTAAGGGCATTCTTTGTGCACTGGACGCCACACCTGAGGTGGTGGAAGAAGCTATTCAAAAGGGCCTCAACTGCATCGTGGCTCATCATCCGATCATATTTGGCGGGCTGAAAAAAATAACCGGCAGAGATTATGTGGAAAGAGCTGTCATTCTTGCCATCAAACATGATATTGCGATCTATGCCATCCATACCAACCTCGATAATGTGCTAACAGGCGTAAACGGCAGGATGGCCGACCGACTCGGATTAACGAACAGAAAGGTGTTATTGCCCAAGCCCGGCCTTCTTATGAAGCTTAATTGCTTTGTGCCTGTTTCACACCTTGAAAATTTGAGATCGGCAATCTTTGTAGCGGGCGCCGGCAATATTGGAAAGTACAGTGATTGCAGTTTTTCAGCAGAAGGCACTGGAACTTTTAAAGCAGCTGAGGGTGCCAATCCCTTTGTTGGTGAAATTGGAAAGCTGCATGAGGAAAAAGAATTTAGACTTGAAGCGGTATTCCCTTCTTATCTGCTCACCAAGGTTTTGACTGCTATGCACGAGAACCACCCCTATGAGGAGGTTGCCTATGACGTGGTTGGTCTATCTAACCCACTTCCCGATACGGGCTCGGGGCTGGTGGGTGACTTACCCCACGCAATGACCGAACAAAGCTTCCTGGAGCTGCTGAAAAGCCAATTTAACCTCAGTGTCGTAAGGCACACGCCGCTCACTGGCAAAGCCGTCAAACGGGTAGCGCTTTGCGGAGGCTCAGGTAGTTTTCTGATACCCAATGCTTTACGCTCAGGTTCTCAATTTTACGTGACCTCCGATGTTAAATATCACGAGTTTTTCGACGCGGATGGAGGGATCGTGGTCGCCGATATAGGTCATTATGAATCTGAACAATTTACCATTGACCTGCTACAGCAGGTATTGCAACAAAAATTTCATAACTTTGCCGTCCTAAAAACAGGGGCCATTACCAACCCCATCAATTATTACTTCTAATTATGCCGCACGTTAAAGAGTTCTCCGTAGAAGAAAAATTAGCTTCTCTCCTCTCCTTGCAAAAAATTGAATCCAAACTCGACGAAATCCAGATCCTCAAAGGCGAATTGCCGATGGAGGTAAGTGATCTGGAAGATGAGATCCTGGGTTTGCACGCCAGGGAAACTCGCATTGAGGAAGAGATCAATGGTATCAATGACTTCATTGAGCAAAAGAAAAATGCAATCAAAGAAGCGCAGGCCCTCATCAAGAAATATGAGAAGCAAACCACGAACGTAAAGAATAACCGGGAGTTTGAAGCGATCAATAAAGAGATCGAAATGCAAACCCTTGAGGAACGTCTTGCTGAAAAACACATTAAGGACGCCCAGGAGGAAATTGCTGACAAAGCGAAACTGCTGGAGAATGCCAAGAAAGCTGTTTCCAACAAAGAAGGAAACCTGAAGCACAAGAAAGGTGAACTCGAGAAGATCATCGGAGAAACAGAAAAGGAAGAGAATCACTACCGTAAACAGGCAACCGAAGCGAGGGAAAAAGTAGATCTGCGACTATTGGCTTCTTATGACAGGATTCGCAAGAACTATAGAAATGGATTAGCAGTTGTACCTGTACTGAGAGACGCCTGCGGTGGCTGCTTCAATGCTATTCCGCCCCAAAAGCAAAGTGAAATCAAGCAACGCAAGAAAATCATCGTTTGCGAAAACTGTGGAAGGATCCTGATCGATTCTGAG
>Ga0157375_10000123_pt1 | contig 76025 bp, 72 predicted proteins | sample M35metaG_FD_115311 | JGI IMG/M metagenome (GOLD analysis project Ga0157375, IMG submission 115311) | Miscanthus rhizosphere microbial communities from Kellogg Biological Station, Michigan, USA - M3-5 metaG | ecosystem: Host-associated > Plants > Roots > Rhizosphere > Soil | place: USA: Michigan... | reverse complement strand
TCTGATTTCCGATTTTGTTTTGGTAGTTCATCGCTCATGAACTGCTCTATTTATACACCATCCCTAAAAGTACAATCTCAAAATTGAGAAAAGTTTTTGACCGGCAGTTTCAGTCGCACCCCGCGGGAGGCGACGGCTCCGGTTTCAACAGCGTTTATGTTTACCTGAACTCCGGCGTCACATTTAGTGGCACGTTCGTCGGCAATGGCTCATCATTGAGTAACCTCACCGCCTCCCAACTCACCAGCGGTACCATCGCCGAGGCGCGGCTCTCGACCAACGTAGCACTGCTCAACGGCACGAACGTCTTCTCCGGCACAAACCGTTTCAGCAATGTCGTTATCGCGACCAATGCCAACAATACCCTCGCAGGCACACTCTCGGGCACATTCTCGGGCAACGGCGCGGCGCTCACGTCTCTCAATGCCGCGAACATTTCATCCGGTACACTGCTCGACTCGCGCCTTTCCACAAATGTCGCCCTGCTCAGCTCGAACCAAACCTTTACCGGCGCCGTCCAGTTCAACGGCACGCTTTCCAGCGGGGCCCTGGTAGGAAGCGGCTCGGGGATTACCAACCTGGACCTGGAGCAAAACTCGGCGGGCGCTATCCAGATGCTTTCCTTTACGCTGGCCTCGCAGCCCGCCGTCGGTGATTCCACCCCTGCTGTGACCACCGGCGACGTCAATGCCGACGGCAAGCCCGACATCATTGCTGCCGGCCTTTTCGGCAACGTGATGATTGTCATGACTAACAACGGCACCGGCGGCTTTGTATTAGCCACCAACGTCCCGGCCGGACTCGCTGGGCCTCAGGCAGTGTTGGCCAGAGACATCAATAATGACGGCAGGATTGATTTGATCTGCGCCGACGCCGGCTTGGCCATCCGTGCGTTCACGAACAATGGCGCGGGCGGGTTTGTGCTCAGTGGCACGGTATCTCTTCCCTCGAGTGGGGCAAAATCGATGATTGCTGTCGACCTCAACAACGACGGTAGACCCGACCTGGTCGCTGCCGATAACAACGCGGGCACTCTCCAAACCTACACCAATAACAATAACAACAGCGGCACGTTTGGTTTCTTCGCCAACGTAGCTGCCCCCTCACCCGAAGCTGTCGCGGTAGCGGATGTCAACAACGACGGAAGAGTAGACCTCGTCAGTGTCAGCACCATTCCGAGTCTTGGCGTCCTGGTGTTCACCAATAACGGCAGCGGTGGCTATGGCCTGTTCGCCACTCTAACGGGAATCATCGCGCGAAAGATTATCGCGGTGGATGTCAACGGCGATGGCAGATTGGACTTCGTCACCGTGAATACAACCACCAACAGGATGGCGGTGTACACCAACTCTGGCAACGGCATTGCGCTTGCCTCCACGCCCGTCAGCGGCAGCCTTCCGACAGCCCTCGCTGCGGCGGACTTCAACGGTGACGGGCGTCCGGACCTTGTGGTCGCCAACAACAATGCCACTGACTCGATTTTGCTTAATCTCGGCGGGGGCAATTTCGAGCTGCGGGAGACGCTGACGGTTGGCACCGGCCCGCAAACGGTCGCGGCCGCGGACTTCAACGCGGATGGCAGGCAAGATCTGGTCACGGGGGGTTCCGGTTTTTCCAGCACCGTCTATGTCCACACGAACAACGGCGTCACATTCAATGGTTCGTTCGTCGGCACTGGGTCATCGCTCAGCAACCTCAATGCCTCCCAACTGACCAGCGGCATCATCGCCGATGCGCGGCTCTCGACCAATGTCGTCTTGCTCACTGCGACGAATGTCTTCACCGGTACGAACCGATTTGCGGGTGTGGTGATCGCGACGAATGTCAACAACCAGTTCGTCGGCTCGTTCACCGGAAATGGCGGCGGCCTTACCAACCTTTACCCGACAAATCTCATTGGCGCGTTGCCGATCAACACAACGCTGAAATTCACCGGCGACCGCACTAATAGTTTCACCAACGCGCTGCTGTTTCTGGAAAACACCAACACCAGCAGTTCGGCAGCCCCTGCTTTGCGCGTGCAAAACGATGGCGGCGCTACACCCAACGGTGCCATAAGCGTTTCGGCGAATGTTGGCTCCACCGCCGCGAACAGCATCCTTGCGCAGTTTGGCAACGCCAGTTCGTTTGTTGTCGTGATCACCAATGACGGCACCATCTACAGCAAAGGCCTCGCGCTCACCAGCGACCGCAATGCAAAGGAAAGTTTCCGCGCCGTGAACGGAACGCTCATCCTCGAAAAAGTCGTCGCAATGCCGATGACGGAGTGGGATTACAAGGACACGCCCGGCATCCGCCATCTCGGCCCGATGGCTCAGGATTTCCACGGCGCGTTCGGATTGAATGGACCCGACAACACCCACATCTCCGTCGTGGATCAAGGCGGCGTTGCCCTGGCGGCGATTCAGGGCTTGAATCAGAAACTGCTGGAGGAGTTGAAACACAGAGACGCCGAGAATGCGGAATTGAAATCTCGACTGGAAAAAATTGAAGCTGTCCTGAACAAAAAAACTGAAGGAGACGCGAAATGAAAACCATCTTTGGATTATTGATATTTGGCGCGGTTGTATGTTCGGGAAACGCGCAGAGCTATTCGATTGCCTGGAGCACGATTGACGGCGGCGGCGGTGCCAGCACCAACGGCCAGTTTTCGCTCACCGGCACCGTGGGTCAACCAGACTCCGGCCTCATAATGACCAACGGCCAATTCTCAATCGCCGGCGGCTTCTGGGTTTTGCCTCAAGCCATCCAGGTCGAGGGTGCGCCAACTCTCGCTATCACCCGTGCAGGCCCGGGCTTCGCGACCATCTCCTGGACCCCAAACACTTCGAGCTTCGTGCTGCAGGAAGTAAGGAACCTCTCAGCAGCCAACTGGACCAACTCGCCCAGCGGCTCCACTAATCCAATCACTCTGTCAACAGACGGCGCTGCCAGGTTCTTTCGTCTGCATAAACCCTAAACCTTATGAACATCAGAACCTCTCAACCCTATCCGGCCCCGCAAGCAAAATCCGCGGCACGGAGTAGCCAAATTTACCTGCCGCCGCGGATAGACAGACATGAAAATCCGGTTGACTCGACGCAAATCCATCAACAACGACAAATTATGAAAAAGCAGTTGGCTCTCCTCTCGGTCGTTCTCGCCGCACTTGGATTGAACGCGCAATCCACTTTGTTCACTTACCAGGGACGTTTGAACGACGGCCTGAATCAGGCGCAAGGAATTTTCGATTTTCGATTTTCGATTTTCGATTCAACCACTAATGGCAGCCAGATTGGCAATGCGATTACAAACGCCGGCACCGGCGTCATTAACGGTTTGTTTACCGCGACACTCGACTTCGGCCCTGGCGCCTTCCCGGGCACGGATCGCTGGCTGGAAATTGGAGTGCGCACCAACGGGGCGGCCGTCGATTTCCAGGCACTCACGCCCCGGCAGCAAGTCACCGCCACGCCTTACGCCATTCAGGCAGCGAGCGCGGCCACCGCCGCGAGCGCAAATACCGCGGCCGTAGCCAATTCAGTCAACGCGACCAATGTCGTCGGCACGCTATCATTGGCCCAGATTCCGGCAGTGGTCGTGACCAACGGCGCCTCCAGCGTGGCGCTGACCGGCGCGTTCAATGGCGACGGCTCGGGGTTGACCAATTTGAGCGCGACCACCATTTCCTCGGGAAAGCTTGTGGATGGAGTACTTTCAACCAACGTTCCGTTGCTCAACGGCACGAACATCTTTTCGGGCACGAACCGATTTAGCAACGTCGTCCTCGCCACCAACCTCAACAACCAGCTCAGTGGTGCATTTAACGGCAACGGCTCAGGGTTAACCAATTTGAGCGCGACCAACATTTCCTCGGGAAAACTTGCGGATGGACTGCTTTCCGCCAACGTCGCGCTACTCAACGGCACGAACGTGTTCTCCGGCACGAATCGTTTCAGCAACATTGTTGTCGCGACCAATTCAAACAATCAACTCAGCGGCGCCTTCACTGGCAACGGCGTAGCGCTAACGAACCTGGCAGCCACGAATCTTGCGGGGACGGTGCCCGATGCGCGGCTCTCGGCCAACGTGGCACTCCGCGCGGGCGGTAATGCCTTTTCCGGTGCCCAACAAGTGACTGACACGGTGCTCTCCGGTCCCCAGGCTGTGGATCAACAAGTGTTGATTACAACTGCTGCAGCGGGCAGCGCCGATAACTGGCAATCCTTCACCGCGGGCACGAACGGATTCCTCAGCGCCGTCTCGTTAAAGGTCGGTCCGCCCTCTGGTGGAGGTAACAGCTCGCCAGGCACGATTCGCATCTATGCCGGGGAGGGTACTGGCGGCACGTTGATGGCGACCCAATCCGTCGCCTGGCAGCCAATCTTCAATGCGTTTCAAGCTAACACGCTCACCCCGCCGCCGCTGTTGCAAGCCGGTAGCCAATACACGATCCGCTTCACCTGCCCTTCCTCGCCGGTCACATGGGTGTCCGTCAACACCGCCAATCCATACGCCGGCGGCCGGGCTGACGCATCTGCTTCCTGGGATTATGGCTTTCAGACTTTCATGGCTCCCGGTGCAACCAACGCACCCATTCTCATGGTGAATCCGGCCGGATCTTCCGGCAACGTTGGCATCGGCACCAACTCGCCCAGGCCCGACTCCATGTAGTCGGCGACATTCTTGCCAGCGGGACCATCACCGCCAGCCAGTTTGCCGGCACGGTGCCGCTCGCTTCACTTCCTTCGGCGGTGGTGACCAACGGCGACAGTGATGTGATATTGGCCGGCACTTTCACCGGCGACGGCACGGCGCTGACGAATCTGACAGCCACCAACCTTACGGGCACGTTGCCGGACGCTCGGCTCTCGAGCAAAGTGGCCCTGCGAGCGGGTGGTAATGTCTTTTCCGGCGTTCAACAAGTGACGGACACGGTTCTCTCTGGTTCCCAGGCCGTGGATCAGCAGCAGTTGCTTTCGTCGGGTTCGGGGGTTGGCAGCGTGGACCAATGGCAGTCGTTCACTGTGGCCGCGAACGGGTTCCTCACCACCGTCGCGCTACAGGTCAACTCGCCGACCTATCCAAGTAGCTCTCCCGGCACGATTCGCATCTATACCGGACAAGGTACGAGCGGCACACTGTTGGCGACTGAATCCGTCACCTGGCAGCCGGTCGGGGTGAACACGTTTCAAACCAACGCGCTTTCCGCGCCTCCGCTGTTGCAAGCCGGAACCCAATACACGATTCGCTTCGGCGCGCCTTCGATGAGCGCGGGGTGGGTGAGTGTCCACACCGGCAATCCTTACGCCGGAGGGCGGGCTGACGTGAATGCTTCTTACGATTATCTCTTCAAGACTTTCACGACGCCCGCTGCGTCCAATGTGACCATCCTCATGGTCAACTCCGGATCTTCCGGCAACGTCGGGATGGGCACCAACTCGCCGCAGGCCCGACTGCATGTAGTCGGCGATATTCTTGCCAGCGGGAACATCAGCGCCAGTGGTTTCATGTCGAGCGGCACGGTGACAGGAAACGCCGCCGGCCTGACAAACTTAAGTGCGGTGAATCTGACGGGCACCGTCGCCGACGCAAGACTCTCCACCAACGTCGCGTTACTCAATGGTACGAATGTCTTTGCCGGCACCAATAGGTTCTCCGGCGTGGTACAGGCAACCAACGCCAACAACCAGTTGACGGGGACCTTCACAGGCAACGGCAACGGGTTGACTAATCTCTTCGCGGCCAACCTCACCGGCCCTGTGCCCAGCACCTCACTGACCTCCGTTCCAGCGAACAACCTTACCGGCACCATCGCCGACCCCCGGCTCTCGTCCAATGTGGCTTTGCTCAATGCCATCAACGTCTTCGTCAACCCGAACACCTTCACGACCAACGTCACGATCAACGGCGCGCTCTACGGCTCGCCTCCATACGTCATGTTCAGCGACACCAGAGCCAAAAACACGGGTGCCGGAAAGGCCGTTGCCGGTACGATCAATTTGAGGTCCTTCAACACTACCTTCTCTAGTGGGCCGAACAGTTGGTTCACGGCAATAAATTCGTCTAACGTCACGATTTCTCTGCAGCAGTCTGGTACCTACCGATGCAACATCACCGCGCCGGGTCTTCGCGCGGGCAACCATCAGGCCCGGTTACGCATTACGACCGCCAGCACTACAAACTTTATTTATGGCACCTCCGAATTTGCCGACAATCAAGCCGGCGGCTCCCAGACCAAATCCACGATTACGGGACAGTTCTCGTTCGCGGACCCCTCAGCGTCGGTGGTAGTCGAGCACTTCTTCGAGGCTAGCGGCGATAACAACAGTCTGGGCCAGCCTGCCGCCGCCGTCTGGACGGAAACCGACGCGAAGGAAGTCTATGCCGTGGCCGAGTTCTGGAAACTTCAATGAAGCCTCAGCGCAGCCGGCTCTATTCATCGCTCCCATTCATCCCATCCCTCCCATTTTTCCTGCGCATTGAAGCGCACAAGCGGGTTGAGGTAAGCTTCCGATTCCATGGGGGTTATGCCATGCTCTGCACATGTGGAGCCGTCCGCGACTCACACTTTTGATTACGGCTACAGCGAGCACGGTAATGGTCGCGCTGGTTTTCCTTGCTTGGCAAGCCCGCGAACCCACGTACAAAGGCCTCACAATAAGAGATTGGCTTTCGCTTGTTATGGATCCCGAACAAAACGAGGCGCTCGTTGTTCTTGGAACGAACAACCTTCAGTTGCTCCTTCATCGCATCGACTACGACCCGGTAAGCGACCGAACACTCCGTCTCTACGCACGTTTCCCCGTTCAACTCAGGCGCAGCAACGGAATGTTTTTCAATATCGCTACCGAAAGAATGACAATGGCTCGCGACGCAAACGAAGTACTTAAACAACTCGGTCCCCTGGCGTCTCCCCTTGTACGCCAACTTAGTCAGATCGCACATACGCACGGTGAGTTCCCCGCCAGGCGGGCACTGAGCGTGCTCGATACTATCGGGGAGCAAGCTCGCCCAGCCATTATCTCTCTTGTAGGCCACACAAACTCGACCATGCGCTTTGAAGCCATGCTCCGCCTTGCCGAATACACTAATTCCCTCCCTGCGCGGGAGGCCCTGACCAATGCGCTGGCTGACCCTGATCCAGAAATTCGCAAGCACGCCCAGGATATCCTCACAGGCCGAGCTTTCGAATGAAGCCTCAGAACAGCCGGCCTCTATTCATCGCTCCCATTCATCCCATCCCTCCCATTTTTCGGCACCCCCGCGGCGCCTCTGCGACCGTAACACTTCACAACCTTTGTAGCCTCAGTACGGATCCGGGCCGTTCTTCAGCGCCGAGGTCCGTTTGGCCATCCAAAGAATATCGCGATTATTTGCAATGCGACCGTTGTTGAGCAGGGACCAATCCGTCACGCGGGAGCTGAAACCACCTTTGCCCAAAGATGTTCTCTCGATCCATTTGTGGATTTCCGCGTGGCCATCCACAAAGGAAAGCGCCCCCGCATCTCCGTGAAACCCGGCGGGATAATCCACCCAACCCTGAGTCGAAGTATCGGCCGGAGTATTCGGCATGCGAAAGCCAAACCCGCCGTCATTGATGCTGGCCGGATGTTCATCTATAAAAATCCACAGCTCGGATGGAGAAGGCCGAATCAGATCCGATTCCTTCGCGTAAACACGCCATTTGCCTCCAGGATTATTCGGCGAGCCGCCCACCAGGCCGGAATCCAGCCAATAGCCATAGGTCGGCGTCGAACCGTCGGACCACGTGCCAACCGCCTGGCTGGCCGATACGCTGCGAATACGGTGCACCTGCCCAACTCCAGGCTGGCTGACCGTGGTCCAATCCCCGGGACATTGATAAACACCCGCGCTGGTGGTGTAAGGACCCAGCACTGCGGTTTTCGAATCGAGAAGCGTCTGTGGATCCCAGTTGGAGCGATTGTTGCCATCAAAATCCATCACCCCTTTAACCCAGCCATCCCCGCCGTAAGTGTTGATGAAGAACTTTCCGTTATGATCGTCCGCGTAAAGTTTGAACGCCAGGATGAGCTGTTTCATGTTGCTCATGCACTTGATTCCGTGCGCCTTGAGCTTGGCGCGACTCAAAGCAGGCAACAGCATCGCTGCCAGGATAGCGATGATTGCAATGACGACCAGAAGCTCGATCAAAGTGAATGCACGAGCGCGACCGTTGGCACCCATTGAATTGCGCTTTTTCCTCTCAGAACACCCTAAGAGAGGCTTGCGGCTGCGACCTCGCAGCGATTCATTTCGAGTTAAAAAAGCCATAACCGGGGAAAGATAATCATAATCTTGGTGACCCCTGTACATATACCCATCGGAGTAAAACGTCCAAAGAAAACCAGAGAATCAGCAAAATCAGAAGCTCGCCCTTTGCTCTCCTCCGCGATCTTTGTGTTCAATATCCCCTATTTCCTATTCAACAGTAGACCTCTCTGTAGCTCCGTGCCTCTGTGGTAAAAACTCTTCATGTCCAAAATCCTCGTTCCGAATTAACCAACAAACCTCAGCCTCTCTTACCTCCGTTCCGCCTCGTTTTCTCTGCGATCTTTGTGTCTCTGTGGTTAAAATTCGTTTCCCTTTTCCGCTCGCTCTTTCTTTTTTCTTTTCCGTTCTCTCTGTTTGCTCCTGTTCATTTCCCGTCCTCTCTGTAGCTCCCATGCCTCTGTGGTAAAAACTCTTCATGTCCAAAATTCTGGTTCCAAAGTAAACAATAAACCTCAGCCTCTCTTACCTCTGTTCTGCCTCGTTTTCTCTGCGATCATTGTGTCTCTGTGGTTAAAATTCTTTTCCTTCTCCGCTCGTTCTTTCATTTTCTTCTCCGTTCTCTCCGTTTGCTCATGTTCATTTCCGATCCCTCTCCGTGGCTCCGTAGTGCAATGTTTCAAAACCTCGCAATTTCAGCAAAATTATGTTGGCCTCGTTTTCTCTGCGATCATTGTGTCTCTGTGGTCAAAATTCTTTTCCCTTTTCCGCTCGCTCTTTCTTTTTTCTTTTCCGTTCTCTCTGTTTGCTCCTGTTCATTTCCCGTCCCTCTCTGTAGTGCTCTTCTCTGTGGTAAAACTCATCTCCAGCTCAGTCCCCCTTCACAAATGCTTCCGAAAAAAGTGCAAACAACGATTCTTCACATAAGGAATACAAAACAACGCTGTGTAATGGCCAGTCGGCAAAATCAGCGTTTCGGGCTTCCCAAGTTTTCCCCGAAGCTCCCAGCCTTTATCAAAAGGCACAACTGTATCGCAGAATCCGAGCACGAGCAGAACACGTTCTTGTTCCACATACGGCGCAAGCAGCGCCGGGTCGCAAGTCATTGCATTCCGCAGTTCATCTTGAAATTGCGCGAGGTTCATCTGATGCGCCCGCAAAAATTCAGCGCGATGGCGGACGATGCTCCTCTCGGTCGAGTGAGCCAGAACAAAAGGCAAGTCGCCAGCCGCCAGGCCGAACGTAGCCGCCTTCACCCGATGATCCAGGGGCGCCAGCAAGGCTGCCTGAATGCCACCCATGCTGATTCCAAACAATCCAATCCGGTGCGCGTCAAGCTCGCCTCGTGTTTCAATCCAATCCAGGACCCGCTTGTGGTCGGCAATATTCTGCTTGAGCCAGCCCTCGATTTCCGACGCCTCTGGCGTTCGCTTGCCGACTTCACGCCGGTGCACCAGCGCAACCGCCAAGCCATGCCTGGCGAAATAACGCGCAAAGAGGCTTTCCACTTCATAACCACCCCCGGAAATCGGCAACAGCACGATCACCGCACTCGGACCTGCCCTTTCCTGCACCTGGTAATAATCTATCGTAACGTTGGATGTCGCCGAGGTCTGATCAAAAGTTAGTTCGATGCGCCGTAAAGAATAACGGCTCTCGTTCTTAACCAATTTCTCCTCACAATTGGAAACGAACCCGGCGGGAGAGTTGAATTCTGAAACCAGAGCGCTCGGCAATGGTTTTGCCAAACGAGCTGGCCGCTTGGGGGGCAGATGAACACAGCCGCTGAGTACAAGCATGCCAATGAGTGGAAAATAAAAGAGCTTCCTCGGTTTACCGCATGCCAGCCATGGGTAGTTAGATGATCTATTATCTCGAGCGAACATAACCCTTCGACCGAAACCATTCCACCGCGTCAACCAGCGCCTGTTTGGGTGGTGTTTGTGGCATGCCTAGTTCACGAATCGCCTTGGATGCGTCGAAAAACATTTTGTACTTCGCCATTCGTACTCCGGCCAGCGGTGCCCTCGGCGGCTGGCCAGAAAATTTTGAGATACACTCATTCACGTAAGCCGCCGACAACGCCACCGAATAAGGTATCCGTACTTTAGGCGCGGCGATCCCGGTAATTTCTTCCAGCACCGCGAACGCTTCAGCCATCGTCCAATTCCCTCCAGAATTTCCCAAAATATATCTTTCTCCCACCCGGCCGTTTTCCGCCGCAAGGATATGGCCGATGGCCACGTCTCGCACATGAACCCAGTTCAGACCTGTGTCGAGATACGCCGGCATTGCGCGGTTGAGAAAATCAACAATCACTTTGCCGGTAGGGGTTGGTTTCACATCGCGAGGGCCGACCGGCGCGCTCGGATTCACAATCACAATTGGCAATCCCCTGTGCGCGAGTTCCAGCGCCACCTGCTCTGCCTGCCATTTTGAACGTTTGTAATGATTGCTCATTTGAAGCTCGGAAGTGGGACACGTCTCATCCGTGGGAATCAGGTCTCCATTTGTGGCTTTCGGCAGGCCAATACAACCGACTGTGCTTGTATAAACCACTCGCTTGCAACCGGCTGCGCCCGCAGCCTCGAGCACATTACGGGTACCCTCCACATTCGCGGCATACATCGTGCTGTAATCTTTTAGCCACAAATGATAACTGGCCGCGACATGAAAGCAGTAATCGCAACCGCTCAGCGAACGCTCGAGCAGCGCGCGGTCGCTGATGTCGCCTTCCACCGCCTCGAACGTCACTCCGTCCAGGCCGCGCAAATCGGCTCCCGGTCGCAGCAGCGCTTTGATTCGATGGCCCCGTCCGGCCAATTCATGCATCAGGTTTGCTCCAATGAAACCCGAAGCACCAGTGACAAAGCAGTTCATCAGTTCATGATCGTTCAACCCTGCGCCTGTTCAATCCGATTCTCGACCCCGGTCGGGAATGGGCAAGGCGAGGGCAAACGCAAACCCCAAACCAAATCGAGGAAGTCCGCCCCACGACAAAGTGTTAAGCGCGTAGCAAGTTGCCTCTCGTTGAATTCATTAACCGCTTATCCACCCATATTTATTTGGCTGGATGCGACACTTGACTTGTAAACGGCTCTTCGAAACAATCCTTACGTTGTATGCCCGAGAAAAGCTGTGCAAAAAGTAAGAAATGGACTCGCAGAGAAATTCGTGACCTCGATGTCAAAATCACCTTCATGGAAGGTGTCGTCCGGCGCGATCCAAAATACGTCGAAGCACTCCAAATCCTGGGTGATCATTACACGCAGCGCGGGCAGTTCGATCACAGCTTAAAAGTGGACCAGCAACTGTCGCGGCTTGAGCCGCGCAATCCCCTGGTTTATTATAATCTCGCCTGCAGTTACTCGCTCAACCGCGATTTCGACCTCGCCGCCGCTGCCTTGGAAAAGGCTCTCACACTTGGCTACCGCGATTTCAAATGGCTCGCCAGAGATCCTGACCTGCGCCCCCTGCGCAAGCACCCAAGCTTCCGCCACATCGAAGACAAAATCCGCAAGATGAAGGTGAAAGTCATTTAATCCGGGACTCTGATATCTGTCCCTTGGGTTCTGTTCTCCTGGCCTCCTGCTCCCCTGTCTTTTGGTCTCTTGGTCTTTTGGTCTCTTAGTCCCTTTGTCCCTTAGTCCCTTAGTCCCTTAGTCCCTTACTCTTTTTTTGGGCTTTCCACTTTCTACTTTCTGCTTTCTACTTTTATTATGATTGTCAACGTTCGCGGTCGGCCACGTCATTTCCGCACCGTAACTTTTGATGCCACCCAAAACGCCGTTCTGCTCATTGAGCAACGGCTCCTGCCGCACAAATTTGAAATCGTAGCGATACCGAATTTTCGCGCAACCGCTCAGTCTATCCATGACATGGTCGTGCGCGGGGCGGGCGCCATTGGAGCCACCGCCGCCTATGGCCTTGCCCAGGGCCTTCGGGCTTTCCGCGGACGCGATCTCTCCCGGTTTAACGCCCATGCTGAGACCGTTTACCAAACATTGAAATCAGCCCGCCCCACCGCCGTCGATCCGGTCAACGCCATGAACCAGGTTCGCGCCGCGATGACCCCTGGGGAAACTGTCGCCGAGCAACAATCCCTCGCTCTGGCAGCGGCGGAACAGTTCGCCAACGAAGATGTCCAGCACTGCGAAGCCATCGGACGCCATGGAGCCAAGCTGATTCGCAACGGCATGAATGTCCTCACCCATTGCAATGCAGGTTGGCTCGCATTTGTCGATGTCGGAAGTGCCACCGCACCGATGTACGCCGCGCAAAAGAAGGGAACAAAATTCCACGTGTTTTGCGACGAAACACGCCCGCGCTCTCAAGGCGCAACTCTCACCGCCTGGGAACTGGCTCAGCAAAAGATCTCTCACCAAATCATTGCCGACAATGCCGCCGGGCATTTGATGCAGCGCGGCAAAATCGATCTCGTGATTGTCGGCAGCGATCGCACTTTGGGCCGGACCGGTGAGGTCGCAAACAAAATCGGAACCTACACCAAAGCCGTTCTCGCCGCGCGTCACGGAATTCCGTTCTACGTAGCCATCCCTCTCTCCACCATCGATTGGAACATCAAATCCGGCATGGACATCCCCATCGAGACACGCGATGAAAGCGAAGTCCTCGGCGCCTGGGGCCTGGTCCACACTCCAAACTCCAAACTCCGACCTCTGACCTCTGACCTCCGACCTCCGACCTCCGACCGGCGCCATTACGTCCGGGTCGCCAATCCTGGCAGCAGCGCATACAATCCCGGGTTCGACGTCACCCCCGCCGACCTCATCACCGGCATCATCACGCCCGCTGGTATTGTTAAGCCGAAAGATTTATGGCATCGCCGTCGAACGCTGGGCCGGAACTGAGATGGTTCATGGTTCATGGGCCCGATAGGCAGACACCAAAGGCTGTAACCTCGTATTAACCCCAGGGCAGACAGGGCAGACAGGGCAGACACCAAAGGTGTCATTTCATACCAGCCCAGGGCAACGCCCTGGGTTCATCCGCCAGTTATGACCAAAAGCGCTGAAGGCGCGCCTCATAAAATTCGCAAATCAATACCGCTCCTATAATTCTTTTCTTCCTGCCTCTCTGGTCCTCTTTTCCCCAATCCAACAACACGCGCGTGTTTTATCCCCCCGACACCAAAGGTGTCATTTCATACCAGCCCAGGGCAACGCCCTGGGTTCATCCGCCAGTTATGGCCAAAAGCGCTGAAGGCGCGCCTCATAATTCGCAAATCAATACCGCTTCAATATTTCCCTTCTACCTGCTATCCAATCCCAACACCGCCTTCCGGCCTCCGCTTTTCAATTCACCACCTGCAACCGATAAAACCTCGTGCCGTAAGCCGGAGGCCCGCCCGTATAAAGGAAATCATCCGTGAAACTAAGCGTGCCAGGGCTGCCTATCGGGTCCGCGTCCATTTCATCCGTGACGCTGCGGACAATCGGCGTAAATACACTGTTGAAATTCCCTTGTGCATCGCCGTCGCTGAACAGAACGCGATAACGCACGCCACCAACCGCCGACCACGCGATTTGAAAACCATATTGGCCATTGTTGATCTCAGTGATCCTGAGCCAGGACAAAGCATTCGTGGGGTTGGTCCCACTCCGGTACTCATTCAAGTTGTTCACCCCATCTCCATCCGGATCTCCGTTTGGATCGGAAACCCCGTATAGCGCCTCCCACGAATCAGGAATCTGGTTATAGTTGGCATCCGCTGGTGGCAAAATGTTCACCGTCACAACTCCCGGGGTCCCTGTAAGCTGGCCATCGGTTGAGCGGAAGGTAAAAGTATCGCGATTGGTCGAGCCATGCACCGGCGTATAAGTGATCAACCCGGTACTCGGGTCAAACCCCGACAATAAACCGTTGGTGGCTGCCGTTCCGGACACAAAGGTAAATGGGTTACGGTTTGGATCGCTTGCCGCCAGTTGAAGATTGGTCGATGCATCAGCAGCAACGTTGAAGACCAGGTTGCTGGCAGTCGGCGGGAAATTCGTTTTAATGATCGTGAAGAAGTCATTTGTGATGGGTGGACTGAGCGTTTCCCGAAGGAAAAATGCATCCAGACGGTTGCTCCTGATGTCGATCATCATCGAGCCCAGCAAATTCAGCGAAACAAACATGGCCGGGTGATTCAGCGATCCGCCACTCGTCTGCCCCGAACTTCCCGCCACCACATAAACTGCGCCCCGATTCGCAATAGGTGTGCCAAATGCAGCTTCTGGCTTCAGATACCCTGGAAGACCGTTAGTTAGCCTGCCTGCACTGCCATCAATCACCATCGAGGAATTGAAGTTGGTTGAAAAACCATAATGCCCGTTGATCAGTTTGCTCCGTTCGTAACAGTGACTATGCCCCGATAATACCAGATCGACGCCACCCGCTTCGAGTATTGGCAATATATTCTGCCGCATCTGAACAAGCTCGGGGTCATTTCCCGAAGGATTGTCAGAATCATGCGAGCCTTTGGTATAAGGAGGATGATGCCAGAAAGCGATCAACCATCGATTCGTCGTCGCTGCCAGATCCAGCTTCAGCCACTTCGCCATTGTCGCATTGGAACCTCGGTCCGACACCATCGAATCGAGGCAGATGAAATGAGCCGGGCCAAGATCGAATGAGTAATACAGTTCCGTAAGGCTCGGAACTCCGCCGGCCGCAGCGTTTATTGTCATCGTAAAAATGTTTAAATAAGGAAACTGCCCGTTTGGATCTGTAGAATAAGTTTCATGGTTGCCAATAGTGGACCAAAGCACTGTGCGGCGTAGTATGGTGGAATACATGTTGAAAACCGCCGTTTGATACTCGCTATCTGCCCCATTTGGATAAGCATTATCGCCCAGCATCAGGCACGCATCCACGTGGTTGGTTCCATTTACCTGGTAAAAAGCGTTCCGCACCGCCTGCTGCGAACCCGTGCCCGTTCCTGCATCTCCGAGCACCCAAAGGTGAAGCGGCTTGTCAGACCCGGGAAGCGGATGCGTCCGAAAATAATAATTGGTATCAGCGCCAGCGAGGATCCTTCCCGGTTCACCGATCGCGTAGTAATACAAAGTATCCGGCGATAGATTGGTAACTAAGACTTCATGCTCCACCACCATTCCTGGCACCGTGTTGGTATTGTTCATACTGGCCAGGTCGGTGCCATACACGACTGAGCTTTCCCGTGGCAGATCAGTCCGCCAGCGGATCGTGACGCTTTGCGGGGTGCTCACCTGGAGGTACGGTCCGCGTTTCAACTGGATCACTGGATTAGTATCTGTCGCCAGGGCCAGCGCTGAGCCGAATACCACATCGCTGCTGTTCGTCCCTTGCTGATGTACCCGCACAGCAAGAAGATTGGTTCCATTTACAAGATTCGTTAGCGCCCCGCCAGTGATGGTAAAACGCTCGAATGCTGAAGCATCACCTCCTGCGGGAGTTCCGCTTGCGCTGTTCGTATAAACCACCGTCCCTGCGGCTATCCGCACCCGCTGAATTTCAGCCCCATTCAGGTAAAAGACCGCCCCATCATCGATCAAATTCGTGAAAATCAACGCGATCACCTCCGCAACATTGCTTACAAAAAAGGTGCTTCGAAAATAGTAACAAGGCATCGGTCCGCCGGAGTCGTTTGCCGGCAAGGCTGTGTTCTTGGCGGCAGGCAGCGCGTTGGTCTCGATGTAAAAGAGTGCGTTACCCGAGATGGCCCATCCTGAATCATCGTAGGCCAAAGACCGCCAGGCCTCGGCATCGACATTGTTGGTCGTCGAACGCCAGAAACCTGTGATCTCGATCGCCACATTTGTGGACGGAGCTGCGTGCGCGCACACTCCCGTGAGCACCAGGATGAAAATGCCTGCCGTAATAATTTTTTGAATCATGGGGCTGTTAAAGGAGCGTGATTAAGCAATTCTGGTGGGCTCGCGTTTCTGACCTGTGAACTCAAGCGCGAAAGCTTTATTTCAACCCGTGCCAGGCCGTTGCGTGCAAGCTCAAGGTTTGCGGCGAAGGCCTCAGTGAAACGAACCCCGGGCGCATTGGTCAGCGCGAGAATCTCCAGAAAACCTTTTTGCGCTTCACGCAACCGGCCTGCTTGTTCCAACAACCCGGCTCGTAATAATAACGTGTTGGGTTCCCGCACCACTTCGAGCAACTGCTCGGTGCGACTCAGGGCAGCGTCGAAACTTCCTCGCTGGCGCTCGAACTCGATGGCGGCTTGCTGTAGCACGGGCGCTTGTCCCAGTCGCTTGCACCCTTCATCCAGACCTCGCAGCGCCTCGTCAAATCGGCCCATAGACGCTTGAATCTGCGCCCGCTCAACGAACAATTCGGGATTGGGCTGCGCGAATGCCTTCAGCGCCGCGCTATAATCTTCAATGGCAGCCTCACGCTGGCCCAATTTCAGGTGGCAACGGCCACGCAAAAGCAGCGCCGGCGCGTGAATCGGTTCGGTTGTTAGAAATTCCTCCAGTGTCCTTGCAGCTTGCTGATAGCGGCCGGCATCAAAAAAAATCCTGGCTCGAACAAGTAACACCTTCGACCATCCCGGTTTTAGCCGCCCAGCCATGGCAAGGTCAGCGAAGGCATGGCCAAATTCGGCATGTTGCCGGTGAACATCCGCCCGGCTCAGGTACAGCTCCGCATTGGCAGGCTGCTCCTTCAATTGAGTAGTCAGCGCGTCAATCTGCGCATCGAACTCCGGATGCGCCATGAGCTGCGCACTGCTCAATGCCAGCCAAAACAACAGGTTCACCCAAACCCCGGTAGGGGTTGCCTGTTTATAGAAAACGCTCATTGTTGTAGATACACGTTTTGTTTTTCAGCGGCGCCGAGTGGTTGGTGCGTCGATTCCGGCCTGTCCACCAATATGCACAATAGATGAAACCGCGTATCGGCCGCGCCGCTGAAAAACAAAACGCCTTCTCCTTTTCCCTGCGGTGAGGGAGAACTCGTGCCCACCATATTTGTCCCAGTTCGGGAGCGCAGTGCGCGATAAAGACTATTTCTCCCCTTCGTCGAGAGGGCGAGTCTATGTTCAATTGCATCGTTACTGCTTAGGGAAAATGGCCGATTCGAACCACGAATATTTGAATTATCAAAAGCTGGCATTAAAAGCTGAAAAAAACCGAGGAATGATCTGGTACAACATTAAATCCCGTGAGCTTGCCCGGAGTTCGCAGTAATTTGTCATCCTTTATAGCATGGATTGAGCGCAGTCGCAAAGAGTGTTTTATAAATCTCGCCAGGGCCGCATCAAGCCCCGAGGTTTCTCCCTCCCCCATCCATGGACCAGAGAAGACGCCCGGCGCAAAAACCTTCCGGCGCTGGCGAGGTTTCTCCTTCCTCCATCCGATGGAGGAAAGGGCTGGGGGAGAGGAGGTGCGTTTCCATTTGGCAATTGAGCAACCTCTCCCGTTCCTGGTTCCCCCTCTGAACTCCGTTAGCTCATGTAAAAAATCCCCCTCTCATCCGCCCAGCGTCCCTTCCTCCCCCAATCCAGACTTGCGCCCTGCGTTCAGTTCAGTACTTTCACTCCACGTTGTAAAACGGCGGGGTAGCCAAGTGGTAAGGCAGGGCTCTGCAAAAGCCTTATGCGTCGGTTCGATTCCGACCCTCGCCTCCATCGTGAACGCTTGTGCTTCAACGACTAACGCGAGCCGAGGGGGCAAAACGTCAGCAAAAACGTGAGCAGGAAAACGCACTTTCGAGCACTCGTGCACAATTCGATTGCGCTCTCCTAACGCATGCTAACGCGGAATACCAAGTTCCATTTAACCTTGATACCTGATAACTATGAAGAATCAGTATCGAAGATTCCGCAGAGGCAAAGTTTGGTGGTGTCAGAATAATGAGACAGGAAAACAAGAGAGCCTGAAAACGAAAGACCTCGCAGAAGCAAACCGACTTCTGGATATAAAGAACCACCCTTATCGTTTTGCTGCGTTCAATCTCCAAATGGCGAGGACTCATTTACAGATGAGCAATCCCGAAATCAATAATCGGACTTGGCAACAGGTCATTGACGCGCTGGTCCAAACAAAGACGGGCACAACTAAGGTTCGATATGAAAGAGCGGGTAAAGATAAAGCTCTCGATGCAATTCGCAACGCGGTGGCTATCGAGACAACAGGAGAAGACCTATTGGGCGTACTGGCCAAGGGAACTGTTTGTACTAACGTCTATTTGAGGCGCTGGCACAACTTCGCCGTTGACATGAATTGGCTGCTTCTTCCCTTGCTTCCGAAGAACATATGGCCAAAAGTCAAACATGCGGAAAAACGCGCAATTACTCTGGACGAGCACAAAGGCATCGTGGAACGAGAGCAGAACCCCGAACGGCAAGCGTTTTATGAGATGTGCTGGCACATTGGTGCTTCACAATCCGATGTGGCGAATCTCAAGGCCGATAATATTGACTGGAAGAATCGAACCTTGAACTTTCGTCGGCAGAAAACGAAGGGGCCTGTCCATATGTCCTTCGGACTAGAACTTGAAAAGCTATTCCGCGCATTGCCTCAGTCTGGCCTCTTATTCCCCTATCTGGCTGGGGTGCGCGAATCCGACCGTGCAACGGAATTTAAGCAACGCTGCCACGGGTTGGGAATTTCGGGGGTCACGCTGCACAGCTACCGGTATGCGTGGGCAGAAAGGGCTAGAGGGGCAGGCTATCCTGAGCGTTTTGCGCAGGAAGCCCTTGGACATGGTAGCAAAGCAGTCCATCGGGCTTATGCCAAGAGGGCACTAGTAAAAGTGCCGTCACTGGATGAATGGGAAAAGGAAATGCGTGAAAAAGTTGTTCCGCTTCAACCTGCTATTGCGGCGTAGCCTTCCAATTTTAACCAAAGCGAAAGGGCCAGTAAGCTGTAAGGCTTCTGGCCCCTTTATTTTTTAAATAAGAAACTTAATTCGCAATGGCAAGACTAACGGATTCGGATTCGTCCTTGGTCCTTTTTGAGTTTTTCTCCTGCCAGTGCTGATACAAGACCCGCGTAGCCTTATTTAACCAAGCTCGGTCTAGTCCAAGCTCATAGATTTCGACGGCGGCAAAATACTTTCGGGCGTTGGGCGCTGGTTTTCCCAATGGCGCAAGCAAATCATTGGACACCAAGACGGGAATGTCGTGTTCTTGAAAGCCTAAAACCTTAGCGGTTTGAGCGGAGTCGAGCCGTGCGGGTGAAAAACCCACACCTTCCGCTTGAAGCAACGTATTCGGCGGCATCTGCATTTGAACATTTGTTCTTCGAATCATACCACGATTTAACCAAGAACTTGGAGAGTTTGTCAAGGGTTTTTTACTACAACGAAAGAATTTTTTGCTAACGAGTCATTGGTAACAACGCCTCGCTTGCGGCTTGCGAGTCATTGGTAAACATTCTCACGCGGGACGACTTCGTAAGTCTTGTAAGGTTTTTGGAAATGACCTCGACTGCTCGACAATATTACAAATCCATGACATCTTGTCGTTTCTTCCGTGTTTAATGAAGACTATGAAACCCCTTATCGTTCCATTCTTCGTGGTGGCCGCAAGCGTATTGCTGCTGGTCGGTTGTAGAACCGTTCATACCGCTGCTTCTACCGCTCCCGTCCGATGGGAATACAAAACTGTTACTCGTGAAGATATGCGTAATAAAGGTTTCGAGAGGCTGCCAGATGATGTGTTGAACAAATTGGGAGATGAGGGCTGGTTGCTCGTTCTGAAGGATGAGGCAGGCAGATACTTTTTCAAGCGACCCAAGTAAATTGTAAATTCATTCTCAAAGAGACATTTCGGACCCTAGAGCGGATTCCTGAAAAGATGAATTATTTGATACGCCAAAGCTCTGTGAGATACCAGTTGTAAAACCTTTCTACGGCCTCTGAGTTCTGATACAAAAACTCCAACGGGGCATATATCACCATCGGTAACCCGTTCGGACATTCCAAACTTCGCCGAAGGTCCAACACTCAAAGGATAAACAACCAAGACAAACAGTAACACCAAAAAGGCAACTCCCCATCCCCGCTTAGCTTCCAGCAGTTCGGTGCTCTCCGTGTCGTGTCCCATTTGGTTTTTCTTGTTCCGATGCTTCCGAACTATAAGCAAAATTATGTTTACTGGATGAGGAACGGAAATTACACCCGAAATCCCTTTTCCGCTTCAATAAAGGTGATGACAGACCGGATACCCGCAACAGCATTCCCGAAACAAATAAAAACGGTTTGTTCCCAACCATTCACAAATGGTTATGAATCTGAATTGCCGTTATTTAGGGAGTTGTTCACAAAAACAAGTGTGAATAACGCTCCGGTAACAGCTAACAACTCTAACTGGCGGATTGCCAATTTAAGCACCAAACTTTGCACACTTCAACGGTCGCAACGTTGAAGCGGCCGGTAGCTCAAATGGACAGAGCAGCCCGTGTCTGACGAAGGCATACCGAAGGGCAAGATACAGGTTCAAGTCCTGTCCGGCCATCCACTTTCAAAGAAATAGTTTGAAAGAAATCTTTTTGGTTGAGAACATCGAAAAGATGACCGACCGCCGAGGAAGCATTCAAAGCACTGGCTGAATTTTGGATAAAAGCAAAAAGAAAATACGGCGATGATGTCCGCTTGGACGAACAAGACCACCAAAACTTTTGAAGTTACAAAACCAGTATTCTGAAGCGAAAATATTGGAAGCGTTCAATAACTGAAAAGACCCAAACTCTAACATGAGCGAAGGAACAGAGCAGAAAAAACAGAACCGGATTCTTAATTTCATCTCTGCCCATCCGTTTGGCGTTTTGGTTGCATTTTTTGGGGCACTGGCCAGCATCATGGCCCTCGGCCCGGCATACTTCCCTTGGTGGACGGCACCGAAGCGGGCGCTTCTGTATTGTATCAGTCCAACTCGGACCCAAATTATTCAAGCAACAAAAGTCTCTGACATAGCAGTTACGTATAAGGGGTTACCTCTGACCGGGAATGTCACTGCTGCCCAAATAGCTGTTTGGAACGATGGCCGAGAACCCATCAGAGGGGAGGACATTTTAACCCCAATAGTTCTGCTTACTTCAACTAATGTCTCTATTCTTGAAGTTTCAATTCTCAAAACTAATCGGGCGGCATCGGCGTTTCGTTTGCTCACTGACTCAGATAATCTTGCTGTTGGTCGTCTCGGGATGGATTGGAAGATACTTCAAAAGAATGACGGAGCACTCATTCAGGTTCTATACGCAGGAACCCCTGACCAACCGATAGAGTTAAGCGGTGAAATTGTGGGACAGGATTCGCCACGTAGGGTCAAATCTGGTGGAATAAGTTGGCTTTTGATTACCGTTTCGTCACTTGTTTTTTTAGCAATGTTCTTGTCCGTCACGGTTAGAATTTTAAGAATGGAATTTAAAGGCAAAAGCAATTTCTTCAATGCATTCGTTCCAATAGCTTTGGGAAACGGATTTATTTGGCTTTCGCTCTGGTTCTTTAAACTTTGGTTAAGCTCACAAGCCCATCATAGCCCATTCGGTTTTTAAAGGAAAACCAAGGTGTTACCGTGACGGTTGGGAGTTGAACTGTGAGAAACGCTCGGCCCGTAGAATCATTGGCGTCTCCTTTTGTTTAGTTCGGCCTGCTTCACAAACTCGATTACCTGCGATTTTGGAATCAGTCTATTTCTCCGAATGGTTGGCGAGGTTGAAAAGACGCCACGTCTGATTAATTCCGATAGCTGGCGAGGACTGAGGTTTAGAATCGCACAAACTTGATTTAGTTTTAACATTAATACTTCTTCCATACGGGTAATTACACGTGAATCTCTATAAATCTGTAAAAAGCTAAATACTTCCGCATCTGCCTTGGAGAACCCTCAAACAGCTTTTAAGAGGCAGACCAAAGGCCCTTATGCCAGTTAATCTTCTCTCTCCCCGTGAATACCCCTGCAAATGTCTACTTCGGCAAATAAGATGTTAGTTCCGCGCCCCGCAAATATTCCAATGCTCAAATAAAGTGTTTAGCGGGCGGCGTTCAGGAGGGTTTCTCTCATCCATTCCGATTTGTCCTTTTTGGCTCTGCGTGCGGCGGCGGTCACTTCTGCTGCTTCGGGTCTAGTCATCCGACAAACGACATAACACCCCTTGAATGCGCTTTTGGCTACCGGTGGTCTGCCTAGTTTCTTCTTTGCCATAGTTAAAAAAAGATTTGTGTTGTACACAAATTCTGTTGACAGAATTGCGCCAATCACTTACTTTAATGTACAACAGAAACACGCAATGCACTAGTAAAAACTAAAGCGCTTTCTCTCGGCTGAATAAAATGCCGTCCAGCCCTCAGTCGAGAGTTACCAAAACCAAGGGCGACCCGTTGAAGCGGGGGACGGCAAAAAGAGAGTTACATGAACACATCTGTTTATCAAATAATTACGGAGCGAATCATTAGTCTTCTTGAAAAGAACGTTATTCCGTGGCAGGTCCCTTGGACTATAAACAATCAACCCGTTCAAAATCTGATTACCCGGAAAGCGTATCGAGGAATCAATGTTTTCCTGTTGAGCAGCCTGCGTTATGCGAGCCCATTTTTTGTTTCTTTTAAGCAGACTCAGGATTTAGGCGGAAACGTGAAACGAGGTGAGAAAGCATGCCCTGTTATCTATTTTAAATCGCTTGAAGTCCAAAACAAGGAAACGGGCAAAAAAGAGCATGTGCCCGTTCTGCGATATTACAGCGTGTTTTCGGTTACTCAGTGCGAGAACATTAAGATTCCTGTTATCGACCAGCCTCTCAGGGAACATTCGCCAATCGAAGCAGCAGAGAAAATCGTTTCTAGTATGCCAAAGCGCCCCGAAATAAAAGACGGCATGAGTCAGGCTTACTACTCACCTGCGTCCGACCTTGTTGCAATGCCTTCAGCGAATACTTTCAAAGCAAGCGAGGATTACTATGCAACGTTGTTTCATGAACTCACACACAGCACGGGGCACGAATCCAGATTGAACCGCAAGGGCGTTGCTGGCTCTGATGGGAATTGGTCCGCGTTCGGGTCAAATCCCTACGCAAGGGAAGAACTAATTGCCGAAATGGGGGCAGCGTTCCTTTGTGGGGAATCGGGCATTGTTGAGCGCACCATTGCCAACTCATCGGCCTATATTGCGAGTTGGGTTCAAAAACTCCGGGAAGACAGCAAAATCTTGATTAATGCTTCGGCACAGGCGCAAAGAGCAGCCGATTGGATTTTGGGCAAGTATCAGGGCCAAATTACCGAGGTTCCCGCACAAGAATAATAAAGTTGAATGACTGGCCCCGCCAATTGCGGCGGGGTTGGTCTTTTTTTATGAACAATCCAACTAACTTAGCCAGCCAAACAGGGCGCGAAAACAGTGCCGAAAATGTCCGTTCTCGGCACTGTCCTACCCCCACACTAGAGCTAAACCCCAATGTTCTTGAGGTAGCATTTGCTAGCGCCGACACTCGTAATCGGGAAAGTCTGAATAAACCACCCATTCGAAAGCGCAATGCTGATGTGCGGTCCAGAGAATATCTGACCGGGGCGGAGATTGAGAAACTGATTGAAGCTGCGGGCTCTCTTGGCAGGCACGGCCATCGCGATTCTACTTTGATACTACTGGCTTTCCGCCATGGTTACCGGGTTAGCGAGATAATTGCCCTGCGATGGAATCAGATAGACCTTTCTCAGGGTCTGATGCACGTCAACCGGCTCAAGAATGGCGTTCCGAGCGTGCACCCCGTGCGCGGGCCAGAACTTCGCGCACTTCGCAGATTGCAGCGAGATTATCCCCATTCGCCCTACGTCTTCTCAAGCGAACGGCAGGGGCCATTGACGGCTAGTCTAGTTCGGAAAATCGTTGCTCGGGCTGGCAGAGCCTCAGGAATGCCCTTTAGTATTCACCCGCACATGTTAAGGCATGGTTGCGGCTACAAGCTTGCTAATGAAGGGCAAGACACGAGAGCCATACAGCATTATTTGGGACACAAGAACATTACCCACACTGTTCGATATACGGAATTGAGCCCCGAGCGGTTCAAGAATTTCTGGCAAGACTGAAACAGCAATTTTATTTGAACATGGGAGGCTTAATTTTTTTCCTCATACTTGTTTATCTGGTGCATGCGGCGGTCGCAGAGTGGCGACGTAAACCGTAAACTATAGTCCCCGAGCCCAAGATTTAATTTGCCAAGGGGGCGTGCCCCCACATTCATCGAAAATTTGACGATTCGGTCTCGCTGGTGAGGCGGGAGGTGGCTGATTTATATCTAAGGTCGCAAAAATCCCGGACGGGTGGTTTCGCGAAAGTAAAAAGCTCTCAAAGTAGAAAGGGGCGCAGCCGACAGGTTTATCTATGAAAACTCGACCTGTCAAACTGCGCCCCAGCAAGGGAACAAAGGTCCGCTAAAGGTTTTGTTTAACGACCGGGGTCGCCCGAAAGTAGTAAAAACGACCCGCAACCATTAGCACGTTTAGGGAGATGCTCATACCTTCGCCCCTGAGGCTCTTAAATCATGTATCTCTGACAATTTCTAGCTCAAGTTTAACCTGCCGGTTTCGACACTTCGCCAATGCACTATAGTAGAGAGGCTTCAGTAGCACGCCGTTCTTGAAAGTTAGCTGCGGCATCTCCTGCTGCAAATGCTTTCGTTCCTCCTGAGCAGCCCGGACGCCCTCCAATTGGTGCGGGCTTAATGCTCCCATGTCCACACCGCAAACTTCGATTTCAACTTTCGCAATATTCTTGTTGAAGGTGGATAATCCTCGTGACATGCGCGTTAATGGATTTGTGTCAATGGACTGCCCGTCAAGTAATCGCTCCAGTTCAGACTTAATAGTTTTAACGGCGTCGGGCGTCGACTCCGAGCCATAACTTTCGAGGGCAGTCGTAAAGGCCGATTCCTCGTTAGTTGTGGCCGCTGATGCTTCAAACTGCTTTACAATTGCCGTTACTTGTTCAGAATTTAAACCGGTGTTAATGAGACGGTGCCTCAGATGGTTGGCCCAGAACTTTGTATAGTGCATTCTAATATCCCCTTTCTTCCGCAATTCGCAGTTCGTTCCAACTCTCGTCGACAAGTTGTTCGATTCGCGCAATATCTTTTAGTCTATCTGCGTCTGTTAGCTCCCGAAATTCGGGGACCCGGTTAAGGTCGGAGTTAAAGCAATCGTGCTGGCGAGAAATTCTAGTTATTCGAGCTTCCGAGTTCATAAAGTATAGTTGTTTTGGCATTCAGACGAACGGATTGAGAAACACGTCATAGTCATAGCACGATTCTTTTACTTTCTGTAATTGGCCAAGCTCCACCATTTTTGCGGCCCAAAGTGCAAACAACTTTTGGATTTGCTGGGGGTCGTTGTTTCTGTACTTGGATAGGAACACAAGGTCATTTGCGCTTACGCTTTGGTAGCCTTTTAGCACAATGTCGGCCATTTCTAGGAAGTTACTTGTAACCTGCTTTTCCTTTTGCGAATCACTTAAACTATCCAAAAATGCCTGTTGTGCTTCTCTTCGGCTTGGAACCGCAAGGTGTGACGGCTTCGAATTGTCTGTTGTGACTGTTTTGGTTTTATTGCCCATGTAAAGTAATACACTTTTAATGAATGCAGGGAAATTCTTTTCGCAGCCTTCAAGATATGTTTCAGGGTCCAATACCTAAGCATACCGGCTCCTACCATGGGTTAGAGCGTCTCCATTGTCGTGCCTAGGCTATTTTGTTTAAATGTTACTGATTATTTACCTATAAGACTTAATTAGTATGCTAAAGCATTGAGAGATTTCTATAAAAAGGATTGACTGTGTACCAAGTTTGTAGGATACTTGTTATATAGTTTATCGCGCGGAGGTAAACACTTAATAACTCATGAAACCTAAAACGCTTAGCCAAAAGCAAATTCAGTCGTTAGCAGACGACATCTGTCTCCAGTTCTCAAATAACGAAATGCTCGATTTCGTCCTTAAACAAACTTCCGGGTATTTGGAAGCTGTCGGTCCCTATAATTTGAGCGAAATCAGCAAGGAGGACCTAAATGGTGCCGTCCTGATACGAGCGCACGACATCTTTATGGAGCACTTCCGACAACGACCCGCTCAGATTTGCACAGGGGGCCGAGGAACAGAGGCGGAGTCGACCGGCCCAAACTCTATTTTTGAAAAAGATTAGAAAAGGCAGGTCGGGCCGCTACGATACTTTGGACATGAGCTTTAATTTCAATAGAGAGACATTTGAATTTGCGCCGAGTGCGTGACTCTTAGCGGTCTCTCTAGCTAAACTCATATCCAGCGTGCTCGGCGTCCTTTTTTGGTCGCGAGCGGGCAACTAAAATAGCTAGAACAATTAATCTAGCCGACAATAACGCAAATGCGAATGTAATTTGCGGCATCGTTTCTGGCGGCGCAGTCGTCGTCACGGGCGGTGAGCAGGCATCGTATAGCCTGCGCATGTAGTAAGCGAGACAACGGACTTTACCGTCTGCTAAGTGCTGATGCGACATCAGCGACCGTTCCGAAACCGCTGGCAATCATCTCATAGGTCGTAACTAGGAACCGCCGACCCGCAATTGAGAGTTTTTAAGGTTGCTGGATGACGGAGAAAAAACTGTACACGAATAATTACTTAACCTTCAGTATGGGTTACGCCACCTCAACAGGGCTACTCGCGATTCATTCCTGCGTCATTTCATCGCTCATGACGCCCTGTTATCCTTCGGACGTTTAACCCTTCCCTTACAGTACGTCCTCAGGATTAAGTACAAAGGAAGTAAAGACGATTGAACTTCGGGGCGCTAATCTCGGGCCGCTGACCTGTGAGCTTACTTATAGTAAAAAGCTGCGCGGTTTCGTGCCTTGGTCGGCACTCACCTTGCCTCTATTTAGCGCACTGCAAACGTTAGACCCTCCTGGCGGTTGGCGGCGCGACGTTTCCAGTGAGGTTTTTGGAGTGGCATACCAACCTGCGACGATGCCATAGCCTTCCATCCACAGTATAAATTACAACTCTGGAATTTGAGGAAGTTCGGGGAGTATTGTAAATCCCATCGCGGGACCCCGTGTCATCATATCCCACAAATTGTTATTGCTGAGCACAACGCGTCCGTTTGTCGGTTGAATTATTTCAATCCACCCGTACTTTTCTATCTTGGTTCCAACCTCTCGTTTTGAAGACGCAATGACGTAGTATTTTTCATCTTTGTCTGGCACACCGATGGAGGCGACCCCATCAGCATCGGTATAGGTTATTGCGAACTTATGAGGATACTCTGTGATATAGTCGTGAAAGTAGTGTAGGCTGTAATCGTAATAATTCGCAATTCCGGTAAACGCCATTGCCCTAAGCTGTTGATATTCGGGAAGGGCCGTGACATTCGGCAATTGCTGACCGTTGCGAATTACACTGACTGCGCTTTCAATTGCAGCTTTGAGGCGAACCTCATTTCTGGATGCTAAGCCATTAAGTGCAGTTTTCAATTCTTGAAACATTTGCTCGTTCATAACGACTATAGGAGCATTTCCGAGCCGTAAATTCTCTCCAGAGTTTGTGGTGATGAAGACCTGCACTTCAATCTTACCTTGCTTATCGCTATTGCATCCGACAAGAGCCCAAGCAAGTAAAAGGGCAATGAGAATGAGACGTGGCGAACTTTTCACTGAACTTTCCAGAAGGAATGTATCTTCATTCTGAATGCGCGGGTGTTTGGAATGCGGTTGGTGGTCGATTTTATTATAAAACATACTCTCGGACTCCCTTTTGATGTTTATCTTGTGCTCAACGGGAGAGCTTTTCAACATGGTTACCGACAATCACGAGGTGTGTAAATGTGCCCCCTACTGCGTTCGGAACTTTCATTGTTCCGGTCGCAAGCCCGACTACGGTTGCAGTTTCGCTGACTTTTAGGCTTCCGCTTCCAGCCATGCAGAACATGTCAACAATCGTGCCATCTTTACAAACCATGACTATTTCACATCCCTCTTCGCCACCTATGGCCTTCACGAACTCACTATTAGGGGGGAAATCCTTAACCAACTCCACGGTGCCTCGAAATTTCAGAGGCTTTCCATAGTATTTCCAAGGTGCCCTTGCCACCATCTGAGGTTCCGCTTCCGTTGTTGCTTTTTGAGTATCACGCGAGTGCTTGATGGCCTCAATTGCCACAGCGATGTTGCCATTCTGAGAGGCATCAATTTCTTTTGTATTCCAATCCGAGAGCTTTTTCTCTAATTGCGCTTGTCTCGTGTCAAGTCGCGCCATCATTTGTTCTGCCATCTCCTTTACCTCGGGCGTTACCGCGTTTTTGTCTGATGTTACTGTTGCCGTGGCGCGGGTGTTTTTCGTTGTCGCGCTCACTGGGCCAATCGCCTTATTGAGTTCGTTTAGAGTTGCGGCGTTTTCTTTACGGTCCAATTCCTCCCGGTCGCTAATGGCCCTAAAATTGTCGGACCTTACTTTATAAGCCCATGCCCCAAAGATTATGACGAACAATGCAAAGGTTGAACCTGCTATAATCAAGTAACGGAGCAATCTGCTCGGTTTCTTTTTTACAGGCATCACCCGGGGGGCGGGCTGATTGTTGCCAAGTACAACCTCATGGTGGCAATGCGGACATTGGGAGGTCATGCCTCGGTGTTCGGTGGAATACGTCATGCCTCCCCCGCAATGCTCACAGGTGTGGAATATGTTTTGTGCAGTTGTTTCCATAGCGTTTCTTTTCCTTTTGGATTCCGCAAATGACTACGTTTAGCAGGTGTTCATGTCAACTTTAAAATCCCAAACTTTCATAAGTGGAATCAGCCTCCAGCAGATTCAAAAAGCGGTTGCGCGAACTACGCACATCTCGCGGTTGGACCCAAGAAAAAGCCGCAGAGGTGTGCGGTATTGGCCACAAGGTGTTTCAGCTATATGAATTGGGTATCAGGAGCAATCCCGGCCTGCTTACACTGGAAAAAATTGCACATGGATTCGGATTGGACTTATCAGAATTGCTTTCCCCCAGTCTTCCTAAAACCCGAATTTCTAGGCTGGCGCGTCAAAGTTCCAAATCCACGCGAGGCCCAAGCAGCCCCTAAATCAAAAGAGAAGTGTCAAGGTCAAGCACGGGCATATGTTTGCGATATCCATCAGGAACGCACTCACCTTTTTTATAAATTCTTTGAACGCCGTCATTCATTTACCGCTTCTCTCAAATAGAGAACTTGTTGTTCGAAGAGCTTTGTAATCACCTTGGCTAAGCGTTTGTCCGAAAAGTTTCCGTTGGACTTTAATTCTATGCTGCTATTTCCGTAAGTCGGACTATCAGTCAACTCGAATTGTAGGCCATCGAAATCGAGCTTATGAAGGTCAATCGCATGAATGCCGCTGTTATGGAGCTTGCTTGTAACTTTATATCTGGCTTGGTCGTGAAACACATTGCGTTTAAATTTTATTTCAACATTCCAACGCTTTTTTAGCCCCGCTGCTGTATGCCATTGGTCCAACAAAACCGAATTCATGTCATAGAGTTCCGGTGTAAGCTGACACTCAATGATGCCTAGTTTGAATCTGGTATTGGGGTTAGGGGGTTTGCCTCTTTTTACCTGAAGTGTTCGGTCAATTGAAATGTGACATCCGGGCAGCTCAATGTTTGTCTGATTGGGCTGTGAGTCTGTTATTATTCGGACCCCAGATGTCCCGCAAAGTTTCTCAATTGTGTCTGACGGGTCAAAGTTCTCTGCCTCTGACAGTTCATCCGAGGTGTATTTCAGCAAGATGACTTCGATAGCCCACGAAAATTCCCCGAAAAACTGCGCAGTTTGTAATATAGAAGGGGCAAAAACGCCCTGAAACTCAGCCGCCGAAAAGTCTTCTGGCATCTTTAAATCGAACTTTTCATTGCACATGCGGACAATATTTCCCATTGCGTCATGTGAATGGAGGTTAAAGCCTTGAAGTAAACTCAATGGTGCTTGCATAGCTGTCAGGAGGGTCCCGGGCAGACATACCGGTACAACCTCAACATTTTTGGCATAAGCACAACCAGCTTCAAAATGAATCCATTTCGAGTCGATAGAGTTGGGGGAAAGAAATACAAACATCATCTGGGCTTGTGCCAAGGCATCACTTATGCGAACAACCCAATTAGTCCCGAATTTTATGCTCTGCCCGTCTGATGAAAGAAAGAATTCAAGCGAGCGAACGGCACGTATATCCAGCAGGGTTTTCAGGGCAACCAATTGCTGCTTGTCTTTAGAAGAGTGACTCAGAAAAACGATTGGTTTTGTCATATTTTAACCTTCACTGGCATTACCTTGTTTAGACCTGCCTGCCAGCCCTTTGAAAGCAAATTCTCGGTATCAAATCCGTGAGATAATTTCTTCAATAACAGTGGCTTGCAGACCTTGTTAGGGTTTGCTATTTTCTTCGTTCAATTTGAGGAAGTGTTCAACCACTCGTTCGGGCTGACCAGCAAGCATTTCACGAAGCGCTTCATCGGAAAGTGTATGGTTGCGCAAAAACATTTCAATGTTGCCGGTACCGCCCTTCGATTCGATTAAGCAATCGGCTAACTTTCGAAGTTTCTTTAGCTCTCGTTTAAGGATAGACCAAGCAACATCCATTGCGCCCCTGCGCTGCGGCGGTGGTAGCTGACAGACGAGTTTCATGTCTGACTCATCCTCACCGACGATTTCAAAAAAGTGTTTATAAACGCTATCAAGGTCTATTCCACCATTTCGCCCATTCCATCCGGCATTATCCAGAGCGGGAATGTGCTGCGCGAGAATTCCAGCCCAACCAACTACAGCGTTTTGAAAGGGTTTGTCGCCTTTTTCACTGTAACTAGCTCCTGTCCATCCGTCATCGTCATGCGGTGAAGCATTCTTTTTCACCGCTTTGACCATGGCAAAAGGGTTTAGCTTAAAATTGTCGGCAATTATGAAGTGCCCTGCTTCATGATAAGCTGCTTGTCTGAGGCATGCTTTAACTGCGTGCTAATTTCTTTGTTCCAGTTTGAAGCTTCAAAAACTGCTTTGCCCAAGAAATAGGCGGTGCGAGGCACATCCCGTCGGCTCGAACAAAGGCGCAGAGCTTGGGTATTCCATTTTTGCCGCAAATGTCGGGGTTTGTGTGGCGGCAACCAAAAGTTTGCTGCGCCATGTCCTTCGGATGGAGAGGAGCATGAAATGCCCCCGCGTTTCGTGTGGCCATAATGCTATTTAATAAACTGATGTTACATGTAGTCGCGCAGTTTACAATTGCCCGTTAAATGCGCGGTGAAGCAGTGATTGGAACAAATCACTCAAACGGTTTCGGCTGGCAGCTTGAGCCGTTTCCAGTTCGCGGATGTCGCTTATTCGTTCTGCAAACTCTCTCTGAAGAGGTAAAGAGGGAACCAGCACCTTAAATTGACGAATTTCAGCAAGATTCACGGTTTTTTGCGCGATGCCTCTCGCACGTTGGTCAGCCTGTAACTTTAGCGACGGGGTGTTTAGCTGTGCCGTAAGAAACCTGCTGTCAACGCGTTCAGAATTCGGCTTTAGGTGGCCAATGTGTCTTTGGAAAGCAAATCTTCTGTCAGTTTCAACCATGACTGCCACACCGTAGCTTCCAACTGTGGAATAAAGGATGTCGCCGCGCTCTGGTCTAACTCTCCGTGTTAATTCAGCGAAGGTCACCTCACTAATAAACTTCTCAGTTTTGAAGTCAATTGAACCATTCACAATGTTTCGGACGAATAGAAACGGAATGCCATCTTCACTGAACTGCGGCGGTTGGTGAGTGCCGTCGGTTATTCGACTGCACACTTGCTCTAGGGTGTGCGTCGGATACTGCTTAGGATTGCTGAACGGGTCGCCAAACATCTCATGAAACAGGGCTGAAACGAGTTTGGCGCTGCGCTGGTCGGCTTTCGCACGTAACCTTCGCAATTCGTCAGCTTCGTCCAGCAGCTTAACAATCCGTTCCTGCTCGATTAACAACGGTAGCGGAACGGGAAGCGACAAGAACATGTCGTTGGGAAGGCTTCGACGACGCGCCGTGGTGCTTCGCAGCCTTGATTTGTAGAAAGCCAAAGCAAGCGGTGAACGTAGGAATGCCTCAAGATACTTGCTGTCAACCAACGCAGCTTCCTGAAGATTCCAAATGTTGTAGGCGGGGCTGACAATCGCTTCATCATACAGGTTTTGAAATGCGAGAACGCCCTCATCTATTGGGAAGCCCACTACTAGTTGATTCCGCTCAACGACCTTGTAGGGCGAAGTGTCTGCGCTGGCGATGCGTTTTTTGAACTTGTCAGCTTGATTGACCAAACCATTTCGCATGGTCATGGAGAGAACTGGATAATCCATATTCCCGGCACGCCGCGCCCTTGCCGGTACGATAATTTTGCCGAGTTCGACGTACCTCATTTCTTAACATGAATTCGCGCAAGCAACTCGTTGCCGCGCCGGATGATTTCGTTCTCCAGCTTAAGCACGTCGCTGAGAATTTCAACAGGAGCGTCGTGGTTCATAGCTTCCGTGATAACCTGTTTGTATCGCCCTGCCGAGAGACTCCAATCGTTTCCTCTGATTTTCTCAATCGGCACACGATAGCTGTTCGGCCCTTCCTCCCGGTTAGGCCATTTGGCCAGTACATCGGGAATGTCGTCGGCGTCAATAGGGGTTCTCTTGTCGTCGAGGCTGAATCCGTCAGCGGTCATGTCGTAAAACCAAACCGATTGCGTTGGTTTGCCCTTTTGAAAAATGAGCGCAGCGGTGGCAACCCCAGCGTAGGGTTTGAACACTCCGCTAGGCAGGCTAATGACCGCCTGTAATTCGCACTCTTTCAGCAGCAGCTCGCGCAGGCCAGTTGCCGCGTTGGTCGAGCCAAACAGCACGCCGTTGGGCACAATGACCCCGGCACGCCCACCGGTGGACAAGTGGTCAACAAACCATTTCAGAAACAGTAGCTCGGTTGCGCGGGTGTCAAATTTGTAATTAAGGTCAGCGAGGATGCTTTCGTCCTGAACTTTTCCTGAGAAAGGCGGGTTGGCGAGGATGACATCGAACGTCTTTCCGGGATACGAACCGCCAAAGCCAGTTGTCAGCGGATTAAAGTGCTCAATCTTCGCTCGTTCTAGTTGGTGAAGGTACAGGTTAAGAATGCCAATCTTGACCATGTTGGCATCGTTGTCGAAACCAGTGAACGCCTGTTCCTCAAGAAACTTCCACTGAGCAGGCTTGAGCAATGAACCATCCACGATACCCCGCCGCAAATCCGCAGGTTTCGTGAATTGGCGAAGAATGTGCAGGAAACAAGCAATGAGAAAACCTACCGTACCGCAAGCGGGGTCGCAAATCCGCTGGCCGGGGTGTGGGTCCACCAGAGCTACCATCATGGCGATGATATGGCGCGGTGTGCGGAATTGACCGTTGGTGCCAGATGCGGACAGCTTGCCCAAGAGATATTCATACATGTCGCCCTTAAAGTCGTGGCCGTCATGAGCCGCCAAATCCAATTCATTGATGCCTTGGATTACGGCGCGGAGCGTAGGACGGTCATAAATCTTGAGCGTGGCACGGCTGAAAAGGAGTTTTCCGGTTTCGGTGAGACTCGGTAATTCGTGAAGACTTTCAATGGCATCACGAACAGCGTTGAACATGCTGTCTCCCGTTAAAGTAACGAAATTGCCCCAAGCGAACCGGGACCATTTGCCAGAAAAAATCCGCTTATACTTTTTGTCGAGGCTCCCAAGGACTTCGTCCTTTTCGCTGAGCAAGCGCAGGAACAGCAGGTAAGAAATTTGCTCTATGGAATCCATCGGGTTGTTCACGCCGCCAGCCCATAGAATATCCATTAGCTGGTCGACTTTCTGGCGCAAACCGGACGAAAAGAAATTGGATTGCAAACCCGAATTGGCTTGGGGCAGGCTTGATTGCGAGTCTGAATTGGCCGGGGGTGAACGCATGATTCTAAATGCTACTGGTATTGTGCCGCCAGCAACGACTGGCGAATCAAAGTTGATTGGCGCAAAGCTTCGAAAACCTGTTCCCGCTCATCGAATCGTGAAAGCGCAGTGATGCCGCCCAATTGGTTAAATTGGGTGGAAGTGAAAATGGTCATGTCACCAGCCATGAACCGGCGCAACGCTGTAGAGTCTTCCGAGAGTAATTGGGCAGTGGCGTCAACCCATTTGTGCTCGCTGTAACGCAGGTTAAACCGAGCCGCTATTGAATCCACCGTGTCAGTAACAATCGCTTCGCGAGTGGGAAGGGGGCGCTTGCCAAGAGCATTGTAAACGAATGCCGGGGTCGGCGCGGGAACACCATAGGAAACGACCAGTTTGTCTGGAGAGTAATACATTTCGGGCCGATGGTAGAACTGCTCGTTAACGATTGTTTCGACCGCATCGTCATCCTCGGCCTCAACCGCCTCTTTTAATTCGGGCGTTTTCTCAACGAACTCCTTGATGTCCTTTTCATATGAGCCTCGGAAAGTCATCACGTCCACTTTTTCACCGTTCGGGCCGACAACCCGAATTTCTTCGCTCACCAATACATCCGTGCCTTCCCAAGTGGGGATAATTTTCGGCGGTGGTGGCGGTTCAGGTTTTTCACTTCCCGGCCCCGGCTCATGAATGACATCCCCACCACCTTTGCCGGGCGGATAGGGTTCGGGTTTGGGCTTCTTGTCGCGAGGCAACGGCAACGGTAAGCTGTAGTCGTATTCTTCCTCAAAGTATTCAGCGACAGCGCAAAAATCCAAAAGGAAGAAATGCTTCTTCTCGTATTCGGTGTTCCCGAGGCGAAAGGTGAATAGCCGCGTGCCGCGCCCCTTAATCTGAATGTATTCCGTCGGAGAGAATATGGGCCGCATCAGACCAATGTTGAGCAAGTCCCGGCAGTTATAACCCGTGCTGAGCATGTCCACGGAAACCGCGATTCGCTCCGCGCGCTTCCCATCACGGAATTCTTTGGCAATAGACGAAGCATCTTGAACACGGCTGGTAATGGTGATGGCGATGCCGGGGTTGATGTCGTTGAAAACCTTGGTCAGCGCTGTAGCATGGGTCTGATTCACCGCGAACACAATGGACTTTCCGAGTTTACCATTGGGGTCCTTTTGTGCGTGTTTTAGAAACGCTTCGCACATCAAGCGATTGCGAGCCGGGGTGAAAATCTTCCGCTCCAAATCCTGAATCTTGAAACTTTCCTCCTGCTCATTGACGACCACTGCCCAACCAGATTCATCCAGAGCTTTTGTTGTGATGTCCGAGCGAAGGTCGAAAATCTTGGGCAGGCAGAGAAACGGTCCCTCAGGGTCCTTCACCGCGTCGATGATGTCATAGCGGAAAGTGGGAAAGCCGGGATTGCAGCCGAAATAGTTATAGGTATCGCGCAGCAACCGCGCCTCCGCTGCTTTGGGGTTTTCCTGCTGTAATTGCGCCAAGTGGATGTTTTTCAGGTAAGCTTTGGGCGTGGCGGTCAAGCCAATGCGGGTCGCTTGGAAAAACTGAACCACTTCACGAGCATCCCCATAAATCGAGCGGTGCGCTTCATCGTTCACAACAAGGTCGAAATGAAAGGGGGTGAATTCCTCGCGGTAGCGGCGGTCAACCATTAGCGATTGCAGGGTTGCCACCACAACGCATGAGCCAAGCAGTTCCCCCGGCCTGCGCCTAGCCGTTTTGAAAAGCACTGGTTTGAACTCAGCGAGAATGACGTTGAAATCCTCAAGGGTCTGCTTCGCCAACTCGATACGGTCAACGATGAACAGAACCCGCTCCGCGTTGCGAGTGATGAGGAATCGGCGAATCAGAGCGGCACAGAGAAGGGTTTTGCCGGTGCCGGTGGCCATCTCCAATAGAAATTTGCGCAGACGCTGGTTGTCGAAAAGAGCACAGAGCGTATCAATTGCCTTAACCTGATACCGTCGAATCGTGAGGTCGGAACGAAATAGTTTGAGCCAATCGGAGGTAATAACCTCACTCATTAATGGGCGAGGCGGTTGCAGGTTTTTGAGACGCAACCGCTCCAAATCAGCGGATGATGGCATGCGTTCAATCCTGTAGGCGTCTTGGTCTTTGCGGGTATAGTTCCAGAACCAATGCTCGCGCCCGTTAGAAAGAATGATGAACGGTGCTCTCAGATTTTCTGCATAACCACGTGCCTGCTCTTTGGCATCGTAAGGGTCAACATCCTCCTTTTTTGCTTCCAGCACGCACAAAGGACCCCGCTGGCCACTCAATACGTAATCGACGCGCCCATTTGTTCCTGACAACTCCAAACGGACTTCCTTGGAGTTAAGCAGATTCCATCCGCTAAACTCCAATTCTTTGTCTATTAAAACCCGCGAGAATGCCTCATTGCTCATCGGTGCGCGGAGAGTATTAAACACGTCACACAGTTAGCGAGCAAACCAAAAGCAATCGGAATGATTCCCAAAAACTCAGCCGCGCTTTTCCGTGAGGTTCATTGGCTCAGTCGGAAAAACTGATGATTGAGTGAAATCGGATTGGTGACTGTGTTCTGTCCGTTGACGACAACTGGCGTGAGAGAATTGGTGGTCCAGACCGGCGAACCAAGGTTGGTTGTAGATTGCAAGGTGAACCCGTTGTAACTGGTTGGCCACGTCAAAATCACTCGCTGTCCAGAAGGAATGATTGTCAGTTGTGGCTGGATGAAAACCCTGAATACTGAATTCTGTGTTGTGCCGTAAAGGGCATTTTGAAATAAAAGCAAGCTAGAGAACGGGATACTGCCGCCGTCCTTCTCCTCGAAACTGTGAAGGACCCTCAGGCCGGTTCCATCAGTGTTGATGGCGAACACAAGCCCGAGACTGTCGGCACCACCATAACGCCCGGTCCCAAAAAGGATGTCGCTCGAAATTATGACGCCGCCATAAGGCTCTGCTCCGTCCATTCCCCCAGTGAAATTGTGCAGATTAGTGAAACCCGTGCCGTCCGTGTTGACCCTAAATACCGTGCCCATGCGGTGCGTGCCACCAGAGCAGGTGGTCCCGAACAGAGTTTTTTGAGATAGAGAGAGAGAGCCTTGACCAAAAGCTCCATTGGTACCGTCGAAACTATGCAAAATCCTAAAAGTTGTCCCTGTTATACTAAGAGCAAACACTATTCCGTTCCCTAGCGCTCCACCAATCTGCGTCGTTCCGTAAAGCGTGTTCTCCGACAAAACTAAATTGCCAGAGGCAGGAACGGCCCCATCGTTTGTTCCACCGGCAAACGAGTGGATTTTAGTAAAGCCCGTCCCATCTGTTTTGACTGCAAACACCGTGCCGTTGTCGGACGTCCCTCCGCCTGCTGACGTCGCCCCATACAGCGTGTTGCTGAAAAACGTTAATCCGCCGAAGGGGGTAATTCCGTCGTTGAAGGTGAAAGTATGGAGGTTTGTGAAACCGGTCCCATTCGTATTGAGGGCAAACACCGTGCCACGACCGGAACTGCCGCCAGTAACTGTTGTGCCATAGAGGATATGGCCTGACAATATCAACGCGGCCTGTGGTCCTGCTCCATCACTGTTGTAATAAGGGTTAGAACCAGTGACTGCCGTGAAACTATGAAGGTTTGTAAAACCCGTCCCGTTGATGTTAATCGCGAAAATAAAGCCAGAACCGTAACTGCCCCCGGAAGCCGCCGTCCCATACAAAACGTTATCTGATAAAATTAGTCCTGCATAGGAATAACCTTCGAAAGTATCAAGGTTTGTAAAAATCTGCGCCGTCACTCGGTTAACCAGCGTTAAATGACCGACAATCAGCACGGAAGCGATGAACAGATTCTTAACGCCCTTTTTCATTAGTTTGACCTCAGTGGTATCGTTCTACGTCACCGCGACAAACGCGTCAAGCGCCATGTAGTCAGTATTTGGGCCTTGACTTAGCGAATCAGAGCGCAGATAAAGGCTTCCAAAGGTCCTCCCATTATGCGTGCGCAGAATAAATCAGTGAAAAACGTGAACATTTATTTCACGGACTTCTTTGACATTTCTGAAAAAGCACTGGCCGAGTATGGAGCATTTAATGTGGCTTGCATTGTTGATTTGCCTTTGTTTGTTGACCCATTTCTCCTTTTTACGAGTCACAAGCCAGAATATCAGAATTTGCATAAGGAGATGATTCGTTATCTTTGTTTTCTGCGCGACAAATCAACAGGGGGTCGCATAAATGCTGGCTTACTTAAGGCATGGTATTGTTTCCCGGAGGTGAAGCAAAACCGATTGGGATTTTGCATGGCGGGAAGCAATGGTAGAGGTCTTGGATTGGGATTTGCGCTCGCCTTGAATCAAAACTTGAACCGACTCTTCAAGGATTTTGGCAAGGAAAAGGTTACAAAAGGCTCACATTTGGAAAAACTTGTTCTTATACGCGAGGGCGTTGGACGAGACAATATTAGCGATTTTACGACGAATCTCATCAAAGGGTATCTCTTAGAATACACGCAGACCTTTGCTAAGAAGAACATTGCGCCCGAAAAATTAAAGCGTGTGAATATCCCTAAGGTGAGATTTAATTACGATGTTGGTGTTTGGGAGGGAGCCATTTTCGAACTTCCATGGCTCGACAATGATTACGTCCTGCTAACACCCGAGGATATCCTTACAAACGATGATACTTGGATTAATAAGGAAGACTTGCGGCGGGAATTCCCAAGAATTAGGGAGGCTGTTTCGGACGACGCACTTCGTGCTCAAATCAATGAATACTTGCGAAACATTCTTCCAAAACGACCAACGGCCAAAGATGAACGTGAAGCAATCGAAAAGACCTTAAGAGAGTTTCGTGAGCTTATCGATTATTACATTCGTGACAAGGAAGAACGCGGGTCGCAAGCCGTTGAACGTAGTGCGGAAAAAGTTGAGGAAGTTAATAATCGGTTCATTTCCAATATCATAGTTCTAGTTGAACATCTCACCAAAAATAGTGCATTTTACGCCATACGTGGTAATACGCTTCGTGAGGCATATCAGAAAATACTTTTCTTGAAGCAGGTCATTGAAAACGAGGACGGGTACAAAATATTTTATGTTAAAGGTGAACCAGTCCAGAGAGAGATGGACCTTCACATTCTTTTTAAGCTGGTTTGGGAAGGGTCACCAAGTTCCGTTGACGCGGAAGTGAACAATGGGCGAGGGTCAGTCGATTTCAAAGTCTCCAGAGGTGCAAGTGATAAAACCCTCGTTGAGTTTAAACTGGCAAGTAATTCCCAACTCGAACGTAATATTAAAAACCAAGTTGACATCTACGAGAAAGCGAATCGCACTACCCAATCATACAAAGTAATCCTTTTCTTTACCTCTTATGAGGAAGTTAAGATTAATAGAATGTTGCAGCGGTTGAAGGTTACAAAAGACGCCGGGATTATTCTAATTGATGCACGGAACGATAATAAACCATCGGCATCGAAGGTTTAAAGCTCTAATGGTTTGGCCAGTCACAATGGCTTCTTCTAGCGTCTGCCATCAGTGAACCACTGTCAGCAAAAGTGTCAGCAAGCGAGTAAGAGAAAGCTCGGGAATGCAGTGGAAGATTAGAGTTGAGTATTTCGCAGAAACCCTTATTTTAAGCCCTAGGTACGCCGGTTTTTTGAACGATTCCGACCCTCGCCTCCAGTCTTAAGTGTTTGTTAGCAAGCGCTTACTGGAGTTTAGGTGTCTAAATCTTCAACGAAATCTTCAACGGTTTTCACTCTCGCCAACTATCCGGCAACGCATGGCGGATACACGCCAGTTGCTCGGATGCGAGAGCAAATCAGCAGCCATATCCTTACAAAATGATGACGCAGGATATGACGCAACGGTATCGCAAATTCAAACGCACCTGGGGAATGTTTTACGCCTACGACAACCTCACCGGCAACTCGGTCAGCCTGAAAACCCGGGTAAAAGCTGAGGCCGATCAGAAGGTAAACGCCATGAATGAAGCGGAGCGGCAGCCGAGCATAAACCTCGGCCTGGCCCGAGTCTATCTCAACGCCACCGATCCGAAACTCGCCACCCGGACGTGGCAGGAAGTAATGGAGCACATCGTCGAAAAGAAGATTGGCGAAACACGCCGCCGTTGGGACGTCGCAATCAAAGACGAAAACTTCAACCGCATCCGCAACCTCAAGGTCGCAGAAACCCGGCCGGAACATTTCGATCGCGCTCTAGCCGACGCCAAAGTATCAACCAACGTTTACCTGCGCCGCGTTCACAATCACGCGCTGGGTATGGACTGGCTGCTCAAACCAGTGATTCCTCGTTTGCAATGGCCAAAGCCGATCTTCAAACCGAAGCGAGCTATCACTTTGGAGGAACACGCCGCCGTAGTCGCCCGCGAGCCAAACCCCGAGCGGCTCGATTTTTACCAACTGCTCTGGCACACCGGCCCTGCGCAGACCGACGCAGCCTGCCTCACAGCCGAGGATATCGATTGGGAGCACCTCACAATTTGCTATTCGCGCAAGAAGTTGAAATCGCGCGGCGGAAACATCCAACCGGCGCTCATCCGCTTCGGCGAAGAAGTCGCCGCTATCTTGAAACGCCGGCCACAAACCGGCCCCCTTTTCCCCTACTTGCGAACTGTACGCGCGGGAGACCGCGCCACGGAATTCAAACAGCGTTGCCAAGGGCTGAAAATCAAAGGCGTGACTTTGCATTCCTACCGCTACGCCTGGGCCGAGCGTGCTCTTAAATGCGGTTTCCCCGAGCGCTTCGCTCAGCAGGCCCTCGGACACAACTCAAAGGCTGTCCACTACGCCTACTCAAAACGTGCCGAGGTGACCGTGCCATCCCTGGACGACTGGGAGAAGCAGTGGAAGAAAGATCCGCGCGGTCTTCAACAGCCAAAGATCGTGCCTGTAGATTTTAAATTGCAGCCCGCCAGTCCGGCCCAAACGCCAGAGACGGTTCAGGCTAAATCAATTTGAATCCAGCGCCGAAGAGTCGAAGCTGCTAATCCGCCCATGGCCCCGCAGCGAGCCTTCGGCGGAGTTCTTGCGGCGCTCATTCTTCCGTCGCCAGTACGCGCTGATGGTTTTAGTCACGTCATCGAGCCAGTTGCGATCCGCCAGCAAAGCGAACAACTCGACAGCGCCGAAGTACTTCACCGCGCTTGGCCGAGGCTTACCAAGCGGACGCAGCTTGCCGGAACTGGCAAGGATAGCGACGTCCTCCGCCGAGCAGTTGAGCAGCTTGGCGACCTGCGTCGCGTGCAGGCGCGCCGGCAGGTCCTTTGCGGCCCAAGCTGCCAAACTCGCGGGACAAAGATCGTTACTCATAAAAACATCCTTCTATTCAAATCATTCCCCAACCCCGCGAAAGAATTGGTTCGTGCCTGTCATCGCAATTACGGCCGCCGAGTTGGTGCCGAGCGTCAGTTGGAACCCTGGCGCCGGAAACGCAGCCCAGTTCACCAGGTCCCTGGAGCTTTCGATCCGCAAACGGTTAGTATCGCAATCCTCGACCCCCAGTACAACTGCTGGACCGGAGTAACAAATGACTGGCACCGTGAAAGAGCCACCTTCTGCCGGAGCCACCGGCACAACAACCTTGTCATAATCCAAGACAACCTCATCAATCACATTGGTGAGCTGGATGGTCAGTCTGCCGGCACCGCTCTGCGCCAGCAGGTTTTGCACGCTCAACGCAACACAGACCGGCGCACCCGTCGCCAGCACACAACAGAAGAGCCTTCGCAGTTTTTTACTCATGCCGCTTTGGCTTGGGGCATCGCTTGTTTCAGCCTCTCACCAATTTCGTGCGCCGTCAGCTTGGCTGCAGGATTGTCGCTGAGTCGGTCCACCATCGTCGACACGGTCGCAAAGACGCCAGCTTCCTTCTGATGCTCCATGAGCCACTTAACAAACTGAGCATCAGCGGCCTGGCCCTGTGGCGTAGTAGTAAGAATCGCACGCGCAGTTTCCACTCCCTGCACCAGCGCCTCGTTGACCTTTCGATTTCGAACCTGTCGATACCCGTGATACAGACCACCGAGAGCCAGCGCTACGATGCTTCCGATGCCAGGTGCGAACGTATTAATAACCGATCCAGCCGCACCGATAGCTGCCTCCGCTTCAGGCTTGGCGACCAGGTTAGTCACTGGCACATGCACGAGATTCGTCACGAACACCGGCATAACGTTGGTAACAACCTCCATGACCATGTTCGTCGCCACTGCCTCCCTCGACGCATAGCCAGACACAGTTCCGCTCACCGCATTCGTGACGAAAACAATGTTCGTCCGCTCCGTTACAATCGGAACAGTGTTGGTAACCACGACCGTGTTTGTGAACACGCGCACCGTTGGCGCATTTGTCCAGGTCACCTCCTGATTGTACGCGCGGTCCAACGTCGAGCACCCGCTCAACCCGCCGACCGCCATCACAGCCGCGATACCGATCACGGCAACCCAAATCATTTCTGCTTTCTGTTTTCTACTTTCTGTTTTCATTTTAGGTTCCTTTCAAGTTTCAGCGTTTCAGAATTTTAGCGTTTCAGCTTTTAGTCCCTAGTCCCTTGGTCCCTTGGCCTCTTTTCTCCGCCTGGCCCTGAGTTCATCCCGGCATTGGCCCAAAACGTGAGTGTTGTTCTCCATACAAACGACGAGCTTGGCATTGGTCGCGCTCTGCTCCGCTACAACGCCCCGCAAGCTCTCCTGATAGCACTCCCTCGACTGCGTATGATGTTCGAGAAGGCGCTCATGCTGTTTGACGAAGTAGCGCACCACCCACACGCCAAACAGACCCAGCAGCACCAGGCTTGCAATGAATAGCCACCGATCATTCTGCGCTGCCGCGTGGTCCACGCTCTTGATCAACTCTGTCGCGTTCATGTTTCTTGATTTCAGCGTTTCAGCTCTTTCCCTAAATGCTCCACCGCCGATAAGGACGAATCATGGCGCTCACCTGCGGGAGCAGGGCCAATTGGCTGAAGGCAAGAAAGATTCCGCCACTGGGCCAATATCGAAGCAGACCAAGCTTGTCCCGTTGTTGGAACCAAACCGCGATCTGCTCGATCGCAGCCGTTTCGATATCAGCCGGCAGCGCGGTCTGGCCCGCGGAAGGCGTTGTGCCCGGCATGACATAACCACCCGTGTAAGTCACACGAGTGAGCTGAGGACTCAGAGCCTGAGGCACAAAGGACAGAGGAAGGATCAGTGACACGACACATCTCTGACGAATTAGATGATCCACGCCCGTTTGTTCAACCCATCCCTCAGCCTCAGTCGTTTTCAATTCGAACTTGCTGACAGTTTCAATCGGGTAACACCGCGCAACAATCTCCGTGCTCCTGGCCGCAAACTCCTGCGTAGCGCCAACAGTCCTCGCCAGCGTCCGATTGCACTCCCGGTCGAACCGGGCGCTGACGGCCTCGATAGCGCGAGTCAACAGGTCGTCATAATCCGTGACTGTGAGCGCGAGCCGCGCCTTAACAGTTGCAAGTTCGGTGAGCATGATCAGAAGCCCGAGAGTGAGAGCCGAGGACCTCTCAGCTCTCAACTCTCAGCCCTCAACTTTCTTAGCTGGCCGCCGTAATGAGCGCCGCCGTTGCATCCGCCGCCGCGTAATCGAAGTCGATTTCTTCGATGAAGCGCACGGCCAACTGATCATTCGCGAACCAGACATGTTCGCTGGTGTCGATCCGGGGACTTCCATGCTCGCCCATCCACCAGAACGACATCGCACCGAACACCGCCAGCGGCGAATCCGCCGCAGCACTGGTTCCGTAAGCTGTCAGCACATCCGTCCACACGATCGGATAACCATCAAGCAGAGCGGTCCCGTCCGGCAGTCGCTGATACACATTCGGCTCCGCGGCTGAGCGGAAGGACGGCAACCGCGTTTCCCACGTGGTGTCGAGGTAGTAGGCCGACAGACGTCCGCTCAACGCAGCCTTGTTCACCTTCGTTCGCAGCGTGCGAAAATCGTCCAGGGTAGCATCGCTCGGCTTCGTCTTCGTGGACGCGAGCACCTGCGTCTTGGCATTTTCACGCGCGATCTGGACAATGCCTTTGACACTTTCATAGCTGCCCCCGCCATCGGCCAGGAAACCCCAGGTATCCTCGGCTCGCGCGAATTCTATCGCGCCATAGCGAGCGAGGAACTGACCCATGAGCACAATGCTCTGCTCATCGATCTCACGAGGCAGTCGAACAATCCCACCAATTTTGTGAGACTCGAGCGAAGCAAACGTAACTGTCGGTGACTTCTCGCTGAACGCCGCCGACATCGCGATGGAACCGAAGGCAGGCCGCGAGCCCATCCGAGCAGGTCGACTGGTCCCCATCCCGATTGGGTAAGGCGACATGCGCCGGCGCACCACCCCGAATTCCGAGATCAATTCGCGGATCTCGCCGCCGTACTCGCTAGGCAGCGGGATATCACCCGTGTTAAGGGCCGTCCGAGTTGAGAGATTCAGCGTATTGCACGCAAAATCCATGAGCGCCTCACGCTGAGCCGGTACGGAGCAAAGGCCATTGAGGCGGTCGCTCTTGTGACAGTGAACGACAAGCTGTGCCGCCAGGTGGCGCGAGCATTCGTCACTCACAAGACCAGGAGCGCGGGTGCGCGGACTTGCCCCAGAGCGGCCGGCCATCAGGCGGCGCACATCTTTGAGCTGTTGTCCGAGCTGCACCGTTTCGTCCTGGAGCGTTTTGAAAGTGGCCGGGAGCGATTTAACATCGGCCCAGCCGCCTTTGATTTCCCCGAGCACGGTCTCGAATTCCTTGACCTGCTCTTCGGTAAGAGCCGTAGTGGTATTCATCAATTTGTGATCTTTCTATCGTGTGACCGGACGCACGCGACCGGTCGGGTTTAGATGACGCTCATGCCTTCTGCATAACGCGTCGAAGCTCGCGTGCGAGATCGAGCCATCGATTGTTGTAGCCGCCGACGCCTGCCTCGCCATAGCTTCTGAGCGAAGGCGGGTCAGGAGGCGGTGTTTCTCCAGCCCCGGCCAATGCGCGAAACAGTTCCATCGCCTCCCGCAAATCAGACCTGGCCACAGCGCCAGCCTTCAGTCCGAGTGCCAGCGCGTCAGGATTCGCCGGAATGGCCACAGCAGAAACCTCGAGCAACTCCTGTTCGAGATATCTCCTCCGCGGCGCCGTAGCCCTCTCCGCTGATGGCCCGACCGGCTCGATCGGAGAGGGCTGGCTGAGGTCGTTTTCTCCATTCTCCATTCTCCATTCTGCACTCTTCACTCCTTTGCCGTCCTCCCACCGCAGCGGGATGAACCCGACCGACACAGCATTGAGGAACCCGCCTTTGTACAAACCGTAGGCGATACGCGCCACCGGGTTCACCTCCGTTGCGAACTGGATCCTCTGGAACAGCGCCTGTCTCCCTTCGATATTCCGAACCTCGGTCGACGCAGCCCTGCCAAGGGTGAACAGGATATCCCCGTAATTATGCGCGTTTTGGAAAACAGGATTCTTCCGATAGGAATCAAGCCGCCAGCCGGCTGGCTCGATAATTTCATGGTAGCGGTCGAGTGTAGCCGTGCTGGCGACAAAATCCAAAATGGGTTGAGAGTCGGCAGTCGAGAGTTGATCATCCTGCGCGCCGGCTGGAGAGGCGACCGCCTCGCGGACCTCAACTTGCAGAAGCGTCCGAAGTCCAGGACGGCTGTCGTATAACGGAACGAGATCAGGAATTGTGTTCATCTTTAGTATTTGTTCCCGCGAAGCGCTCGATGGCTCTCAACCCTCAACTCTCAACCATCAACACTTCCGGCCTCGCCCACCCTAGCACTGGTTTTTGCCGGAATTAGCCGAAGAGGAAGGATCACCCAAACCGAGTCGCACACAGTCGTATACAGTCGTAAACAGTCGTAACTTTTCTTGAAAAAAGATTTTGACGAGTGCCCGGAGATAAACCGGAACAGGGACGTTTGCGTAGCACCTGGAGGTAGTGCAGATCTGCAGAATCACCTTGGGCGGACGTGACGAGCCGACATATGAACTGTCCAATCGAGCATGCGTAAGAAACCCAATCTTGAAGCTGGATTCACGCTGATGGAGTTGCTTGTGGTTATCGCCATTATCGCCATTTTATCAGCCTTGTTGCTGCCGGTCCTCTCCAAGTCCAAACAAAAGGCTCAGGGAGTTTATTGTCTGAACAACGGCCACCAGATGATGGTCGCGCTCACGCTTTACGGGGCCGAGAACAACGACTTCTTTCCACCGAATCCCGACGATGGCAACACCGTCCTCGGCCACAATTGGTGCGGCGGTCAGGCCGGGGTGGGCATGCCGCAGGAATTCAATCCCGACATCCTGAAAGACCCGAACCGGTGCTTGGTGGCGCCCTACCTCAAGGGCAACGTCTCCATGTTTCACTGCCCCGGAGACAAGCGCACCGGGCTCTACCAAGGCAAAGACCCCGCCTTGCTGGGACGGACGGTCCCGGCAGCGCGAACGTTCTCCATGAGCCAGGCGGTGGGCACCATTTGCCCGGGATTTGATTCCGGCGCCTCCACCGGAACGTGGATGCCCCACCGCGGCGCCCCGACCCTCGCGGTCAACGGCCCCTGGCTGGACGGCAGCTATCATCATATTCGGGATTCGCCGTGGCTCACCTATGGGAAGTTCGCCAATATCCATGCGCCCGGACCGGCCATGCTGTGGGTATTGGTGGACGAAGATGTGAAATATCTGAATGACGCTGCATTTAGCTTCCGGATGGATACGCCCAGATGGCTTGATATTCCCGGGACCTACCATAATGGCGGCTGTGGGTTTGCATTTGCCGATGGCCACTCCGAATCTCACCAATGGCAGAGCCCCAGTCCTAAAAAGCCTGCAGCGACCGTGAAGAGTCAACAGGACCGCAATAACTGGCTTTGGATGCGCCAGCGAACCTCAGCCCATTCCAGCGGCACTATGCCGCCACCCCGATAGCGCAAGCGCCCGTCTTGGTTCCCCGCCGGGAGAAAATCAGAGGCGAACAGGCGCTGCACCTGGCTCCGCTGACGCTCCGTCCGCATCGGCGAATGGATCGTTCATCGGTTGCTGCCATTAGCAGTCAGCGCTGAAGTGAGTCGCGAGAACGCATCCTAACGCCTCTCCATTTCTACTTTCTGCTTTCCACTTTCTGCTTTTCCCCGACTCTAGCACTGGTTTTTGCCGGAATTAGCCGAAGAGGAAGGATCACCCAAACCGAGTCGCACACAGTCGTATACAGTCGTAAACAGTCGTAACTTTTCTTGAAAAAAGATTTTGACGACCTTTGCGAGCCGATAGACAGGAAGCCAACATGCACCTACCAAACCCAAGTCTCCAACAGGAGCCAGCGTTAGGGTTTGCCCTTGCTCGCAGCCCTAATTATACTGCGCGGCGGCAACGTCATTCGCAAACCGCCACCCACACAGAAGGAAGCATGAAAAGCAAACTCACATTCGCACTATTTTCAGCGGCCGCGGTTCTCACCGTGAGAGCGCAAATTCCCACCACACCATCCACCAACGACCTTTGGGACATCAGCCAAGGCGTGACCATCACCACTAACAGCCCGTTTGACGCAGCTCTTGGAGGGCCAAACCCCTACGATGCGCGAGATATGTTCGGCGGAATGTTCGATAACTACATAAATGAGCGAGGACAGGTTGTTTTCGACGACGACGCGCCGGCGAATTTCGTTCATTTTGTTGAGTGGAGGACTGCTGCCCCGGTGACGATTCGTTCCTTCAACCTGTTTGCGTCAGGGGACTCAAATGGCCGGGAGTTCGCGCAGTTCACACTGAAGGCCAAGTCGTCAGGCTCTCCGACATTCGATCTCACGCTTTACACGTTCACGCCTGATCACCCATACGTTTGCGTTGACGGACAGTGCCCGCTGGTTGTTTCCGCTGACATCGAACCAATCACCGCGCAGGATTTTCGAGCAGAGTTCGCCAATCTTTCCGGGCAGTTTGGGCCTGGCCCTCGCATTGTCGAGCTGGACGGGTTCAGTCAATCGAAAGGGCCGCGGCTTTCGATCGCTGTTTCCTGCATTGATCTGTGCTGGGACACGATCAGCAACAAAACTTATCAGGTGCAGTATAAGTCGAACCTTACGACTAACGAGTGGACGAATCTGGGTTCGCCCGTCGTGAGCACGAACCTCAATACTTGTATCACGGACTCCGTTCGCGGACAGGAGCGCAGGTTCTACCGCGTCTTTGAAGTGCAATGAACGAGAACAATACGTAGCCAAGTCGCCGATCAAGGTCACTGCAGTCAAGATTTTGGTCTGTATTCAACTAACGGTTTTAAACAAAACCCAACCCAAATACGATTCACCCATGAAAACCAGACCAAGTCTTAACCTCCTCGTCGCCCCACTCGCTTGCGGATTGGCACTCACGTCCGCCCACGCGGCGAACATCACTCCTGCCGAAACCCGCGCCATCGCCAAGGAAGCCTATACCTACGGCTATCCGGTGGTGGATAGCTACCGCATTCTAAATGCTTACTTCGTAAACCGTGAGAGCCCCGAATACAAAGCGCCCTGGAACCAAATCCTCAACATCCCTCGCGTCTATACACCGGACGACAAGGCGGTGCAGACTCCCAACTCGGATACGCCCTATTCGATGGTCGGCATGGACCTGCGCGCCGAGCCCATAGTGCTCACTGTGCCACCGGTCGAAAAGAATCGCTACTTCAGCGTTCAGCTCGTCGACCTCTACACGCACAACTTCGGCTACATCGGTAGCCGCGCTACTGGCAATGAGGGCGGCAGTTTCCTCATCGCGGGGCCAGGCTGGAAAGGGCAGCAGTCGCCCAACCTCGTGAAGAGAGTGATCCGCTCGGAGACCGATTTGGTTCTCGCCATCTATCGCACGCAGCTTTTCAACCCCGGCGACCTCGATAATGTGAAGAAGATCCAGGAGGGCTACAAAGCGCAGCCGCTTTCGGCGTTCCTCGGTCAGCCCGCGCCGCAGGCGGCACCCATGATAGACTTCGTCAAGCCGCTCACGCCGAATACGCAGAAGACATCGCTCGAATTTTTCAACATTCTGAACTTCGCTCTACAGTTCTGCCCGACGAATCCATCCGAGGAAGAGCTCATGGCGCGCTTTGCCAAGATCGGCGTCGGTGCCGGCAAGACCTTCGACGCAAGCAAGCTCTCGCCCGACATGAAAAAAGCCATCGAGACCGGCATGGCCGATGCCTGGGCCGCGCAATCGGCCTTGAAGCAACGAATAGATGCTAAAGAATTGACTTCCGGCGACATGTTCGGCACGCGCGAACATCTGAAGAACAATTACGCTTACCGCATGGCCGGAGCGGTGATGGGCATCTACGCCAATTCGAAGCAGGAAGCGATGTATCCCGCTTACACCGTGGATTCCGAAGGCCAACCGTTGGACGCCGCCAAGAATCGATACACGATCCGCTTTGAGCCAGGCCAATTGCCGCCCGTGAATGCGTTCTGGTCGCTGACGATGTATGAGCTGCCGGCGAGCCTGCTCACGGCCAATCCGCTCAACCGCTACCTGCTCAACTCGCCGATGCTGCCTCAGCTCAAGAAGGATGCCGACGGTGGGCTGACCCTCCACATCCAAAACGAATCTCCCGGCAAGGACGAGGAAGCCAACTGGCTGCCTGCCCCGAAAGGGGCCTTCTTCATGGCCATGCGCCTCTACTGGCCGAAGGACGAAGCGGTGGAAGGCAAGTGGACAGCGCCGCCCTTGAAGCGAAAGGAGTGAACGGAGACCACACGCTGGAGACGAACTGCAAGTTCGCCTCTCTGTGGGAGGGGAATTCGGACATGTCGTTTACTCTTAACGTTGCGTTTTCGGCGACAGTCGCTCAACTTCATTTTCATCGATGGTTGCCATTCCTGATTAGCCCCGCAGTGAGTCGAAAAAAGGATTTCTCAATTTCTGCTTTCCGCTTTCTCACCAACCGGCTGCATCGCTGAAGGCACGTATCCCTGTTCGCCCCACGGCAGAGGCCGGAACCCAAGGTCAAAAGCTCGATTCAAATCATTGAACGGAATTCCCATATCAAACCCAGCCCGCGCCGCAGCCAGGCGAGCACTGCGAGCCTGGGTTAGCACCGGGTGATCCTCGACATCGAACCATCCATCCGCTTCAGGGTCGATCGACTTCACAACAACATCCTCCTCAGCCTCCAGCCGACGACACAACGGCACCACTCGGTTCTCGATGAAGTTGAGCCGCGCACCCGCCATCACATCGTACTTCGCATGCTCCGTCGCCGTGATGATCTCCTCAGGCACACCGAAAGCAGCGCAAATCTCGCCCCGCGAGAACTTGCGGTTCTCCAGGAACTGAACATCGCTGCTCGATAGCTTTGGCGTAACAATCTCAGCCCCGCCCCAGAGAAAGACCGGACGGTCAGCAATCCCAGGACCACGCTTGCGATCGCGCAGTTCTGCGAGGATCTGCTCGCGTTGCTCAGGGTCGAGCTGTTCGTCGGTCCGCAGCACTGCGCCAGTCTCGCCGTTGTTTTCCATGATCCCTTTCATGTGGAGCGACGCCGCGTAATCAGTGCTCGCAGATGCCGCCGCGGCCGCCAACGGGGGCATCCCGCGCCAGAAATCAAAAGGATTCGGCAGCTTTTCGAACCAGACTTCCTCCGGAAGAAAAACCTGGCTGGCGAGCGGCGCTTGCCGACCAAACCCTGTATAGCGCCAGCCGATGAGCTGATGGTCCTCAATGATGTGTTGGAATCGGGCCGGATCAAGAATCAGCACCGACTTCAATTGAGGTAGGGAGCGGTCTCCGACTGCACCGCTCCCCTCATAAATCGGAATCCGAAAACACTCGCCCCGCAGCATGAGCCAGATCACCCGCAATTCCCAATACTGGAATCGATTCATGTGCGCATGCGGACGTTTGTAGAAATCCACAAGCGGTCCCGTCGTGATGAGCTGCTCGCCAGCAGCGCTGCTCGTTGAAAAACGAAAAGGAATATTGGAAACCTGCTCCGCCAGAGCATTGATAGCGCGGTACACCCACACCACCTGCTGGTATGCGTTCGAGAGCACCGTCCCTGTCCGATTGTCATCCGGCCACAAACCCGCAGCCAGCGCATATTGAGTCGCATCCTTCTTCACGCTCTCCCGTGAAACAGAAATATTAAATCCAAAAAGTCGCATAGTTTCTACTTTCTGCTTTCTGCTTTTCCGTGAATCAGCTCCCGTTCCGCAGCTACGCTCCTTCCGTCCGGCAAAACCTCGCCGCGCTTCAGCCGCTCCAGCATTGTCTCGCGGCTGATTGCGCCTGCCCGCCAAGCGGCAACTACCGCAGTGATCTCGTCCCCTGACATTGCACGAGCGTTCAGGTCCGTATTCATCTCGAACTGCGCCCGACCGGCCAATCGCTCCAGTTCGCCACCTTCAATCCACCACTGCGCCAGTTGCAGCACGCGCGAGAGCGACTGGTTCAGATTCGCCACAATCGAGCCCAGCCCACTCAGCGTAGTGGAGGGCTGAGAGTTGACGCTTGATGAAAGCATCTCCGCCCCGAGCAGTGTCATTCTCCGTTCCACCTTTTCGATCGCGCGCTCCAGGTGCGACAGCCCCCTCCCACTGAACTCCAGGAAACCAGCCGAGGCGCCCGCCACTTCACCCATCCACGCGCTGCTTGATCCGATCCGCAAAGTCGCATCTTTCTCAAATCCACTCACCCAGGCAGTCGGCAACGCGGTGAAGTGCAGCCCGTGCTTGTAATCTGCATCAAGCCGATAGTGATCCAGATTGGCAGCAATGATATCGGCCAGCGGTAGCTGATCCATCTCAGGCCGCGAATGACGTGGCCCATGAAAAACAAACGGGATAAAAGAAAGCGGAACACCATCGCGCTTTACCGATGTGCGCTGCTCCAGCATCCACTGACCTTCACTTGTCACATCAGAGGCCTCCGACGAAGACAGGTCGCGAAGCTTCCAGACCTCCTCAAAACATTCTGACCCTATGAGCTGCAGCACCCGCATTTCTGCTTTCTGGGTTTCTGCCTTTTCGCGGAGCACCACACCCGTCAGAACTATCCGGCCGTCCATTCGCGAGACCTTCCAGTTCAGAATGTCCTCCGCTCGCCAGAACCTCACCCAGGCTTTTCCGTCCTGCGCGTTTCCCAACATAAGCGTCCCGCCGCGCCCGACAGAAAGCACTTCACTCACCACGCACCTCGCATAACGCTGGAAGTCGGTTGCCCACCCATCACAGTCCTCCACAAAGGCCTGTAGTGTGGCGTCGGGGGAAATCCGTTCACACTTCTCACCCGCTGCTCCTCGCTCCACGCTGACCACTGGCGCCCGCCGGAAGATCAGATCGAGATACTCCCCGAGCGTCCGCCCCGTTGCATTGAAGAAGGCAGCTCGCTTTCCATACGACACATATTCCTCGTTCGTTTGTGAATCAAGACGCGGAAGATACTTCTCGCCCGCCGCTTTGACCGTGTCCTCGCCAGCCAGGACATCACGCGCACGCTGCCAGGTCGGAAACGCAGCATCATATTCCGGATGGGTACTGTTGACAGTCATCGTTCAGCTTTCTGGCTGTCGCCAGCGTAACATCGGTTTTTCCAGAAAAGCCTAAACTGGGAAGCACGCCCAACACCGAGTCGCACACAGTCGTATACAGTCGTAAACAGTCGCAACTTTTGTTAGAAGAATTCATTGACGACGCTCAGACGACCGACGCCTTTTGCCTTGCTTGTTCAACCGATCATACTAGAAAACAATCTTTGGATGAGGACAAAGATCTCGAACGTTGCGGCCCCGCCTCGGCGGACCCACTGACATGGATCATAAACTCTTTGGGCCATTGGACTATCAAGACAAGCGTCATTTCGATGCCGCCCAAGGCTGGCTTGAACTTGGTGACTGTATCCAGGCGAAGGAAGAGATCGAAGGCATTACAGCGGAAATGCGTTCTCACGTGGCGGTGCTGGACCTCCGATGGACGATTTATTCCGAGACCCAAAATTGGCAACTGGCCCTCGACGCCGCAAGAGAGCTCGTCGAGATAATGCCAGATAATTGTCTCGGTTTCGTTCTGTCGGCGATCGCACTCCACGAAATGAAACGCACCAGGGAAGCATGGGATGTTTTATGGCCTGTTGTGGGGCAATTTGACGAGGCCATTATCCCCTACAATCTCGCTTGCTACGCCTGTCAACTCGGAATGCTCCGAGAGGCTCGTGATCTGATAATGAGGGCGTTTGACTTGGACAATAAAAATGAGTTTCGAAAATTGCTGTGGCAAGACCCAAACCTAAAACCGCTCTGGGACAACCTCGGTCAAATCTGAGATCTGACAATACATAATTCGCCAGGCCACGAGCCGTGACCTATTTATGAGCCCTGACCCACAATCTGAATCGGTCAACTCCCTGCAGGCAAAGCGAGACGTCTTTGTCCGAGTGCTTCGGTGCGTTATCGGCTATTGCACTCTCAGTTGCCTTACGCTTCCTTTCGTTGGTCTTGTTTGGCTCGGGGAACTGCCGGTTCTGGCTTTGGTGCAGTTGCCGAAGATTGCCCTTGCCGGTTGGTTGCGCACTCAGGTAGTGATGAAAGCAATCACCTTTCTCGGTTTCTCAAGAGGCTCATTCTCTCCAGATTATATCTTAGCGCGTCCCTACGCGTTGGCGATTACCTACCTGATTCCGGTAATAATCCTTCTATTTATCGGCCAGCGCCTCGTTCGTCCTGTCGATGCGCGGCGTGGTTTTGTGATGCTTGCGCTTCTCGTAGCGATGGCCGCGGATTACGTGTTCACGATTATATTCGCCGAAGGGCGCTTACTTACAATTTACTGAGTTCTTCTTGATCGGGAGCGCTCGTTCCTTGAATCTAAACATAAGCTACATTATGAGGCTGGCTAAAAGACCACGCTTGGCGCGACCGTGATCACAGAAGCCATTTACAACGCCCTCGTACTGATCAACCTGTTTTTGATCTGCGGGAGTTTTTGGCTCGGCCCTAAGATCACTCGTGCCTGCCGGGTTGTCCTGTTACTCACCGCAGCCGGGCTTTGCGTCATGTTCTATTCTCTTGTTACTCTTCTTGAGGCTGGTCCCGCTCTCCCAGGCTACATGCTGGGCGTTAAGGTCCTCCTCGTGGCGATCACTCCGCTTCTGCTGGAGTTTCTGCTACTTCTCTGGATCTATCGAAAGCGCCTTCATGGCAAATGAATTTCTATGAAAGAACGTAAACTACTTGAGGAAGCCGGGTTGCTCATCACAACGGAATGCATTGCCACCTCATCGCACCGCTTCCCGCTCCGGAGTATAAAGACTATTGACCTCAGATCAGCCGCTGGAGGCACTCTCGCGTTACTCAGGATCAAGAAAGTCCCCTATCAGTTGATCGTAGACGACTTCAGGCAGAAGGTCATCATTCTGGAGACCTTCGACCACGCGCTTGTCAAAAGAGTCATGGCAGCAATCACAGCCGCTCGAAACAGCTACATCCCCCAGCACAAATTAGTCAGAAGCCGATAGCCAACCATATTTGGTCAGTTGGCTGTGTTCCCAATGCTAGGCCTAGCAGATCTCGGCTTAAAGTCTTTGGCAAGACGCTCCGCCTGTTCGATCATGTCCGGCGTCATTCTCTGGGCTAGCGCCGGCAGTGCCCGATTGTCACCCTTCCCCTGAAGAAGCGCGATAGAAACCCACTTATGAGCTTGGATCAAATCGAGGTTCGTGCCCTTACCCATTGCGAAAGCCATTCCGAGATTGAACTGTGCAGAACCTTGTCCACCTTCAGCAGCGCGCTGCAGCCATTGGACGGCTTCTGTATCGTTCGTAGATGTGCCCCGCCCATTCAGAAGCATGAATGCAACATGATATTGCGCCAAGGCATGGCCCTGTTCGGCAGCCCTGCGGATCCACTCAAGAGCCAATTTATCGTCCTTTGCAATACCCCGGCCCTCCATGTAGCACAGTCCCAGGTGGAGTTGCCCTTCAGCCCAGCCTTGGTCGGCCGACTGCCGAAACAGCTTCGCCGCCTGGACGTCATCCGCAGGTGCCGATTTCCCACCATTTGCATAGTACGAGCCGAGCACGTCCTGAGATCTCGGCTCACCAGACCCAGCCGCCTTCCGGATCCACTTCATAGCCTCCGCCTCGTCTTTTGCAACTCCTCTCCCGCCGCCATAGCAAAGAGCGAGATCATATTGGGCCTGCAAATTTCCGCGTTCAGCGGCGGCCTTCGCAGTTCGAAACATCCTCAGTTCAGCTTGTGCGTATGGCTTTTGCAGTGCACGCGGGATGATGAGCGCACCGGCGACCAGCGTCGCACAAAGAACAAAAAGTGTTCTCACGCCCATACTGCGCCGACGATACCGCCCTGGAGGAGCGGCCAAAAGGAAAAACCAATCCAGAAAAACCGACAGCCAGGGGGGAGCTCCGCGCTAGCACGCGGGCCAGTCCGCCTTCCGCCAGATCCCCATGCCTCTTGACAACAAACCCCTCAACAATCACGCTCCACATATGAGAAGGCCGTCCTGCATCGACTTCACCTTTGCCCACTTCACTTCACGCCAAACAAACTGTTGGGCTGTATGACATTCCCCGCACATTTGAAACTCAGCGCGGCGGTCCTCGCCGTAGCCTGCACAGCCGGGATTTTTCAAGCCCACCACAATGCACAATTGCGCGATCAGAACCGCTTGCTCCAGCAGCAGCGAGCCTCGACGCTCGAGCAATTACAGATACTGCAGCGCGAGCGCGACGAGGCAAACAGCAGGTTCGCGTTGTTAACAAAGCGGCAGTCCGCCTCGAATGCGCCCGAGTCGGATCAGCAGTTCCGGCAGTTGCTTCGATTGCGGGGTATGGTCGGTCTTCTCAAACGGCAGTTGGCCGAAGCAAATCACCAAGCGCTACCGGCTGGTTCGGCACTTGACCTTGTGCAAGCTGGCGAGGATATATTCTGGCAGGATGATTCCATACTCCGCGTGACGAAGCGCGATGGGCTTTCGCTTAAGGGCATTCAAATCGTCCGCCCATCACCTGAAGGCAAATTGATGACCCTGACAGCGGACACCGGCACGATTTCATTAGGGTCTATAGAGGATCCCTCCGACACCAATTCCGTAAAGGTCACCCTTCACGATGCGTACGGCGAGACAGCTGCACAGACCTCAAAAACGACCTTCACGGCGACGGAGATGACGTTCGTTTTGAAAAAATGATGCCGCTTAACTTAACCCCACCAAGCCCAGGGGAGACGACCGCCCCGCGCTAACGCGCGGGGCGGTCGTCTCCCCTCACCCAGATGCCGCAGCTCCGCTGCTTATCTCGTTGTTAGTGCTCATTCCTTTCGCTTCTTCAATTTCCTCCTCGCCGTCGTTCACTTCTCTGTCCACGACCTTGTGAACTACCGTTTACCATTTCGCATCCTCCCGCACTCCACATCCAGAGTAATTCGGTGAAGTATTTAAACTTCAACGTCCCAGTCGCAATTCAAAGTCCAAGATTCATCGAATTAGCCGTAGTGGGATTTCAACGGTCCCCGTGTAAACGCACACCAAACCGCTTCGCGTTATCGAACACGCCTTCCAAAAGCTGGCATTGTAAATACCGTTCGACGGGGCATGTCGGCGCGGCACACCCTTCGGGGGACACCAACGTAGATTGTAATTTGAACGTCCGTTCCGCCTTTATGGTCGTGGTGCCGCGCCGCCAGCCCCTGCATTCTGCCCTGCCATTCAGCCCCGCCAAATAATGGATAAAGACAAATTAGTTGGCGCGGCATCTGGCAGGGCACCCCTTCGGGTCCTCTAACGCGCAAGTAGCCCAACAATAGACGACGCCGCAACTAGTCGCACGTTGGTTTCACTCCGTTCGTGGCCCGGCGGGCAGCAGCCATGCCAGCCCTCCAATAGATGGATTTAAAGAAAAATTAGTGGAGGGCTGTCATGCCTGCTGCTCCGTCCGCCGGGCCACTCACTTCGTTAAAGTAAATTATGGTGGGAAGACTCTCCGGGATTGCTGCGTCCTTTTAACTTCAACATCACAGGTGCTATCGGCCTCCCACACCATTTTTTTTATTTTCTTCAGGGAAAAGGTGATGAAGAAAATAAAAAAAATAGTGTGGGAGTCTCGCAGGCTCTGGCGTCTGTTGGTTGGTATCCGTTGGGAGCGGTTTCAGTGTCGTGTATTAGCTCTCTACTTTCGGCGTGTTACTGAGCCGGTTCGGTTTTGGCAGGCTTGTGGTTCTCCGTTACAGTTCCGCCCCAGTCTTCCGTGGTGGCAGCCGTTGGTTTGGCGTTGGCTCGTTGTTAGCCGTGCATTCGGTCCAGTTCATCCGTCTAGTTTCCATCCCCTTCGTCGGTCGTCCAGGTCCTCCAGGCGCAGCGCTTAGCATACTAGCGCTTTCGCTTCGCGCAATTTCAACGCCAATGCTGAAAGTCAATGCGCTGCTCACAATGACAATTTCCAGAACGCTGCCAATGCGCACATTAACGCCAAGTTTTATTAAGGTGAATCCGGCCAAGGACGTGACAACACCCCGGGTAACAAGTTCCACAACTCCGTTCGTCCTCCCGTCCCGACAGCCCTTTCATTAACACCTAACTTCAGTTAGGTGAATCCACGGAAGAACGGCACATCAACCGTTTCAACGGTTTTCATTTACAATGGCAAAACCTCAATTGATCAAAGCCCATCATCAAACCCGGCAACAATTCTAAAAATGCTTTTTGCAAAGCGGTTAACACCTGAAAGCTCATTGCGCGATTCGAACAGACGGGTTCTTTCGAACCCCGTATAACACTTTCAAGTTCTCAGTGCATCTCTGCGTCCAAGGTCATTCGAAATAGTCGCTGGTGAAATCGAGTCTTTCCTTTAATCAAACGCGCCAAAGCGCAAAGACAAGATCAGCCACACTCCCTGGGGGAGTGTGGAAAATTCAGAAACGCCCAGAACAAACACAATGTTAGGCTTCGCACAGGTTTGAAAAACGAAACCAGAACTCCGTTACTAAGGTCTCACCGCGCACCCCGCCTCCGTGCCTCGCCGCCCCACACATCGCAAGCTCGTGTGGGGTTCCAGGCTACTGTCCCCCCTCCCCCGTGCCAGCTCACTCTGCTTAGGGACGTCACAACCCAGGCACGGGGGAGGGGGGACAGTAGCCCGGCTAACGGCACTCCGGCGGCCCCCACCCCCCTTTAGGAATTCAAACTTCAGTGCTTCGCAACAATTTGGTTTCGCTAATCGCGCTCTTAGGAATCTGGCTCGCGCTGCTCGAAAGTGTTGTAAAGCCGCAATGCGGCTTCGTTGAAAACAACTGCAATAAAGGCCAGTCCGGCTCGGACCGAGACTCACCAGCTTTTCCTGCGCTCCGACTCCACTTCATTCCGGCCCTGGCGGACGCCCCAGTGATGGTTAACAGTTTTTTATGGTGGCCGTCCGCCAGGACCTCATTTCGTTCCGCTACACTCCGGAAAACTGGTGAGACTCGCGAAAACTAAACACATATTTAGTCTCACCTCTAGCCGTTCACCGTTCCGTGCCTGGGCTGCGGAGCGACAAGTCAGTAGAGGTTTTTATCAGCGCCCCGCAGCCCAGCACTCCACTATGAACGGCCAGAAGTGAGAACAGGTTGATGGAAAGGCGTCAGACTCCGGGCTTTCGACAACGCTGCGCTCTCCACTACGTTCCGTGTCGAAAGCTCGGAGACTGACGCCTTGGTGTAAAATTAGTGCGCCCGTCCATCGAACCGGCGTAAAAGGCCCCGCTCGGATCGATCGACCGGCGCAACATCGTTTTGACGATAAAACAACACCGCAAGCCATCAGACCGCGACCCCGCGCACAGTTTTAGCTTCGCTTCGTTCGAGTGTGATCATGAAGCATGCTTCCGACTCACAGACACAAGGGGCTGTTATATTCAATACCTCCCCAATGCCGTTTCCCGCTCGCGGGAACCCTCGGCAATCGGGTCCCCGCCGCCTCATTGCATACGTCCCGCAAGGCGGGACCTTCGGCGGCCCGGTGTATTGATATATAACACCCCTTGTGTCCATGAGCACTGGCCCGCCTGTCACGCTCACTGCTTTCCCCTCAACTCTCAACTATCAACTCTCATCTGTTCGGGGGCAGCGCGCGCGCCAGACGGTCCCGCATCCTTCACGCCACACATTCACTGCGCTTTCTTATTTTGATCAGGCGGGGTCGCTAAAGGGGCTCCTCGGCGGAAAGCGCTCAGACCGCACTTCCACTTTCTGTCGCTCTCTCCTTCAAAGCTGTCCCGATGGCTGTAACCACGTCTGCCAGGCCCTCCACCCCGGCCACCTTCAGGATAAACCTCTCGGCGCGCAGTTTCTTCGCGCGTTCTAGGTGGGACGCCGTTTGCCAGCCGCTCCAGACAAATACCCTCAGGCTCTCGCAGCCAGGTGTCGTGCGGATCCACTCCAGTACTGTGAAACCGTCCACCTTCGGTAGAGTAAGATCCAGCAACACCAAGTCCGGAAAAGGATTTGCTCGGCGGTCACTAAAAGGAGGCTCACCCTTGAGGTAAGATATCGCTTCTTCACCGTCGCTCACGAAATGAAACGCAACACTGATCGGAGCCCTCCGTATAGCGGCCTTAAACAGACACACATCGTCCGCATTGTCTTCAACAACAAGGACACTGGGTTGTATATGCGCGACTGCAGCCATTAAAACTCAAAGGCACGCGACACTACATTATTCTGAGCCCTTAGCAAGAAAGTCGCACTGGGGTAGCCACCCCATCCAAGCACCTGCTCCTCACAGCCCCCTCAGCTTCCTCTGCGTCAGCACCCGCGACTTCGTCGCGACCAAATACCGGAAACAATCCGCCGCATCATCCCCGCCCACACCATCCTCATCCGCATCCACCTTCAGCACATCCTCTGGCCGATTCGGATCGTGTTGCAGCGAAGGCAGACACTCGATGAGCCGCGCACATCGTTCATGAATGAACAGCCGCGGCGGCACGCCATTGGCCGGATCGCCCAACCGATGCAAAATCTCGGCCCAGCCGCTCACACGTTCCGTGTTTGCGCATCGCAAAGAAATCCCAAGCTTCCCATACTGGGAAGCCACCGTGGATCCGTCGCTCTGCTTGCTGAACACATCCGCCCCAGCCACGAACCGTTTCAGGTCTCCCATCTCCAAGCTCCTTGCTCCCTGCTTGTGCCTCCTCAGCATAGCTTGGATTGCCGGCGCATGCCTCTGCGGCAGCCACATCCTTTCCGCATGTTCATCTACGATGAACAAATTCCCGTCTCCATCGCGGCAGCCCAGGAGCACGACCGTGTAGTGCGTGAACCCATAGTCCATCGCCGCAAACCATTCCACCGCGCGCGAGTCATCGAATGACGAAATCACATGCACTTCCCGACGCAACGTCGTGAAGAACTGCCCGGCCGCAATGTCCCAGTCCCCATCCAGCCATGCCCGTTTCTGCCATCCGGTCAGCCCTTCCAGCACCTTGGTGTATTCCGGATTGTTGAACCTGTTGTCAGTCACCCGCGCCGGCACGAAGATCGTTTCGCGTCCCGGCTGCCAGCTCGGTCCCCTCTCCTGGGGGAGAGGGCCAGGGTGAGGGCGAGCTTTTTCATTCTCCATTCTGCATTCTCCACTCTCCATTTTGAGATAGGGCACCACAAACTTCGCCCTGTACCACGCATGCCCAATCCCTCCGGGATTGGTCGTCGAATAAATCCGTGGCCTCCAGTTCGACTTGCTCGTTCGACAACACGTCGAAATGTCCTGGTGCTTCCGGTTTGACAGCGTCGTCGCCTCCTCAATTCCGATCACGTCGTACTCCAGCCCGAGATACGCATCGATGTCCTTCTCCGCTTGGAAGTGGCCTGCAATAATCCGCGACCCGTTCTTGAACGTTAGCACACCCCGATACGCCGAAAACTCATGTTTGAGCTTCGAAAACAGCCTCTGCCTCAGATCCTCAAAGTGCTCCATGTTCGCCTTGCCCACTTTCCGCAGCAGGAGGCACTTGAGCCCCGGCACTCGCTGACAGTCGTCAGCCCCCATTTGCGCCAGCAGCCAGTGCGACTTCCCACCGCCACGGGCCCCGCCGTAGCCGACTGCCGTTGGCCCGTCGGCCTGGTCACACATCCGTGCCGCTGCCGACGCCGCAAGCTGCCTTGCCTGCAAGGTGATGCCCGCCCGTCCAAAGTTGATGATTTGGTCAGACGGACACCCGGCTGCCAGACCCGCGCTCGCATATTCCTCGTAAGCCGTCATCGCTTTTAGAGTTTTATTCTGCATTCTGCGCTTCTGCGTTTTCCTTAGCGCCCTCGGTTACAAGCTGCGTCGCCTCCACATCCCGCACCTCGCCGTAGATCTTTCGCACGGCAGCCTCAAATTCCACCATGATTGGCCCGCCATCTTCCCCCGTTATCTCCGTCTTGTCCGTCGCCATGCCACAGGCCAGCCGCCCAAGCCTGCTTGCCAGGTCCAGAATCCTCGCAATCCCCTCCAGCGATCCGCACCTGTCCGGGTCCGCCAGCCATCGTTCGATGGCTGTTTCAGCCAGCTTCACCAGCTTGCACCGCGCATCCCACTCCTTCTCCTTCTGCTCCACCTGCCGTTTTACCCAATCCATACCCTTAGCGGTCGCCAGCGCGGTCGCTGCTTCCCGCTCAGCTACAGCCATGTACGCCGCATGCGCCTGCACTCGAGTCCCCCAGTCGAACTTCGCCGACCATCGCCTCATGAGCTGATCACTCTTCGCCAACTTGCGAGCCACGGCGGCAGTTGACCGTTGCGGTCCCAGACTCAGATACAAGCTGAACGCAGCGAACGCTTTACTGCTTTCCTTCGGTAATTGTTCAAACGGTAGTCCCATCTTTGTTTCCTTTCTCTGCTTTATTTCGATTTCCGATTTCACTTTTCAGCTTTTCTCAGAATGGAGCGTCCTGATTTTCCTTCCTTTCCCTCAGTTCTGAAAAAGTTCGGCGTATGGATTGACCCTTCCCCTTCCACCAGTGGTACCGTTCAGGCGAGTTGAAAGGAATCACCAGATCCCCCGATCCTGTCAGATACGGCAGTTGAACTGTCCTTGGGACGCTTGGGACACCTGTTTCGAACTGTTCTTGATGTTGAACAGTTGGGACGCTTGGGACGGGTCCTCGATTATCCTTTATATATATGTACTGATCTTTTTCTTCTATACGTAAAAGATAAGTGCCCGTCCCAAGTGTCCCAGAAGTACCCGTAGCCTCCTCAGTCTCACCTTTTCCACCCTCTGTCCTGCCTTCTGGACTTTCGAACACGCGTCCCAAGCGTCCCAAGAGGTCCAGTTGCACAGCGGGGAGGGTTTTTGCCGACGCTACTCTGACTTTGATCGTTTTCGGTCGGCTGTCACCTGCCAACGCGAAAATCCCGCTCCGATGCTTCCGGTCGCCAGGGAAAACACAGCACCCGAATTTCCCCTCTGGAGAAATTCTGAGGTGTTCGCCGGTTCGGTCCTGTCCGGTTTCGGCGCAGGCCGGGCACTGTCCCTGCCAACCACCGCCGCCCAGTTGGCGCAGCTTGTTCAGTTTGGTTCGGTCCAGGCTCATATCAGCGCCGACGGCGTCGGCCCTCCTTCCTCCATGATTTTCACGCCCCGGAAGCCACGCTGCCCCTTGCCATCGCGTTCCACACTGTGGCCTTTGCTCACGCCGAAAATCTCCAGCATTAGGCCCTCCAGTTGCCGCTGGACCTCCGTAATAGGCAGCGCCTGCCACCGTTGCTCCGGGCAAAAGGCTGCGTATGCCTCGATCAGCTCGCTGGTGGTCACGTCGCCGTAGCTGTCCACCTGGACACGGGCCTGCAGGAAGTGGCGCAAGCTGTCGCTCTCGGCCAGAAGAGATTCAACAACTCCGCGCTGTCGTGGGGTCAGATAGAAATCCCCGCCTTCGTCGGGGATTTCCGTAAGAAGTTTCTGAGCGCCGAGAAGCGCCCAGTTCAGGATCCCGCTCCCTTCGGTCCTCACCAGGTGAGCGCCAAAATCCGGAATCCGTTTCGGCGGCGGAGGGGACTCATATCTCACGATCGTAATCCGCCGTTTCCAAGCTCCGACGTCCCCTTGAAGACGCACTTTCAGCCGGGCGTTCGAGGTGATCACCACGTTGAAGTTGCCCTGCACCTGGAAACAGCCTGTGCCGCCTTTCTGTTCGGCATCAAACCAGTCGCCTCCCACCAGCCCTTTCAGTACAGCAGCACCCTTGGTGCTCAGAAAGTCAGCCTCCACATCCACCCCGACCAGGAGAGTCTTTTTCAGATACCGGAACAGTTCGAAACGCTCTGCCAGCAGTTTCGTCCGGAGTTGGGTCACGTTCGCCATGCCGACCAGGCCTTGCATGACGTTGGCAAACTGCGTTTTCCCCCGGCCGGCTTCGCCATCCAGGATGAGCAGCCTCTGCGCCCGGTTGTAACCGAGCAACATCATGCCGGCGAACTTCTGTAACAGCTCCACGTCGTCAGGTTCCACCGCCGGCAGAACCAGTTCATTCAGAAAGCGCTCGCACTTCGCGCTCTCATCGAAAGTAATCGGTGACCGATTGCGCGATCGAAACTCCGCCGAGAACGGTCGCAGTTCCGCGTTGCACCCATTGAAAACGATCACCCCGTTCGCCAGGTGCACGATATGCCGTGCTCCCGTGAATGCTCCACGTTTCTCTGAAATTCCGCGCAGGTGAGCCACTATGTTGTTTAGAGTGGTCGCTGTTCTCCTCTTCTCGAGGTCGAACACATTGGCCTGGCGGGATGCTTCCAGCATACGGCTGGAGATTTTGTGCCGAATGGCATCCGCAGATTCGACCTGATAGAGCCCCGTTTCGCCCGAGTAGGCGTAGAAGCTTTCCTCCTCCGCCTCGTAAAGAATCTCATTTTCCAAAGCGTGCATGCCTGCCCAGTACGCCTCGTTGATTCCAGTGATGCCGCCTTTGTCATTCGTGTAGAAAGGATGCCCATAAAGCTGCTTCAGCTTCGCATCACCGCTTTCGATCCACGGCAGTTCCCATCCTTTCGGCCACACAATTTCAGAGAACGCGATTGTGAGCGGCGACACGTCGCGCACAAGGACATAATCCATCCCTGCGGGATGACGGCCGTAAATCGTTGAGAGCCGTTTATCTGCGCGCCACTCGAAATGCTTGTCAGCCGGCGTGCAGCTCTCAGGAAATTCCCCTTTCATCCTGAGCCACAGCATTCCACCTCGGCTGCCTCGTGACCGAGTGGTACCTACCAGCGCAGGATTAACGGCCAGGAATGCCGCCAAATCCTCATCGCGGTCGAAATCAATTGCGCAAAGCCCGCCAGAGGCTTTGCCCAGGTACACAGCCACGTTGACCTCCTGAACAGCGAATATCGCCCGATATGCGTTCGTTTTCGTGGACTCAAACGGCCGCTCGACGTACGTAACCAGTGGCCTCTTCGTTCCCCATTCGCAGGGGACAAAAAAGGCATCCTCACCGAAAAGACCGGTTAGGTGGTCTAGGACAACCGGCCCCGTTTTTAGTTCCGTATAATTTCCACTCATGTCACTTTCATCACGTGCACCGGCGGCGAACATATATCCTAGCGGCTCTGGCCCTGCTCCTGGGTGCCGGTGTTTTCCTCGCAGTGCATGGAAATAAGGAGCCACGCTACAAAGGAAGGAACCTCACCGCCTGGATCCTGATCTATAGTCCCCTGATAGGAGAAAGTGACACGCGGACCAAACAGGAGGCGCAAATCGCCATCAACGCAATCGGCACCAACGCTCTGCCTTATTTGCTCAAGTGGCTCACCTACGAGGAGAACAAGCGCTTTGCTAAGCTCCGCGGATACCTCCCGCCCATTCTCCAACAAACCATATTCGGAAATTGGTTGGTAAGACCTGACAAGGTATTCCGCTCGTATTCCGCACAGGAAGCCTTCCGCGCGCTTGGAAGCAACGCTTCGCCGGCAATCCCTGAACTTACGAGGCTCGTGCAAAGCACCAACTCCAACAATGACCTCGCCGCTAACCGGGCAATCTTCGCGCTGAGGGAGTTGGGAGACCTGAGCATTCCTGTTTTGGTAAACAGTCTTTCTCTCACGAACCTCCCAACGTCCAGACGCGTGTTTCTCTCCAAGGTCCTCGCCGAAAAACAATCCTTTAACGGAGACAGAACCGCATGCATCAGGCCGCTCATTAACTGTCTTGAAGATCAAAATCCTCTCGTGGCCGCGGGCGCAGCGACTTTTCTTGGCAACCTTGGAATAGAAGCCGATTCTGTGATCCCTGCCCTCGAAGCGGCCGCCAACAAGCATGGTCACCAAGTCCGAGTCTTCGCCATCGATGCCATCGGACGATTTGGACCGAAAGCCCGCTCTGCAACGCCTTTCCTGGTAAAGGCATTGGCCTCCACGATCCCCACAGAGGCTGAAGCAGCCACGAATGCCCTGCGCCAGGTTGCGCCCGAAGCACTCACCAACGCACCTGCTCCGTGAGCCCCCGTGCTCTTTGCGTTCTTCTGTTAAAAATTTCATCTGTGTAATCCGCGTTATCCGTGGTTAATTTTTCTCGTCACTCAACTCTCAACCCTCAACTCTCATCTAGTTGAGATATCCCGCCGCCCTCTCACACCTGATACACACTTCGCTTTCCGGCTCGCGCCGTTCGTCAGAGCGCCGCTGTTTGTCGCAGCACACGCATTTGAAAATCGCCGCGTGCACCACAACGACACCTGATGGCCACACAGGCCAGAACTTCGCTCTACGTTCGCGCGCAAAAGCCCTTCCGATCCGATCAACCACTTGAATATTTGCTCTCATTTTTCCTGTCTCCGTTCGCTCCGTTAAATTTCAGCGTTTTAGCTTTTTCCTTCCTGCCAAACCTCGCTCAGTTACACTTCCAGCGTGGATGCCAGCCCTAAAAGCAATTCGGATCGTTCTCCGGACGGTAGATCGCTTGTCAGTAGCTGGCCTCTTTGGATCGCTTTTGTCGTTTTTGTTTTGTACCCCCCTCAGCGTTGGCCCTGTTGTAAAGCTTTCTGGTTTCTGGTCCTCCAACAGTTTCAAAGGTATTATCTACAGACCCATCGTCACTGCGTGCCGCCACTCGCCTCAAGCGGCTCGTTTGTTCAATTGGTATATTCATGACGTTTGGCACGTACCTCATCTTGTCGATTACACTCCCTGACCTGTCCCAACTCCGTTTGCTCCTGTTAAATTTCAGCATTTCAGTTTTCAGCGTTTCAGCTTTTCCCATCGTCATCCGTGGTTAAAATTGCTGTTCTTCTCTCTGCGCTCTTAGTGCCTCTGCGGTAAATCTTGTTTTCTCTGTGCCTCCGTGTCTCCGTGGTAAATGTTTCAGCTTTCAGTTTTCATAAAATCGAATCGCTTCCGGCGATACATGCACTCCCCTGAACCAGTCCTTGAATTGCAGCCCCGCCAGGGTCCGCACCCGTGATACTGCCACGTAAGCCTGCCCAGGCTCACGAGCAGCCCTGATGTCCAGATAAGCGGAGTCCAGCGTCAGCCCCTGTGATTTATGAATCGTCATCGCCCACGCCAGCCGCAGCGGAAACTGCGAAAAGCTGGCAGCCTCTGGATCGTTCGAGTCATACCGCCAAGTGAACCGCTCCACCGGAATCACCTCCCCATTCGTCCTCACCCATATTCTTCCGACCTCCGACCTCAGACCTCCGTCCTCTACTCCCGTCGTCTGACCTTGCTCCTCGCTTCTTGCTCCTTGCTCCACGCTCTCGACGACCCCCATCTGCCCATTCACAAAAAGCGGTTCCCGTTTCCCCGAATCGTTCTTATTTACCGTGAACATCACCATGGCTCCCGGCTTCAGCCGCAGCGTCGCCGGCGTCAGAAGGTTCTTCGTCAGAAATTCCCGCTGATGCTCTGGTCCTCTCTGTTCCGCTTCCAAAACACTTTCCTCGCCTGGCAATTCCGAAAGCTGGAACGCGTTCCACTTATCCACCTGCACATTGTGTGTGAACAGTCGCGGCATTCCCGCAGGAGGAAAACTCCTGACGCGCGACTGAAGCAGTCGTGCCGTGTCTCCCCAAACTCTGCCGACACGAAACTCCGAAAGCGCTCGCACAAACGCTGGCTCATCCTGGCGCCGGACAATTTCCAGGGAAATTGTCTTAAACTCTGCCGCCTCCCACGCCTTCGACTGAAAGGCCCAATCATAAGGCTCGCTGTCGCCCCTGCGTACAGGCGGGAGCTGAAGGAAGTCACCCGTTGCAATCAACTGGCAACCGCCGAAGGGTTCATCCCGGCCGCGCAACCGTCGAAACAGGAATTCAACAAAATCCAGTTGCCTGCCCGGCAGCATCGAAACCTCATCGATCACCAGCAGCTCACACCGCTTCACTCGATGAAATCCAGCAACGATGGAGCGCCTTGGATCACGCCGCAGCACGTTGAAATACTCGTCGTTCGACTGTCCTGGCTGCGGGCCCAGCAGCATGCCGCAAAACCGATGAATCGTCATGCCGCTGACATTCAACGCAGCGACACCAGTCGGCGCCGTCACATCCACGCGCTTGATCGAGTCGCGAATAAACTGTCTCAGTGTCGTTGACTTCCCCGTGCCGGCCATGCCGGTCAGAAAGCAATTCCGTCCAGCTTGCGCCGCCGCAACGAACCGGTGTTCGGCTGCCACCGCATCATCCAGAACCCCACCGCAATTTTCCCAAAGTGTTTTCATAATCTAATCCCCGTAGCAGCCGACGTGAGGAGGCTCAAACTGTCCCCAACGGCGCAAAAGTCTTTCACCCAACCGGAAGGGCCTTGCAATTAAGCGGCGAAGCGCCAAATTCAGCACATGGATCCGGTTTACGGAACCGAGCACGAAGACCATAAACGGCTTCCAGTTGGGCTTCTTTGGATACCCGGATTCGTCCTTGTTTACCTCCTCAGCATCGGCCCAGCCGCCAGGTTGTGGCCTGACAAAGCCCCCAGATGTGTTGAGGTTTTTTATTTTCCAGTCATTTATTCCGCTAGGCTCTACGCGCCCTGTCAAAACGCTCTGAACTGGTACCTTTTCAAAGTTTGGCACGCCAACGAGTAGATTAAAGTTTCGCACCAACATACGTTTCAGCTTTTTAGTTGAGTTGTACTCCCCTCGGGCCTATTTCAGCTTTCAGCGTTTCAGTTTTCAGATTTTCCCGCGGGTCGTAACACTTCACATAACGCCACAGCTCCAACGCCGAATAAAAGGCCTCGAAGAAATGATCCGGTTCTCCGATCTCCGTGCTCCCTCCCTTGCTCCACACTTTCGTGTGGACCGGTCCTGGTTGCGCACTATCAATCACGACCGACACCAGGCCTGTCACGTTCTTAGCTCCGCTCGCCAGAATCGCTTGCCGATATCCAGCAAGCTGCAGCGGCCAGGTCTCATAAAACGCAGGCTTGGGTTCACCTTTGGGGCTTCGCTTAACCTTCTGCGTCTTGAAATCCACTACCGTCCAACCGACGTCTCGCACAAGCGCCACCATGTCCACCCGGCCGGCATAGCCGTGCTCATGATTAACGAACACCTGCTCGATGGCGGCCACGCGCTCCACATTCGTGTCGAACCACCGCACCCAATCATCCATGAACGCCAGCAGCCTAACGTCCTCAGGAAGTTGTTTGTTCAGCGCGTAAGCCTCGCAGGCCGCATGAATCGCTGACCCAAAGTCAGCAGCCTTCACGACCTGCTCGCCCATGTCCTCCACCACTCGGCGCGCGAATACATCGAGCGCCTCATCCGTGCGTCGCGGCAGCGTCAGCGCCGCCATGATACCTTGCTCGATTTTCCAAGCATCCAGCCCTGGCTTCGCCAGGACGCCCAACACATTCGTGACACTCGGCAGCGCCAGCACCTTCCGCGCATCACCGAGAGTCACAGGTCGGTTGCCCGAGCCATCCTTTTTTGCGATTCCATGAAAAGGCTGGCCATCTCGCAAATACCAATGACTCGCCGGTTGTCGTTCAATCAGAATCATAATTTCCTTAGGTAGCAGCCGAGGTAACGAGGCTCACTCATCATCCCAGTGCTTTTTTTTTTTACGCTTAACGCTCCACGCTCCCGGCTCCAAGCTCGTCAGCCGATCTGGGACCTGTCGCTTTTCCCGACGCCTCGCCCTTTTCTTGTGTATGGATCGCGCAATTCACGATCGTCCCTGCGTTCGCCACGTCACCCTTGACGCGCCAATCAACCGCCATTCTCGCAGCCTCCTTTAAATGCCTCGCCGCTTCCTTCAAATGCTCCAACAAACTCATGTGTTTCCCTTCGTTTTGGTTATGTTTCATTGCTTACCCACGCAGCCCGTGGCGAGAAGGAGGGGACCCGGTCCCATCACTCCATCTCTCCACCACTCCATTCCGCTTAATACGGCACGTTATCGTCCTGCTTTTCGCGCGCGCCCTGCCACCATTCCAGCGCTGCAATCAGCCGCCTGTCATCCGCCAGAGGCTTTGCATTCCCTTTCGCTGTCGGGAGCCAGTTCGCCACCAGCGCTTGCACCTGCTCAGCCGCCAGGTCACGCAGCTCGAGCCCCTTGCATTTGCCAACGTGAACCTTTACCGAAGCATGCTCGCTTCCAGCCTCCGCCGGCTGCTGCGCGTGCCGATACCCGTTGCCTGCTCCCTCTCCGCTCTGGGGAGAGGGCCGGGGTGAGGTGCTCCCATCTTTTGCCCGGTCTTTCCAGCGAGTGAACTTTCCCGAAGCCTTCAGCGGCTCGCCGGACTTATCAGGCGTGCAAGCAGCGATATTTGCGTAAACCTTTCCGTCCTTGTGCTGGTGTACCACCACCAGTTGCGCCGGCTTGCCGACCAGTGTCTCCGTATCGAAGTCCTCCAGTTCCGCCTTGGTCAAATCGCGTCCAAACCAGCCCCGCAGGAATTTCCGAAGGCTCGCCTTCTCATTCAGAGTGGGTGTGAAGTTATGCGACCAGACACCATACCGGCTGCCGTCTTCCTTCTCAGCATCCACCTCGAATACGATTTTGAACACGTTCCGCTCGCCGTATTGACTTTGTAGCTTACGCAACGGCGTCACGTCCACGCACACAGCCTTGCCGGTGAATTCCGGCGACGGCTCGAAGTCATTATTATTCTCTTTGATTTTCATTCTGTTTCTTTCTTGTTTGTTCTTTTGTTGTTTGTTGTAGGTAAGGCGTGCTGTCCTCAGCGCGCCTCACTTGTTGTTGCTTCTCCGGCCCACTCAGGCCGTTGAAATTGAAATCCCTTTTCCGGTTCAGTATTCCATCTTTCCTCTGCGCTCTTTGTGCCTCTGTGGTAAAGCGTCCGGCCGATTTCAGCGTTTCAGTTTTCAGCGTTTCAGCTTTTTCTTCGAAAAAATCCCCTCTGAGCAGCCGGAAAAACGTCTCCGCCTCCATCGTCACCAGCCAGGGCCGAAAGTTCCTCTTGTGCGCCACCATCGGAACCTTGCCCCCACAGTCACGACCCGCTTGGTCCATGGCGTCCTGGATGTTCAGCTTTTCAACCGCCTTAACCTCAAAGTGAATCCAGCGTAGTTGCTCACAAACCACATCCGGCGAATCCGCCGATCCCGAGAACTGCTGCCCGCGGCGCGCCTGGAAACCCTGCGCCCGCAGCTCATCCCGCCACTGCCTTTCTCCGCGTTTGCCTTTTTCTCGTGAGTTCATTTCAGCGTTTCAGAATTTCAACTTTTCCCATGGTCCCTTTGTCCTTTAGTCCTTTGCTCCGTAGTCTCTTCAGTCGCCCGTTGTCATACCCGAGCCGATAACTCAGCCACACCACCAGGGCGGACCAGAGCATCATCAGAAGTAGATATCCAAAGTCAGAAAGGTTCATTTTCAGTTATGGTTTCAGCTCTTCAGTGTTTCAGGGTTTCAACTTTCCTTTTTGAATGTGGCCGCATGAACCGCCTCTTCGAATCCGCCGAAGCCGCCACTAAATCCCGGACCACATACGGCAAATAGAACCGAACCAACCCCCCGCTCAGCCTCAAGCACGTCAGTTCCTTCCGCTTCACCATTAGGTCCACCAGGCTGACGGAAATCTTCAATGCCCTGGCCAGCTCATCCCGCGTTAGAAACAAGGCAGGTACACCCTCTCCGCTCTGGGAAGAGGTAAAAAGTGAGGTGCTCAAGTTGTCCATTTTTCCCGCTTCAGCTCTCAGCTTTCCATCGAGTGAACCTCGAGCTTCTGCCTCCGCTTTCTGCTTTCTGTTTTCCGCTTCGATCGTCATTTAACCCTCCCCGGATTTCGCGGAAAAACTGCGAAAAATGCTCCGAAAACTCACGTAAGACCCTGTGGCACAACGCGCCGCGAAAAATAAAAAAATCGCGGGAAAAATCGCGGAAGGAACGCCTTCGCAGGTTAGGGCCTTGAGGAAAGCGCCAACCAGCCGCGTCTTGCTATCATTGCAAAAAAGTGCTCACGTAAAAGGCCAGTACTCAAAGGACCTATGAACGCAAACAAACGATTGAGAAAAGGAATCCCCTCCGTGCTGGTTGTCCTCTGCCTCACTACCTTAAGTTTGCAGTGCGCCGACACGAATTCGCCCAATCAGCATGCGACCATCCTTGGTGAGAGTGTTCTTCGACTACTGGAGCTTCGAGATGTCGACCGCTTTGCCAATGACGTGGCAGTCAGCAACCAGCAGAACCGAAGACAGGCGTCGGACAGCGCCCGGCTGGTACTCGATCAGGCAACGCGCATGGGCCTGGACGCTTCCCGCGTACATTTTCGCATCAAGGAGGTCCTCGCCAAGGCAACTGGCACAGGCCAGAATCCGGACAGCAACGTCAAAGGGGACCTACTGCCCACCTCCTTTGGAATAAGAATCCTCCTGCTGGGAGAGCCTGCGCGCGATTCGCAATCCGACAAGCAGCTGCGCGGGGAATACGAGTTAGGCCTGGGCGGCGCGTTCGAGTTCCCCGACGGTTGGCGCACTTACGAAGGTATTCGATGGAGCCATTTGCCGGACGGCGTAGCCGATCAACGAACGAAGGAGGAGGTGCGCCTGGTTTCAAACATCGTTGCTCGTATCGGCATGCCGCTTCATGCAGCCGACGATCCAGCCTTCGCCGCGTTGGGCAACACGCTCATCCGTTTCCTTCGCGAGCATGATGAAAACATTTTCCTAAGCGAAACCATGCCTTCTCTGGACCAACGCTGGGAAGCATTGCTGAAGAAACTCACAGTCAATGGTGTCAAGGAGCTACCGACAAGAAAGGATTTCGAGGGCGCTTCGAAAATGTTTCGTGGAATCTTGCTGGAGTCAGCTCGCGGCGTGTTGGCACAAGCTGACGTAATCGGAGTTGACTTCGCGGGAGCCGAAATCGCACTCAAGGATGCGACTGCGGATTTCCCTTATATGCGCGGCGGGTATGGGTCGGTCGATGGCATCACGGCTCAGCCGCTCCGCTTCACATTGAGCGTAAAGTCTACTCAGAAATCAAAGGCCGGGCAGCCTATCGCTGGCGAATACACGCTTACCGCAGGTAGAGGTCAGCGGGAACAAGCCAGATGGACCATCGAAGATAAGATTCGATGGGAGAAATTCCCGGACGGCTTACTCGGACAGAAACAACTTGAGGACCTTGAATTTGAGAATTACGTGGCGGAGCACGGAGCACTTCCACCGGGGACGCCCGCTCCCGATGCCGAGTTCGTCCAACTGGACAATGAAGCCAAGCTCAAGCTCTCCGACTTCCGAGGCAAGGTGGTTGTTTTGGAGTGGTGGGCCACATGGTGCGGACCTTGCCAGGGACCGATGGCTGAACTCCAACCACTCCAAAAGCAGCATCCCGAGTGGCAGGATCGCGTTAAGATCATCGCGTTGAGCATCGACGACGGTTCCCGTGAAGCCCAGGCACACCTGGTGAAACGAGGCTGGACAAACACATTCAACGCCTGGGCCGGTCCAGGGGGCTGGATGTCTGCTCCTGCGAAGCAATTCCGGCTTCACGGGGTGCCGACCTGTTACGTCCTCGATGCCCAGGGCAAGGTCGTGCAGGCCGGTGATCCTCGCAACCTTGGATTGCCTAACGTCATTGCAGGTTTGTTACGATAGGGGTCAGAGTTGACTTCGGCACATCTCGGTTTCAATTCGCACGTCCATGGCGGGTTCTTCAGCTTTGTGTTGGCCATCTGCCCATCTGCGCCCTCAACATCTCCGCTAACTCCGCACTCAGATCCTCCCAGTTGCCCGCTGTCATGGAAAGCAGTCCATCCAAAAGATCTGAAAGCAGCCCAGGGTGATCCGTTGACTCAGCTTTTCCCAAAATAATATTTTCGTTAAGCCGCACCGTGTCCGTTCGCCCAACTTGCTTTCGCCAGCGCACTACATCCAGCATTCTCCTGTAAGCATCGCCACGTTCCGCCCAGGCACGCAGCATATCTCTCAAGGTTGAGTCTCCCATCCCAAGCGCCCGTGCCGCTTTTGAAATGTCTCCCTCCGCTAAGATCGTACAGAACGCCTGAAACGATCTCGGATCCACCTTCCGGGTGAACGCAAACAACCCATCCGCCAGCATCTTCTCCAGCCGCTGCTTCGCGCTCCTCAGTTCGCCAAAGTCTTTTCGCACCGCAGCAATTTCCTGATGAATGTTAAGCAGCGTTCCGCTGCCCGCCCGCAACGACGCCACGCGCCTCGCAAACTCCGCCAGCATCGGCTCAAGGCTCGCATTGCGCGTGAACACCACCCTCTCCGCCTTTGGGGGAGATGGCAGGGGTGAGGTGCTTTCGATTTCAGTTTTCTGCTTTCCCACTTTCAGCTTTTCAACACCTTCACTCTCCTTTTTGACCTCAAGCACCGAAGAAAGGGCGATGTGCGCGGCCCCTTGCGCTCGAGTAATCCCTTCAACTTCCGCTTCCCAGTTCCGCCCCGTTGCAGTCAACAGCACGAACGGCCCCTCACGAAGTGACACAAGCTTTGCCAATTCCCGAAGCAGAGCCTCCTTTCCTGCCATGCTCAGATACACCGGTGCAGCCACAGCTGCGTACACTCCAATTTGCCTAAGCTCCCGGCTGCAGTACGGCGAGCCATCCGGCTCTGCGAACCCAAGCGCCCGCCTGATCCCGTCCGCAAATTCCCTGAAGTCCAGCCCATAAAGCAGTATGTCCTTCGGCTCGAGGGGGAAGGTACTACAGTCAGAATCTTCGCACATGCACGTCGCGATCAGCCCGAAATCCGTGTCCTGAACCTCATGCCGGCACTCGCACTCTGGCCACGCCTTACACGGATACCAACCCGACTGCTCCCCAGTCGGTCTCAGCAATGGCTTCAGCAATGGCAGCGCCGACCCCAACGCCCACTCCCAATCCGCCATCACTCCATCGCCGAAAGACATGTATTGCAGCCCACCCCAAAAGTCTCCCTTCTTTACGCGCTTTTCGTGCTTCTCCAGCCAAATATCAGGTCCCGTCCACATATCAGTTTCCATTGATTTCCTTTCTCATTTTCTGTGTTTCAGTTTTTAGTTTTTTATCTTTTCGCTTTACCGACCTCTGACCTCCGACCTCTGTCTCTCGTGATTTGATTTGATTTGATTTCAGCATTTCAGCTTTTGTCTTATAGCGTTCCATACGCTCTCAACTCTCGATCCGGCTCCCTTCCCAATCGGGTGGCCCTCCGGGCAGGTCTGCGCCAATAGTTCGTTTCCACCGGCACGCTGATCCCTCCATTTTCATACCTGACTCCTAGCTCTGGTCTATCGGCTTCTGCCGGGCTCTTCTCGTTCAACTCCCTCATCCGCGGCAGCCACCAATCACTTGGCCTGCGGTGCCGGGGCGGCACACCCTCTGCGCTCTGAGGAGAGGGCCGGCCTGCCCGCCACAGTGCTTTCCCGACCGCTATAGTGCTTTCGACGACGGCGGTTGACGAAGGTGGGGGCGAGGTGCTCCTTCCATTCTTCACTCTCCGTTCTCCATTCTGCATTTGAAGGACCTCCGTCTTCGCATGAAACAGGTTTCCGCCTCTTTCCTCATCGCGCCCAACTTCTGAGTTCATCTTTTCATACCGCCTCCCTCTAAACTCAAACCGCGAGCCAACAGCTACTTCGCAAAACTTCATAATCATGTTTTTTTCCTTTTTTCTGTTTTCCCTCTCACTTCCGACCATTGATTTCAGTGTTTCAGACGTCAGCATTTCAGTTTTTCCCGAGCATCCTTTCTTCGCTCAGCGCCTCATCTTCAACGCAGTCGCTAATGAACGTCCGCGCCTTCAACCATTTTTCCGAGATCCCGCTGTCGCTGTCCCGCCCGTACAATGCCTTGTTGCACGGCACGATCGTCAAACGCCGCGCCCTCTTTGCTTTCCAGAATTTTATTAGGAAGGTCGCTCGCGTTATCTCCTCAACGTTTTTTGGCCAAGCCAGGTAACCCTCCTCAATTAAATGGAAAATGTCATCAGCCTTCCGAATCAGCACGTTCCGCGGACCTTTCCGGGTACAAAACTCCACCTCTATCAGGTTTACACTTTCAATGCCCGGAATGTCCCCACAAGCCAGACACGCGCGGCCATGCAGCAGCGGTGCCAGTGTGTACTTGGCTGTCCCTGGAAAGAAATCCTTCCGGCCAAACAGACACCCACCGAACAAACGCAGTAAGACGCGGCGTTCGAGGTCTGAACAACAATTGACGGCCATTTCACCTCTCCCCGATTCGTACTTCAGCAGATCATATTTCTGTGGCCGAAAGAATACGCTGGTGGGCTCGCCATTCTCCATCGCGCCCTCCCGCCGGCATGTCCCGCCATGTCGAATCAGGAAGCACCATTCAGGTCCTGCCTGATGGCAGAACACCCTCGCCCCCTTGCCACGCCTCCAGGCCATATAGAAGCCATTCAGTTTTTCCTCCAACGCTACTATTTGTTCCGTGCTCGGCCCGATGAAGGCGGGCAGAGGATCGGCATTCGTCGAGAAGTACCGGAAGGATCGCGGCCGTACCAACTCACGTGAGTTATACAGATGTTCCAACAGTTGCGGGTTTAGCAGCCACATCTTTACGGC
>Ga0157375_10000122_pt1 | contig 76245 bp, 72 predicted proteins | sample M35metaG_FD_115311 | JGI IMG/M metagenome (GOLD analysis project Ga0157375, IMG submission 115311) | Miscanthus rhizosphere microbial communities from Kellogg Biological Station, Michigan, USA - M3-5 metaG | ecosystem: Host-associated > Plants > Roots > Rhizosphere > Soil | place: USA: Michigan... | reverse complement strand
TTTAAATCGTTAAATCTTTTAATTATTATTTATGGACATAGAAAATATTCAGATTCAGATAAAAACATTCTTCGGATTAGAACAAATTTTGGCTGAAGAAATCAAAAAATTAGGCGGAAGAAAAGTTGAAGTTAAAAATCGTGCGGTAAATTGTGAAGGAGATTTAGGCTTTTTGTATAAAATTAATTATTCTGCGCGAACGGCTTTAAAAATTTTAGTTCCTGTCTTGGAATTTAAGGCTTTCAACCTGCATCAGTTTTATGATAAGCTTTTTAAAATTGAATGGGAGCAATTTATGGATGTTGAGCAGTCATTTGCCATTGATGCAACGGTAAATTCTGACACATTCAAGCATTCACAATACGTAACTTTGAAGATGAAAGATGCAATCGTGGATTATTTTCAGGAAAAATTCAAAAAACGTCCCAATGTGGAACCTAAAAGTCCGGAAATTAAATTTCATCTTCACATCGACAGAGAGTTGGTGACGATTTCTTTGGATTCTTCGGGTGACGCTTTGTTTAAAAGAGGATATAGAAAAGAGCAGGGTGAAGCACCTATCAATGAAGTTCTGGCAAGCGGAATGCTTCAGTTGGCAGGCTGGGACGGAAAAGGAAATTTCCTTGATCCGATGTGTGGTTCGGGAACACTTTTGATCGAAGCTGCGATGATTGCACTGGATCTTCCTGCACAGATTTTCAGAAAAAGATTTGCTTTCCAAAACTGGAAAAATTATGATTATGAATTATTTACAAAAATCAAAGAATTCAGAATCGAAAGAGTGAAAGAATTTACAGGGAAAATCGTAGGCTACGACATCGATGCAAGAATGCTGAATGCGGCAAGAACCAACATAGAATCTGCTGAAATGGAAGATATCATCGAAGTGAGAAAACAGGATTTCTTTGAAACTAAAAAAGAACTTTTCCCCTTATTAATGGTGTTTAATCCACCTTATGACGAGAGAATCTCCATTAATGATGATGATTTTTACAAGAAAATAGGAGATACCTTTAAAACAAGTTATCCGAATACTCTAGCTTGGTTAATTTCTTCTGATCTTGAAGCAGTGAAGAAAATTGGTCTTCGTCCGTCAAGAAAAATTAAGCTCTTCAACGGAAAATTGGAGACTAGATTTTTGCAGTACGAAATGTACGAAGGAACGAAAAAAGTGCATAAGCTTGAGAATCAATAAAAATATTCAATAAAAACCTTCCAGAATTGGAAGGTTTTTGTTTTTATATACCAATTGTTTTATTTTTGTTTAAAACGAACTTATTTATGCCTTGGGATTTTTTAGAAATATTAGATGTTGCTTCTGATGCTGTAGAATTGCTCAGCAATGGCACTCCTGATTTTAAAAAGGATGAATCTCTGATCAAGAAAAAGAAGTCAAAGTATGTAATGGAAAAGATCAGTTTGGTTTTAACTTCAATAAGTTGCGGATTATTATTTTGGGTTTTGAAAGATCCTTTACTTGTTCAGAATCCTTTTCAGTCTATCATAATTGCTATATTGATAGGAGTTTTTATAGCTTCAACAGTTTGTCTTGCAATATATTTTCTAGAATCTTTTTCTTTTAAAAGTTTCTTTTCAATGTTGTTTTTCTGTGCTTCAGTGATTGCGTTTTTTACTGCTTCGGTTTTATGTTTATATTTTAAATCAGGATTATTTTAGAATTTTATTTCTTCCGTAATCTTAATTATTTAAGGAAGAAGGAACTCGCCCAAACTGCTTTTTAAAAGCATAAGAAAAATGCGAAAGATCCTCAAAACCGACTTCCAGAAAGACATCTGTTGGTTTTTTATTCTTTTCTGTAAGATGATAATAGGCTAATTCCAGACGTTTTTGTGTCAGCCAGCGTTGCGGTGTTGTTTGAAAAATTTTCCTGAAATCCCGGTTAAAAGTTGATAAACTTCGTCCGGTTAAATACCCAAATCTTTCCAACGACATATTAAACATATAATTTTTCTCCATAAAATTCACCAAATCTATTTTTCCCGGTTCTTCAAAATCAGCCAGAATGATGTCGATGTTTTTGTCGATTTCTCTTAAAATACTTATGGCTTCTGTGATTTTTAATGAAGCGATATTTTCGGGAAAAGATTCTTTTATATCAAAATAAGGAATCAATGAGGCGAGACAACTTTCCAGCAACGGATGTTTTTCAAAGCTGAAAATCTTCGGTTCTTCACGAATATTTTTTTGAGATAAATCGATATTGGAATAGAACTGCTTTAATTTTTCTGTCGTAAGGTGCATGACGACGGCTTTGTGCGGAAGTCCGTCTTTTGGATAATTAATAATCGTTGCCAAATGATTTCTCGGAATCAAAAAAATATCGCCAGATTTGAAAACATATGTTTTGTCTGCCTGAATGATTTTCGTTTCTCCGGAAATAAACCACACCAGCATATGAAACTCAAAAACGGTTTCAGTTTTGAAAAGCTTGTCATCATAAGTGGAAAGCTTGATGTCAGGTGTGATATATTTTATATGGAAATCCATTTTTGATTAATTTCTTGTTACAAAATTATTTATTTAATTTAAAACCTTATAAGTTTCGAAAGCTTATAAGGTCAAATAAGTTTTATCCTAATTTAGCAATACCAAAGATTATTCTACATCGAACTTCATTCCCAATATTTCTTCGCTCAATTTCCATAATCGCTCTGCATTTTCTTTATCAATAGAATAAGGCTGAACTCCTCGAATTGTTGACGGGTCGTCGTATCTGTGTTCGATTTGTCCCAAATCAATTTCAGCAATATTACAATTTTCACAATAAACCCCTCCTATATTTTCAAGCAAAGGACTTGTTGCACACCAAATTGTCGTCGCGGCACCTTGCGGAACTGTTTTTAATTTTGCTGCAACTTCAGGCTTAATATTTCCGTCTGTATCGTGGGTTCCCATTTGTATATAAAGGTCAATCGGTTCGTCTCTTCCGAGATCGGTTCCGTAAACAGAGCCGGGATGAAGTGAATAAGCTTTTACGCCGAACTTTTCAGCTCTTTTGTTTAATTCTACGGCAAAAAGATTACAGGCGGTTTTTGATTGCCCGTAGCCCAAAAGTGTTTGGTATTCTCTTCGTTCGAAATTAGGATCTTCAAAATCGAAAGAAGCCATCTGATGGCCGAAAGAAGAAACATTGATCACTCTTGCTCCGTTTGTTTTTTTGAGAGCGGGCCATAATTTTGAAGTAAGATGAAACTGACCAAGATAATTGACCGCCAGTTGAGATTCAATTCCTCTGCTGTCTCTTCGTAAAGGTACCCACATAATGCCTGCATTGTTGATCAACAGGTCAAGTTTTCTGCCTGAAGATATGAATTTTTCTGCAAAAGCATCGATTGATTCGGGATCCATAAAATCCAGTTTTTCTAATTCAATATTAGAGATTCCTGTAAGATTTTTTTCTGCTTTTTCGATATCTCTTGCAGGAACAATCACTTTTGCGCCTGCAGAAACTAAAATTTTTGTTGTTTCTAAACCAATTCCTGCATAACCGCCTGTTACAATTGCAATTTTTCCTGAAAGATCAATTCCATTGATAACTTCCTGAGCTGTTGATGTAGCATTAAATCCTGAAAGAATTGGTTGTTGTGCTGTTTCCTTAAAATTTGTCTGTATCATTTTTAAATGTTTTAATTTGTTAAGACAAAATTAGGAGGTAAATCTTGAGGGAATTTTGTTTAAAATGTCAAATTGTTTTGTTTAAAATTTCATCTTAAAAAAGAATTTCGATTTCAGATTTGTATGAGATGTAAAATTGCAATGTAACACATTGAAATTAAAATGTATCGAAATATGAGTGTTTGTGGATTTATTAAATGATGATTAAATTAGCGAAAATTAAACTTCAATGTTAATCACACAAAAAGCGAAAACGATATTTCTTTCATCACTCCTTATTTCATCTGCTTTTTTTTCACAGGCTCATAATGTTTCGGAAGGTTATCAGAAACCAACTGATCCAATTGTTATTCAAAACCTCGAAAACTGGCAGGATTTAAAATTCGGACTGTTCATGCATTGGGGAACCTACAGTCAGTGGGGAATTGTCGAAAGCTGGAGTTTATGCCCTGAAGATGAATCTTGGACGCAAAGAAAACCTGAACATGGAAAATCTTACAATGAATATGTAGAAAACTACGAAAATCTGCAGAAGACCTTTAATCCGACTCAGTTTAATCCACAAAAATGGGCAGATGCAGCAAAAAAAGCAGGAATGAAATATGTTGTGTTCACAACAAAGCATCATGATGGCTTTACCATGTTTGATACGCAACAGTCTGATTATAAAATTACTTCTTCAAAAACACCTTTTTCCAAGAATCCAAAAGCGGATGTGACGAAAGAAATTTTCAATACATTTAGAAAGGAAGGTTTCAAAATCGGAGCTTATTTCTCAAAACCCGACTGGCATTCTGACGATTATTGGTGGTCTTATTTCCCGCCAAAAGACCGAAATGTCAATTATGATCCAAAAAAATATCCTGAAAAATGGGAAAATTTTAAAAAATTCACATTTAATCAATTAAATGAAATCACTTCAAATTACGGTAAAATCGATATTCTTTGGCTAGATGGAGGCTGGGTTCGCCCGTTTAATACCATCGATCCAAAAGTAGAATGGCAAAGAACGATCAAGGTCGAGCAGGATATTGATATGGATAAAATCGGAACAATGGCTCGAAAAAATCAACCCGGAATTATCATTGTAGACCGCACTGTTTCAGGAAAATGGGAAAATTATGTAACGCCCGAACAAGCCGTTCCTGAACACGCGCTTTCGATCCCGTGGGAGAGCTGTATCACAATGGGAGACTCGTTTTCGTATGTTCCTAATGACAATTATAAATCGTCTCAGAAAATCATTGAAACTTTAGTTAAAATCATCTCGAGAGGCGGAAATTACCTGATGAATATTGCTCCCGGACCCAACGGAGACTACGATGCCATCGTTTATGAAAGATTAAAGGAAATCTCAACTTGGATGGATAAAAATCAGTCCGCGGTTTTCGCAAGTAGAGCTGTAGCACCTTATCATGATGGTAATTTTTATTATACGCAAAGTAAAGACGGAAAAACGGTGAATATTTTTCATATCGATGAAAAAACAAATTATGGAGCTCCATCAACGTTAAATTTCTCTATTCCTGAAAACTTTAAACCAAAATCAGTGAAAGTTTTAGGGATTTCCTCAAAAATTCAATGGAAGAAATCAGGAAATTCAATTGAAATAAATTTACCAAAAGAAAGAACTCAATTAAAATATTCAATCGTAATTCAGGTTACACAATAGTTGAAATTATAAACTACTTTATATTAAAATGACATAGGAAATTGAAGCGTTAAGAAAATAAAGTCTGTGAACGTTAAGAAAATTCTACTGTTTGAGCGCGACACAAAGGTTAAATTGAAGAACCAATATTTAATTCGCGCGAGTTTTAGAATTTTTAGAGAACAGATTTTATTTTAGCGGAGAGTTCCAAGTCTTGAACTTTTGGTTCTTTTGTCTTGAAACAAAAGAACAATAATTAAAATAAAATTTAGCAATGCATTTTAAACTTCGATTTAAAATTATAGGAATTTCATTATTGAGTTCGGTATTCATTTCTGCTCAAAAACCTCTCTATAAAGATCCAAAACAGCCTGTAGAAGCCAGAGTTCAGGATTTATTGAAAAGAATGACTCCGGAAGAAAAATTCTGGCAGTGTTTCATGATTCCCGGAGATTTGGACAATGTTCCGAAAGGTCAATATTCCCACGGAATCTTCGGATTGCAGGTGAGTGCAGGAAATCAAGGCGGTGGCGTTGCCGGACAATTGTTGAAATATAACGCAAACGAAGATGCAGAAAGATTGGCGAAAAAAATCAATGCCATTCAGAAATATTTCGTTGAAGAATCAAGATTAGGAATTCCGATTATCCCTTTTGATGAAGCTTTGCACGGATTGATGCGTGAAGGAGCAACAGCTTTTCCGCAGGCGATTGGTTTGTCGGCAACCTTCAATCCTGAATTGATGAAGGAAGTCTCGACTGCGATTGCAAAAGAATCAAAATTGAGGGGAATTCGTCAAATCTTGACACCTGTTGTGAATTTGGCGAGCGATGTTCGATGGGGTAGAACGGAGGAAACGTATGGTGAAGATCCATTTTTAACTTCGGTGATGGGTGTGAATTTTGTAATTTCATTTGAAAATCAGGGAATTATAACGACTCCAAAACATTTTTTAGCGAATGTCGGCGAAGGCGGAAGAGATTCATATCCAATTCACTGGAGTAAAAGATATTTGGAAGAAACGCATTTAATTCCTTTTCAAAAAGCCTTTACACAAGGGAAAAGCAAATCGGTGATGACTTCGTATAATTTGCTGAATGGACGACCTTCAACGGCAAATCATTGGCTGTTGACCGAAAAATTAAAAAAAGAATGGAATTTCAAAGGTTTTGTCATCAGTGACGCAAGTGCGGTCGGTGGTGCAAATGTTTTGCATTTTACAGCAAAAGACTACGACGATGCTTCTGCACAGGCGATTAATGCAGGACTTGACGTGATTTTCCAGACAGAATATCAACATTATAAATTGTTTATTCCGCCGTTTTTGGATGGAAGAATTTCACAGGAAAGAATTGATGATGCGGTGACGAGGGTTTTGAGAGCAAAATTTGAACTGGGTTTGTTTGAAAATCCCTACGTTTCCAATAAAGATATTGAAGAGTTAAAAAAATTAAATCACAAACCATTAGCCGAAAAAACAGCTATTGAATCTTTTGTTTTGCTTCAAAATAATAATCAAACACTTCCGATTTCGGAAAATGTTAAAAAGATTTTAGTGGTCGGAACTGATGCTGTTGATGCGAGATTAGGTGGTTATTCCGGACCGGGAAATAAGAAAGTGAGTATTTTGGATGGAATTAAAAATTTTACTAAAAATAAAAATATTCAAGTAAATTATTCAAAAGGAATTGATTGGAATTTGAAGCAATTTACGACCGTTCCAACTGAGTTTTTGTCTTTTAACAATGAAAAAGGTTTAAAGGAACCTATTTTTCCAATTCAGATTTAAAAGGAAATCCCGCTTTTGAAAGGCAAGACGAACAATTGAATTTCAAATGGACTTTATATTCTCCAAATCCTGACAAGCTGCAATCCGACAATTACAGTGTTCGCTGGACAGGAAAACTTGAAGCTCCAAATTCCGGAAAATATCACCTTGGATTACGTGGAAACGATGGCTTCAGATTATATGTAAATGGAAAATTAATGATGGACAATTGGGAAAAGTTAAGTTATTCAACCAAAACTGTGGATATAGATTTTGTGAAAGGTCAAAAATCTGATATCGTCATTGAATTTCATGAAAACAGAGGAGAAGCCAATATTGAACTGATCTGGAATTATGGTTTAAATAATCATCAAAAAGACTTTAATGATGCTTTAAAAATGGCTCAGAATGCAGATTACATCATCGTTGCAGCAGGAATTCATGAAGGTGAATTTCAGGATCGTTCTTCATTAAGTCTGCCCGGAAATCAGCAGCAATTTATTCATGAAATTTCAAAACTAAATAAGCCGACAACAGTCGTTTTGGTTGGTGGTTCTGCTATTAAAACTACCGATTGGAAAGATAAAGTCGGCGCCATTTTAGATGTTTGGTATCCCGGAGAAGAAGGCGGAAATGCCGTTGCAAAAATTCTTTTCGGAGCAGAAAACCCTTCAGGAAAGTTGCCGATTACGTTTCCGATTGAGGAAGGGCAGTTGCCTTTGACGTACAATCATCATCCGACGGGAAGAGGAAATGATTATTATGATCTGAGTGGTGAACCCTTGTATCCGTTTGGTTTTGGATTGAGCTATACGACTTTTGAAATCTCTGATTTGCAATTAAATAAAACAAAATATTCTGAAAACGAAACGATTGTTGCTAAAGTTCAAGTTAAAAATACAGGTTTTAAAGCCGGAAGTGAAGTTGTTCAATTATATGTAAAAGATTTGCTGGCTTCGGTTTCCAGACCGATTATCGAATTGAAAGGTTTTAAAAAAGTTGAGTTAAAACCTGGAGAATCAAAACAGATTTCGATTGAAGTTCCGGTTCGGGAATTGAAATTTTTAGATGAAAAAATGAACTGGATGGTGGAAAAAGGAGTGTGCAGAATCATGGTCGGAAATTCTTCGAAAAATCTTTCATTAAAGCAAAATATTGAAATTCAGTAAATGTTGTTTAGAATCTTGGTATGATATATGTAATTATTATTTCGAACTCGAATGAATTTCATTAATTCATTCATAAAAAGAAATGTCATGAAAAAGTTATTTATATCAGCACTTTTGTTAGTAGGTTTATCAATTTCCGCACAGCAACGTCCTACACCACCACCACACCCGTCAAAAGCTCAGTTGGCAAACAGTAAAGCTAATGAGCTGGATAAAAGATATCGGGCAGAAAAGAAATTGATTATGAATCATCCGGTTGCGACAAAGAAAATGAAAGCCGAGCAGCTGAAAGCTTTGAATCTGAGATATCAAAACGAAAAGAAATTGTTGAGAGCTGCTAGATAGAGGCAGATTGTTACTCAAAATGAAAACTTGGGCATACGTCCAGTTTACGAAATTTTTAATATTATATAAAATAATTAAAAGAGAATACAGATTGTGTTCTCTTTTTTTGATTTAATTGCATTGAAAATACACTTTATTATGCATCGCTTCACGAATTTCCAGAAACGTGCTTCATCCAATATTTTTCCTTAAATTCGCATAAAAATTTTAAACTAATGAACTACGATATTATTGTCATCGGAAGTGGTCCTGGCGGATATGTTACAGCGATTAGAGCGGCACAATTGGGTTTTAAAACTGCAATTATCGAGAAAGAAAATTTAGGAGGAATTTGCCTAAACTGGGGTTGTATTCCAACTAAAGCTTTATTGAAGTCTGCTCAGGTTTTTCATTATATCAACCACGCGGAAGATTATGGTTTGAATAAAGTGGAGCCAAGTTTTGAGTTTCCAAACGTGATTCAGAGAAGCCGTGGTGTTGCTAACAAAATGAGCAAAGGAATTGAGTTCTTGATGAAAAAGAACAAAATTGATGTTATTTTAGGGACAGCTAAAGTTCAAAAAGATAAAAAAGTTTCTGTTACAGATAACGACGGAAAAGTAACTGAATATTCAGGAACTCACATTATTATCGCTACAGGAGCTCGTTCTAGAGAGTTGCCGAACTTACCTCAGGATGGTAAAAAAGTAATCGGATACAGACAGGCATTGTCTCTTCCTGAGCAGCCAAAATCTATGATTGTTGTAGGTTCTGGAGCGATCGGGGTAGAATTTGCTGATTTCTATAACACAATGGGTACGAAAGTAACTGTTGTTGAATTTATGCCAAACATCGTTCCTGTAGAGGATGAGGAAATTTCTAAACACTTAGAAAAATCTCTGAAAAAGACAGGAATCGAGATCATGACAAATGCTTCTGTAGAAAGCGTTGACACAAGCGGAGAAGGCGTAAAAGCTACTGTAAAAACTGCGAAAGGAAACATCACCCTTGAAGCTGATATTTTATTGTCTGCTGTTGGGATCGCTGCAAACATCGAGAACATTGGTCTTGAAGAAGTGGGAATCCAAACAGATAAAGGAAGAGTACTGGTAAATGAATGGTACGAAACTTCAGTTCCGGGTTATTACGCGATCGGAGATATCATCCCGACTCAGGCTTTGGCACACGTTGCTTCTGCGGAAGGAATTACTTGTGTTGAAAAAATCAAAGGAATGCACGTGGAGAAAATCGATTATGGTAATATCCCTGGTTGTACATACTGTCACCCTGAAGTGGCTTCTGTAGGTCTTACTGAAAAGCAGGCTAAAGAAAAAGGTTACGAAATCAAAGTGGGTAAATTCCCTCTTTCTGCAAGTGGAAAAGCAACTGCCAACGGGAATACAGATGGTTTCATCAAAGTTATTTTCGATGCTAAATATGGCGAATGGTTAGGTTGCCACATGATCGGTGAAGGAGTTACGGATATGGTTGCTGAAGCTGTTGTTGCAAGAAAATTAGAAACTACAGGTCACGAGATCATCAAATCTATTCACCCGCATCCAACTGTTTCTGAAGCAATTATGGAAGCTGCTGCTGCTGCTTATGGTGAAGTTATTCATATTTAATTTTTGAAATAAATAGTACCAAAAATATTATATAAAGCTCAGATTTTTTTCTGGGCTTTTTTTATAAATTACACTATGAAAAATACTGTTTTATTACTGGCGCTTGTTTGTTTTAATGTTCTTTTTTCTCAACAGGAAGATAAAAATCAGGAAATTTATTTTCCTGTAAAATATGTATTAAAAAGTTCTAAAGACACCATAAAAACAAAAGTTCTGAATGTTGGACTTTACAGAAACGAAGAGTTTTCCCCGGCAACTTATATCAGACAAATGACGGTTTTGGATCCTTCAGGAAAAAAAATCAAGGTTAAAGAAAATGATATTAAGTATATGGAAATAATTGATCTTGAAAAGGTTAAAAGAAGATTCATCAATGACCAATCAATTTTTTCTAAAGATATCGGGCTGCTTGAGGTGATGTATAATGGAAAAAAAACGGAATGGTATAGAAAGAGTTCTTATTCTGGCCCCATCTACACTTATAAGACAGATAATACCGAATATTTATTATTCCGTAAGGATAGAAGTGTGATTGAGATGCATTTCAAGATACGAGGTTCCATATTAGCATTAAAGGATAAATTTAATAACTATCCTGATTTATCAGCATTGGTGGATGATGTGACTGTAGACGCAGACGTGGTAAAGATACTTAGGCTGTATGATCAGAAATAAAATAAAAGCCACAGATGTTGTCTGTGGTTTTTTTATGTACTAAATATTTATAATTTTAAGATAAATGGAAGAATTATTAAAATAATTTTAAAATTTAGATATTTTGGAAAATTAATCCCGTTTTCTCGCTGTGTTTTATTAATTTTATTTTTATGGATTTTGAAAAAGTTGGACTTGTTTTATCTGGAGGTGGCACCAAAGGCATTGCCCATGCAGGAGCCTTAAAATTCCTGAAAGAAAAGAATATCGATATAGATATTTTATCTTGTTGCAGCGCAGGGTCTATCGTTGGAAGCCTTCATGCAGTCGGAAAGTCTCCGGAAGAAATTTTAGATTTTTTCCAATCGGTGTATTTTTTCAATTGGAAGCACTTTGCATTCAATCAGCCGGGATTGGTTTCTTCTGTTATTTTTAAAAATTATTTAAGTCCGATTTTTAAAGATAAAAAGCTCGGAGATTTAGATAAGGAAATAAAAATCGTAGCAACCGAATTGGTTTCCGGAACTCAGAAAATTTTTGACGAAAATTTTAAAGTTGTAGATGCGGTGATCGCTTCCTGCTCAATTCCGGGGATTACAACACCTTATATTTTAGGAGATGAAATGTACTGTGACGGAGGAGTTTTAAACAATTTTCCGGCAGATATCATCAGAGACGATTGTGACAAGCTGATCGGAGTTTTTGTTTCTCCGCCCCACGAGATCAAAATGGATGATCTTAAAACCATAAAAGCCATTGTTTCACGTTCTTACGACCTTCTTTCTTACAGAATTGAGAAAGTGAAATTTGATTATTGTGACTGGTTTATTTCTTCCCAAGACCTGTCAAGCTATGGTACTTTTGAACGAAAAAAAGAGCGTTTGGAAGAGATTTTTAACATAGGATACCATGCAGCAAAGGACAGTTTTGAAAACGTACAGAACATTTTTGTAAAAAATAATGCTGATTGTCTGTAAATTACATTTTTCCCTGAAAATAGTTTGATTTTTTGCATTATCAATAATATTTGTTGCGTACATTTGTACAGGAAAAAGGATCTTACTCCTTCACAACAAATGGAACTAATAAACTTTAAGTTTTTTCTTTTAAAAGTATCAGAAATCATTTTCACGATTTTTAATACTTCTCCTCCTACACTTTCTTAATCTTTTCGAAAGAATTCAATCATATGATTCTATCCGTATTTTTTAATTTTTAAAAAACACAGGCTATACGTCATTCTTCTATTTAAACTAAATTTTTAAACAAATAAATTATGGAACTATCGTTTCAGGGCTGGATGATTCCGGCTATTATCGTGCTTTTGTGTGTAATTTTTTACAAAATTATCTTAAGAGTTTTCTTCGGGCTGGTCATCGTTCCCGAGGACAGAATTGGTTTGGTGACCAAAAAATTCGTGCTGGTTGGTAAGCAGGAACTTCCGGAAGGGAGGATCATTGCAACCAACGGAGAGGCTGGTTTTCAGGCTCAGACATTAGCGCCGGGGATTTATTTCGGTAAATGGATCTGGCAATACACGATTCAATTTCAGCCATTTACAGTGATTCCCACAGGAAAATTAGGGCTAATTTTGGCTAAAGACGGAACCGAATTAGAAACCGGACGTATTTTGGCAAGAAAAGTAAATTGCGACTCTTTTCAGGATGCGGAAGCTTTTCTTAAAAACGGAGGTAGAAAAGGGCGACAGACTGCGATTATTGCGCCAGGTTCATACAGAATCAATACTTTGCTGTTTGATATTGAATTAACGGAAATGCCTCAGATCCCGGATAATGCGGTAGGAGTGATCACAACAATGGAAGGAAATCCTTTGGAAGAAGGGCAAATCGCAGGTAAAATTATTGAAGCTCACAACAAATTCCAGGATGTAGATACATTTTTGAGCAACGGAGGTTACAAAGGTCTTCAGGAACAGGTGATTTTGGCGGGTTCGTATTTCTTAAATCCATGGTTTACAAAAGTTGAAATGGTACATATGACGGAAATTCCGATTGGACACGTTGGTGTGATTATCAGCTATGTAGGTGCAGAAGGTAAAGATTTAAGCGGTGTTGATTTTAAACACGGAAATATTGTAGAAAAAGGACATAAAGGTGTCTGGTCAGAACCAATCGGTCCCGGAAAATATCCTATCAATCCTTATATTATGAAGGTTGAACTTGTACCTACCACCAATTTAGTTTTAAACTGGGCATATGAAAGAAGTGAATCTCATCAGTTAGACAAAAACCTTTCAACGATTACGGTAAGAAGCAAGGATGGATTCCCTTTTAATCTTGATGTTTCTCAAATCATTCATATTCCGACCTATGAGGCTCCAAAAGTGATTGCCCGTTTCGGAAATATGATCAATCTGGTAAGTCAGGTATTAGAGCCTACGATCGGGAACTATTTCAGAAATTCTGCGCAGGACAGTGACGTGATTGCATTTTTAGGAACCCGTAAAGAAAGACAGCAGTCTGCGAAAGAACATATTAGCAGTGTGCTAGATCAGTACAATGTGAATGCGGTAGATACGTTAATTGGTGCGATTGTACCTCCGGAAAGTCTGATGAAAACATTGACTGACAGAAAATTGGCGGAAGAACAGAAAATCACCTATGAAACGGAAATGTTAGCACAGGAAACCCGACAAAGTTTGGAAAAAGAAACTGCGGTTGCAGATATGCAAAAGGAAATTGTAAAAGCAGATCAGGGCGTTTGGATTGCAGAGCGTGTAGCTGATGCTTCTGTGAAAAAAGCGACTGGTGATGCCAATTCCGTACGTCTTCAAGCAAATGCGGAAGGAGACAGATTGAAATTACTGGCAACAGGTGAAGCAGAGAAAACTAGACTTCTTGCAAAAGCAGAATCCGAAAAAATAGAATTATTGGCAAAGGCCAACGCCGAGCAGATTTCTTTAACGGGTAATGCAGAAGCTGAGAAAATATTGGCAATCGGTAAATCTAATGCAGAATCATATAAATTATCAGTGGAAGCAATGGGTGGAAACAATTTTACACAATTGAAAATCATGGAAAATATAGCTTCTCAAAATGTAAAAATAATGCCGGATGTTCTTATTGGAGGAGGAGGGGATGCTGTCAATGGCGGTATCAGCGGATTATTGGGCTTACAACTTCTTGACCAGCTTCAAAAAAGAAATGATGATGGTTCAAAAATAATTTCAGTAAAGTCTGATGAAACTCCTAAACAATAAAATTAATTTAAAATAAAAGAAAAACTCCCACTTTAAATGGGAGTTTTTTTATATTAATTTTTTACTACTTTTCCATCTTGATTAACGATTGTTTTCCCTGTATTGTCAGTTACTGATAAAGTATAGGGAGCTTTTTTCGGTGAATCGGTTAAATAATTTCTCCAAACCTGATACGTGTAATTATTGTTGATAAATTCATAATAATAGTTACCGCCAGTTCCATCAGGAATCAATTCTCCGTCCGGAATAATCATACTTGGTTTTGAAGTGATTTTTGCATTCGCAGACCATGCTTGGTACAGATACTTACCGTTAGGTTGCTTATCAATTCTTATTTTAAACTTTTTAGTTTTAATAATAACCGTTTTCGGCACTTTTTGAAAATATTCACTATTTCTTAAATTAGAAACAGGATTTATATTGTTTAAATCATTCGCTGAAACCCACGAAAACTGAGCAAGACAAAATGCTCCCAATAGAATTTTTTTAATCATTGTATGAATGTTTATCTGATTCTATTAGTCTCAATCAAATTTAAAGCCAATTAAATGGATTCTGCCTGTGTGTAGCTGGCGAAGGCTTCTTCCAGACTATCGAATTTCCCTTTAAACTCATCAATAGGGCCGTCCTGAAGAATATTTCCTTTATGGATAAGAATGACGCGCGTACATAAGGCTTCAACTTCCTGCATAATGTGCGTGGATAGTAAAACCGTTTTTTGCTGACCGATTTCCTTGACAACATTTCTGATTTCTATAATCTGATTGGGGTCAAGACCGTTTGTAGGCTCATCAAGAATCAGTAAATCCGGTTGATGAATAATTGCCTGCGCAAGACCGACTCTTTGCTTGTAACCTTTTGAAAGCTGACTGATTTTTTTTGATTTTTCGGGAGTGATTCCTACCAAATCAATAACTTCATTCACTCTTGAAGTCGGGATTTTATGGATGTTAGCCACAAATTCCAGATATTCTTTTACATACATTTCCAGATAAAGCGGATTGTTTTCAGGAAGAAAACCGATCTTTTTTTTGCTTTCAATTTCGTATTCGGTAATATTTTTACCATTAAAAATTATCTCACCTTCATCTATTTTCAAAGCACCGACAATTGATTTCATTAAAGTTGATTTTCCGGCTCCGTTGGGACCTAAAAGACCAATGATTTCGTTTTTATCAATTGTGATATTAATATTGTTTAGTGCGGTTTGTTCACCAAATTTCTTGGTTAATTGAGTTATTTGAAGAGACATAATGTATACGATCTTTTTGCAAAAATAAAAATAAAAAAACTCATTCGGGTGAATGAGTTGAGTTAATATTTTAAAAATTTAATTATTTTCTTCCTTTCTTGGGCGTAGGTGTAGCGGCAGAAGCCTGATTTGAGCCTTTCGACGGATGATTTGTCGTAGCTGGCTTTTCATATGCGGCAGATCTTCCGTTTGTTTTTCCAAAAATCTTGTCGACCTGTTTTCTGTTTAGAAACTGAGATTTTCCAACATATTTTTTGTTTTTATTGATATACTGGATAAACTGTACAGTTGGCTGACCGTAATTTTTTTCGTAATGTAGTTCGATGATATCATTTGGAAGCTCCAGAACAATATTTTCGTTCGGAAGAACAGTAAAACCTTCTGTAATCATTTGATACAGACCTGCAACATCTCCGTCTAAATTTTGGAAAGAGAATGACCTGATTGTATTAAGATTAGCAGTATTAAGATCCTGATAATTGATAGTGTATTTATCGTCTTTTTTATATAAACCTACGGAATTATCTTTACCAACTTCCACCAAAGTTTCATTTTTCAGCACTTTTATTTGTGAGAAAACTGAAATACCGAACATGCAAGTAAATAGTAGAATTATTTTTCTCATGTGATGACTTTTAATGTTTTATAATTTGGTATATCTAAATTACTAATAAAAACGCTATAAAACAATTTTTATTCTTAGCGCAAAAGTAACATTTTTTTTTAATATCCATCATGTTTAATGGTTGGATACTATGCACTTCATTGGATTCTCAATCTCCATATAAGTCGTTCGTTTTGAGGGTGATGAATGACTTTTCACGGAAATAAGTCTTTTGTGAAGAAAGCTTTTAGTTTGTTGTAATTGATTAAAAGACAGTCGTTAACCAACTATTTTAACCAAAATAAAAGCCAATTTGAAATAAATGTTAATTCTTTTTATTCAAAGTTAAGTGATATACCTTATATAAATCAGATAATTATACTATTTGACTTAAAGATTTTAGAATTAGAGATCTTTGTTTTGAGGGTTTTTGTAAAATGCATTTTAATGTTAAGATTAAATTATTTTTCATTGTGCTAGAATTTAGCTGACAAAGATAAATAAAATTATTTTTAGGATACATATGATAAATTCCCGTTATTTTTTTGTTAAATAATATAAAAAAATCGGAAACTCATTTTGAGTTTCCGATATATCTTTAAACCGATTTTCTAATCACGAAATGGTTTAGTTACGTAAAAATTGACCGATCCCTGTAGAATCAAAGGTAAAAGTAGCTTGATTTTCAGATTTGTCTAATTTTTTACTAATCGTCAACGCCCATAAAACCAATTCTTTGCAGAAATTCTGATCTTCCATGCTTAATCCTGAAGTATTTTCCTCAACCACTGTTACTAAAGGAGTTATGCTGTTAAGCTTGTCGTAAAACTCTTCATCTGTATCAGTATAATTAAGTTCAAGGTGATTTTTATTAAACCATTTAATTAAGTCGGTGTATGGTGTTTTTATGCTTTCTTTTTCCAGTTTTGAAATACGAGGGAATAGTGTTTCAAATTGTACCATTACAGCTTTATCGATTAAGATTTTCGCTACATAATCTGCACCTTCCTGCTCACCTTCATACACAAGCTCAATTTTCCCTGTAATAGACGGAATAATCGACATAAAATCAAGCAGACGAACCGTAGTTTTTTCAGCTCCGGATTCGATCAGGCGTAATTTTGCCGCTGCTACTAAATTTTCCATAGCACTGATGGTAAGACGCGCACTTACGCCACTTTTTGCGTCTACATATTCGCTGTCACGTGCTGCAAAAGCAACTTCTTCCAAAAGATCTTTCGCCATATCAGGAATTAGTATATTTGATTTATCTTCAGCTGAAATCATGGCTTCCTGTTCTGTGATCTGTCTCGCAAGCGCAATCGTTTTCGGATAGTGCGTGAAAATCTGTGATCCGATTCTGTCTTTCAAAGGAGTGACAATACTTCCACGGTTGGTATAATCTTCCGGATTTGCTGTAAAAACAAACTGAATATCCAAAGGCATTCTCAACTGAAAACCACGGATCTGGATATCTCCTTCCTGTAAAATATTAAATAAAGAAACCTGAATACGAGCCTGTAAATCAGGTAATTCATTCAATACAAATATAGAACGGTTGGCACGCGGAATCATTCCGTAATGCAAAACACGCTCATCGGAATAAGGGAGTTTTAAAGTTGCTGCTTTGATCGGGTCAATATCACCAATTAAATCCGCAACATTCACATCCGGAGTCGCCAGTTTTTCAAAAAAACGGTTGGAACGGTGTACCCACGAAATCGGAGTTTCATCGCCAAGTTCCGCAATAAGATCTCTGGCATATTTTGAAATCGGCTGAAACGGACTGTCATTGATCTCAGAACCTTTTACGATCGGCATATATTCATCAAGAAGATTGACCATACTTCTCGCGATTCTGGTTTTTGCCTGTCCGCGTAAACCGAGTAAATTAATATGATGTCCTGCAAGAATAGCCTTTTTCAACTGCGGTACTACAGAATCTTCATAACCCCAAAGTCCTTCAAATACAGGTTCTTTAGCTTTAATTTTTGCAATTAAATTTTCCTGGATTTCTTCGTTAATTGTTCTATCTGTATAACCGGAATTTTTTAATTCTTTAAATGTAATATCGTTTTTCATTTTAAATTTTATTATTTCTAATGGTTGGTGGAAAAAGGTTTGATGTTTAATATTTAACGTTTGATGTTGGGTTTCCCCAGGTTATACCCGAGGCTATTGTTGTTGAACCACTTCGTGGTTCGTTACATATATATTAAACTTCCAGCTTCTAGCATCCAACTTCCACTTTTATTTATATTCTTTTTATTCTGTTTTTTTCGTAATCTTCAAAAATCATTTGTCCTAAACCTGAGAGCCCTGTTAAAAAGGCTTTTCCTTTATTTTGGGCGGTAAATGCGTTTACAAATTGTCGCAGATAAGGATCCTGTGCAATCATAAAGGTGGTGATCGGAATCTTTAGTTTTCGTGCTTGCGCAGCCTTGTTAAGACATTGAGAAACAATAATCTGATCCAACCCTACACTATTCATATAATATTCTCCATTAGGTAATTTTATACAACTGGGCTTTCCGTCGGTGATCATAAAAATCTGTTTGTTGGTATTTCTTTTTCTGCGAAGAATATCCATGGCAAGCTCTAATCCGGCAACCGTATTGGTGTGATATGGTCCTACCTGCAAATAAGGAAGGTCTTTGATTTTAATCGGCCAGGCTTCGTTTCCAAAAACAATGATATCTATTGAATCTTTTGGATATTTTCTGTTAATTAATTCTACCAGTGCCATTGCCACTTTTTTGGCGGGTGTGATTCGGTCTTCACCATACAAAATCATAGAGTGGCTGATGTCGATCATCAAAACAGTACTCATTTGAGCCTTATGCTTGGTTTCCTCTACAATCAGGTCGTCTTCTGTGAGTCGCAAATCCGAAATTCCGTTGTTGATTTGGGCATTTTTTAAGCTTTCGGTCATGTTTACCAATGACAGGTCATCTCCATACTGAAAAGAGCGATTTTCACCATCACGCTCGTCACCGACACCTGTTTTTGAGGTGCGATGATTTCCTACACCGCTTTTCTTCAGTTTTCCAAAAATCTGATCCAGGGCATATTCCCTCAAAGCGGCTTCCAGTTTGGCGGTCAATACATCTTTGCCTTTTCCCGTTCCGGAGTTTCCATCATCCGAATCGTCTTCTTTTTTGATGTAGCCACGCTTTCTCAGATCTTCTTCAAAATCCTCAAGCGTATATTCGTCGGTGAAAATGTCATACTCTTTATCAAGCATATCCAGCCATTCAAAAGCTTCTTCTATATCACCGGAAGTATGGGTAAGCAAATCTTTAAAAACATCGAAAACCCTGTCAAAATGTGAGATCTCTTCCGGAATATGTTTGCTGAAGGTAAAACCTTTTTGAAAATTTAAATGTTTATTCGTCATAATAATGATGAAGCTATTTACAAATTAAATACATAAGATAATGTTGAAAATCAATTATATATTTTTTAATTATAAGTTAAGTTTATCTATAAGTATTCTGTATTCCTTTATTTTATTTAAAAAGATACAAGTTAAGAAAATATCATCTCAAGATCAGCCTATGAAAAATAGAAAATACTAATGATAATGATACGAAATGAGTATATATTAAGATTGTTAAAAATTTAATTAATGTCAACTGGAATTCAGTTTTGTTAAATTTATATTTTTTTTGAATAAATGTTTTTGTGTGTAAAATATATTTAGATGTATATTTATAAAAAGTAAAATATTATTTATTATTCCTTTTTTTATTGATTTAATTAAGTTTATAATATTTATCTAAACCATTAAAACACATGATTAAAAGCTTTTATTTTTTACTATTATTAATTCTCGGAGTCTCATGCTCTAATCCGGTAAAAAAAGAAAAAATTACGGAACAATATGTTCAAAAGGAAATCGATAAGCTACAAAGCGTACAAGATTCCAGCAATACTGCAATGATTGTCAATACTTCGAAAAAGATTAAGGAACATGCCAAAGCGATCAATTATGATGTCGGAGTTTTCCAGTGTAATTTGATCATCATGAATTCTTTATGTGCTTCAGGAAATTATAAGGAAACAATAGCCATCGGCAAAGAGAACGAGAGATTGGTAAAGAATATAAAATCTAATTATGGTCTTTGTACACACTACAGGATTTTGGGAGCGGCCTATTTAAACCTCGGACTGGTTGATGAAGGGAAAAACTTCTTGAATAAGGCTTTGGAGTATAATGAGAAGATAAAAGACAAAAATGTAAAGTATTTCCAACTGGCTCTGATATATGATTATTTCGCTTTTGGGGAGGCGATGGGAAATGGTTCTCCAGCTTCTGAGCGTACAAAAAAATACTATTTGAAAAAACTTTGGGCAATTCAACAAATTGATAACAGTAAGGAATTTGAACTGAAAAAGAATCAGATATTATCATTCCTTTATATGAATTTAGGCGTTATCAGTAATCAGGAGAAAAAAACGAAAGAAGCAGAAGCTTATTTTCACAAAGCATTACAGATTTGCAAAAAATATGGGATAACAAAACAAGCTCCCACAATCACAAATAATGAAATGGCCTGGCTTTTATTTGATCAGAAAAAATATGACAGTTGCATTTCGTATGCCCAAACAGGGATTGCTTTTGAGAAAAATGACAGCAAACCGCAAATAAGAAGAGACCTTTTTGAAGTATTATACAAATCCTATTCAGAAAAAGGAGATGTACATAATTCTGAGAAATATACTAAGCTTTATATGAAACTGAATGACAGTATTCTTGATGCTCAGGAAATGGCCATTAATGAACCTGTTAAAAGTATTGTTAAAGAAAAGGAGGAAGACCATAAGAAAAATATATTCAGTATTTTAACCATTATTGGAATTTCAATTTTGCTATTAGCGACTGTCATATTTTTGCTTTGGCGAAGAAATCAAAAGATATTACATAAAAAATATGAAAATATCATATCACAATTAAAAAATGAAGATCATAAAAGCCCTGTTTTTGAAGATGAAATCAATCAAAAGCTGCTGAAAGCAGATAAAAGCATTACCATTAATGAAGCTACCGTTAGCAGTATTCTCCAAAAACTGGAAAAGTTTGAAAAATCAGAACGTTTTCTTAAAAAAGATATAAATCTTTCTTATCTGGCTAATTTTCTTGACACAAATCCCCGGTATCTTTCTGAAATTATCAACCAGTATAAGGGTAAAAACGTCAATCATTATCTGAATGGACTCAGGATTCACCGTATTACAGAATTATTATATAAAGAACCCGTTTACAGGGAATATAAAATTACATATTTAGCAGAATATTGTGGCTTCGCTTCCAGAGAAGTTTTTGCTGCGGCATTTAAAAAAGAAACAGGAGTAACGCCGTCTTATTTTATTAATCAATTGGTTAGCGATCAAAAAGAATACGTATAATAATTAATCATAATTTACTTTTTAATCTGGTTTTTGGCCAGATTTTTTTTGATATTAAATAAAAATAATTCCCTTTTTAAGTGGATTATTCTCTATAAATTCTTATGAATTAAAATTAATTTAAAAATATTGATTTACAAAAAATATATACTGAAAATCAATTGATTAAATGTAATTTATGAAAAGAATAATGGCTGAAATCATCTCGTGTATGTCTTCATAATCGATCTCAGAGTTTTTATTTTTACCCAAGAATTTTATGCAGAAAAGATATTTAACATTACATCTCAACTGAATAAAGTTCATAAAAATAAAACTTTAAACATGATTAAAAAATTTACAACAGGATTTGCACTGAGTGCAAGCACGTTATTGTTCTCTCAGGTTGGAATAGGAACTCCAACACCACAGGCAACACTAGATGTTACAGGAACACCAGCCAATACAGCAAAATTAGACGGTATTATTGCACCAAGATTAACAGGAGCACAACTTCGTGGAAAAACCTATACCACAGCTCAAACGGGTGCATTGGTTTATGTAACAGATGCGGATACGGCTCCTGCGAACCAGACTCTAAATGTTACTGCATCGGGGTACTATTATTTTAATGGAACTAGATGGATAGCAACTACAGCCACAGATATTAATATTTACAGCTCAGACGGAACACTTTCAAATAATCGTACCGTTACTCAAAACGGAAATTCTTTAACAATTAAAGGAAACGTATCAGAGAGTTTATTTGGCATTAATGGTGGGTTTTGGTTATATGGAACGGGAGGAAGCAAAAGATCAAATCTAGAGCTTATTGCAAATGACAACAATCTTAATTCAGTTAATTCAAGATTATCAATCTTTGTAGATCCTGAAAATACCGCCTCAATTAATGTTTTAAATGATGCTACTGCTTTAGCGCTAGGAACTACACAAACCACAAATTCTGCTCCCATTAATTTTATGACAAGTTCCGGTTCGGGTGCCCTTGGTATTACAAGAATGAAGATTACAGGAGAGGGGAATGTTGCCGTTAATATTTCATCGCCTACCGAAAAATTAGATGTCAACGGGAATATTCGTTTAAGAAGCCTTCCGCTGAACGGGAGTACAAATGCCATCTTTACAAATCCTGGCGGGAGTACGGCTTCACCAACGCAAAACCAGACTTTTACAGCGACAAGAACTATAGTTGCTGATGCTAATGGCGTATTGGGATATGCTAGCGGTCTGCCTACTGATGCGGGAACACAGAAGGTTCTTGTGAATGCCAATGTTCCCGGAACCCAGAATATTAATGGAGGAACCAATCTGATAGGTCAGTTCAATGTAGAAAATATAGATGTATTGAATGCATGGACAAATAATGTTTTTACTGTACCCAATGGAGCAGGCGGACTTTATACAATCAATATGCAGACTTCAAACAGCCATGTGGCTCCTGATAGTATCTCTTCATGGTTTGTGATGGCTTATTTTCAGAAAAGCACGGATGGTGGCGCAAACTGGAATATTATACTGAGAGATACAAGATCAAATATGTCGAATACAATTGTTGATAATGGAAACGCTCTGTTATGGACCGGAAATCTGAATGCCGGAGATATGATAAGACCAATGTTTTTATGTACTGCTGTGACAAATAATACGGTAATATTTGGATCATTATCTATTATAAGGATATTACAGTGAGGTAATTAGTTGAAAATCGAATAGAAAAAATATTAACAGTATAAATTTCTATTTCTAAAAAGAATAAAAATTATAGATATAAATGGATTTAAAAGAGATCAACATCGGGCTGATGATAAAAACACGCGTTGTTGAAAGTGAGATAGAAATAGATCGTATATGTAATTTTTTTAATTCCACTGAAGAAGAAATTTTACAGATGTATAAATCCGATGATCTTGATACAAAAGCTTTACTAAAATGGTCTAAGTTGTTAGAATATGATTTTTTCAGGCTCTATTCACAGCATCTGATATTATATGCCCCGCTGTCCTCAAGTGGCTATAACCGAATATCAGATAAGGAAAAAAGCAAATCTTCATTACCACAATTCCGTAAAAATATTTATACCAGAGAAATCATAGAATTTGTGCTTGGCAAGATCAGTAAAGGAGAAATGACAAAGCTGGAAATCGTAACCAAATACAAGATTCCTAAAACCACACTTTACAAATGGATGATTAAATACAAAGAAATGATGAATAATAAGGATAATCCTGAGACGGAAATATCATAAAATTAAACTTTATAAACATTATGGAAAGATCAGAACCGGATTATAAAAGGATCTACACAGACCTTGTCAATGAAAAATATCCTGAGAAAAAAAGCGAACATATTTCTCTTTTATCTAAAGAAAAATTATCAGTACTAGATGTAATCACACTCAACAAGATTCTTTTTACTAATGATGGTGAGGACAAAGAAACGTCTGATTTTAATCAAAATCATCGCGCATATGACAGGCAGGCAATACTTCAAATATTAGATTATCAAAAAAAATGGAAATACACTAATTCACAATTAGCCAGCCATTTTAAGCTCAGCAGGAATACGATAACCAAATGGAAAAAAAAATTCCTGAACTAAATATAATTTCAAATTAAATAAATACAATGAAAAAAACTTTATCCGCAATCATTATCGCAACAAGTGTAACAGTTTCCGCTCAGGTAGGACTCAATACTGAAAACCCCAAAAGCACAATGGATATAAGTGCTAAAAGAGATGCAGCCGGTACACTGACCGATAATGCCCAACTTATAGGGTTACAGGCACCTCGTGTCACCCGCGAAGAACTCACAGTGAATACTGCAACTTACGGAACCGATCAGAAAGGAGCTTTAATCTATGTTACCGATATTTCTGGCGGTGATACTGCAGAGCAAAGAGCCAATATAGATGCGGCTGGATATTATTATTTTGATGGAACAGAGTGGCAAAGTATCGGAAAAAACATCTATAACAGTAACGGTACGCTTACTGATGATAGAACTGTGACTTTAGACGGGAATGACCTTGAGTTTCTCGGAGCAAATCAGCGTACTTACATCTCTAACACTAATGGCATTCTTCAGGAAGGGCTGCCAGCTTCCCCATATAATCAGGCAAGTATCCAGATTTCAGCACCGGATCATGATAATAATGGAACTAAATCTAATATGTACTTACAGGCATTCTCCGAAAGCTCGGCACAGATTCTTGCGGGAGAAGATGCAAAAGGCCTAATCATAGGGACCCATGGAACAAAAGATTCCGCTCCGGTGGAAATCAGTACCAGTTCAGGAAATGGAGCATTGGGAGAAACAAGAATGACGATAACCGGAGAAGGAAATGTTGGAATTGGAACCACCGATCCTGATAGTTCTGCATTGTTAGATGTAAGCTCTAACAATAAAGGTTTTTTGCCTCCACGCATTGCGCTTAATTCTACCACAGATGTTGTTACAATTCCTTCTCCAGCCACAGGACTTTTTGTTTATAATACAGGTGCCGGAACATTAACCACAAAAGGTTATTATTACTGGGACGGAGCAAAATGGACCAGACTGAGTATCGCAGATGGTGGTGGAGACTTTCAGATAGGAGAAGAAAGGGGGTACAGATTTGTAGTACCGGGAACATTCCAAAATAATACAGGAAATACCAATAAAAACCAGATGACCGGAAGGGCTGCGACTCAAATAGGTACCATTTCAAGAAAAGCGCTTTCAGAATTTGTAAACTCTTCTGAACTCCCATTGTTTGAAGGCATCAGATTGGATATACTCGGAGGAGATAATAATATACTTAAACCAAGATTTTATAATACCAATCCAACTAATGTGATTATTTCATACGCAACATTATCTACTTCAAACCCTTTACAAAATTCGCCCAATATGACCATCCTTCCCAATTATTACAGTACTCCGATCGATGGTGATGATTGGCTGAATACTAATAATACCAACATGGAGCAGGATCTTGTAGAAATCCTTTTTTCCGACGGTAAATATTATAGAATGTCTATTGTTGCCTACGCTACAGATGCTGCATATAACACGGCTGCTTCCAATACGATTATTGGAATTTCTTTAAAAAGAGTACAATAAATTAAAAAATATAAAATTTTAATATAATTGAAAACTTTCAGTTTGATCTATGAAATACTCTTATTTAATTTGAGTTAATCATCCTTAGTTTGTTTTATCTCTGGATTTTTCCGGGGATTTTTTTTAGTCTTAAAGCTGTAATTTTTTCTTCATTGAAATAATCAAATTAATGTATGATCCTGATTACTATTTTTTCAAAAAAATAATTCAATTAATTATAGGAAAGATTTCAATATTAAAAATTACAATCAAGGAAGAATAGTCAACCCATCGGGAAGATATGCCTAACAAATTCATCCATAAGCAATGCAAATTTGTATCTCAATTCCGCTGTTGGAATATTTTGATCTTTAAGATTATCTTGTTCAGCGGTAGATAAGGATAAATAAAAAAGTACTATAAAATGAAAAATAAAGTATTCTACAAAAGGGTTAAAATAGATGAAGTTAGTATTTTCTATCGTGAATCCGGCACATCAGATTTACCACTTTTGCTGTTGTTACATGGCTTTCCGTCATCATCTCATATGTTTCGGGATCTGATAAGCAGCCTTTCAGGAAAATTTCACATTATTGCTCCGGATTATCCAGGTTTTGGTCAAAGCGATGCTCCGGGATTGGAAAAATTTACCTACACATTTGATAACCTCTCGGTAATTATTGAACATTTTATCGATGAGCTGGGGCTGAAAGATATCAATCTCTACATGCAGGATTATGGAGGACCTGTAGGGTTTCGTATAGCCTGTCGCCGCCCGGAACTCATCCGGTCATTAATCATTCAAAATGCAAATGCCTATGAAGAAGGTTTTGGAAATGCTGCGGATCCTTTAGTGGCTTATATTGAAAATCCTGTAGCCAATGAACAATCGGCTCGTTTCTTCCTGACGTTGGAGGCGACCAAATGGCAGTACCTGAATGGAGTGGGTAATCCTGAAAAAGTAAGTCCCGACAGTTACATCATCGACCAATACTATCTCGATCGTGAAAAAAATGATGAAATACAACTCGCTCTCTTCCGTGATTATGGAAGCAATATTTCCAGATATGCAGAGTGGCAGGAATATCTTAAGAATTTCCAGCCGCCTACATTAGTCGTATGGGGTAAAAATGATGAAATGTTTATTGAAACAGGCGGAAATGCCTATAAAAAAGATCTTCCAAAAGCGGAAATTTACCAGATCAATGGCGGACATTTTCTATTAGAGGAGCATCATCATCATGTTGCGAAGCTGATTGAAAATTTTATCAGTAAATAATTCCATTGAAATAGCTGTTGATTATTAGGTAATATGTTTAAACTATTTTAAAATTTAAAGCTCCTCGGGAAATGCCTCGGGGAAGTTTATTTTAAGACCTGCAGCTTATGATTTTATTTTTTTCATCATGATTTCCAAATTCATTTTTCTGAAATGCTTATGAAGTAATTTAATTATTAAATCAGGTCTCGAAATATCGCGAACTATTACAGCCTTGCTGTTGATATTTCGAGAGTAAAATAAGATATTATTTATTAAATGTTTTGATTTATAGTTGGTTATGTTTTTCGGCGCATATTTTGGCATTTTACGATTGTAGATATCTGTCAAAAGTAATTGTAATGTTATGTATTGAGGATGTAAACATTTATTACAATTAAACATTAAAAATCATGGTATTCAACAATAGCACACTTGATCTTCTTACACTCAGGGAGATTACGAATGGGAGCAAAACCAGTTTTTTTGAAGGTTCTACAACAGATATGACTTTTATCTGGAACAAAGGATACCATATGAATATAACTATCAATCAGGTAGAATATCTGCTGATGAAAAATGATATTATGATCCTGAACAGGCATCACAGTGTTGAGATGATCGATTTCGAATCGGTAAGACTGATAAAATTCAGTATTCCTTTCTTCAATCATACCAACGATGAACTTGAAAATGACTTAAAGAGAATTCTGTTTTTCAATTTAACATCTGTACCTCTTTTATCAATTAATGAGGATGAGTTGCAGTATTTTGAGAATTCATGGGATATTTTCTGCCTTGAAATGAAATCTAATGACAGCCTGAAATATGCCATGCTTCAATCTGTTCTGAAAAGGCTGCTGATACTTTGTACAAGAAAATTGAAAAGAAATCCCGTTATGACATCTCCAAAAAAAGCAGATATTTTAAAGGAATTCAGGTTTCTTGTTGAAAATTATTTTTCAAAACATCATGATGTGGCTTTTTATGCCTCGATGCTCAACCGTTCTCCCAAGACATTGTCTAATGTATTCTCATTATTATCAGATCAAAGTCCTATTGATATCATTCACGAGCGTATCATGGCAGATGCCCGAAAGCAGATCTATCATACTACTAAATCTATCAAGGAAATAGCTTACAGTTTGGGATATGAAGATATCCAGACCTTCAGCAGGTTTTTTAAAAATAAAGAAGGGATATCTCCCATCCAGTATAGAGAAAAAAATAATCAATGGGTGGAACAGGCTATAATTTGAAGTATTCATTAAAAATAATAGCCCAATGTCTCACCTTTAAATCCCATTCTCTTATTGGCGTATGTAATTAAAATAAATAAAGGAAGAATGGTTAACACTTCGGGAAAACCTGCCTATCATTTTCATCGTGAAGTAGTGCAATTTTGTAGTTATAATAGTCAATAAGGACTATGACAAGATTAAAATTCTTTGTTTAAAGAATTAAAAAAAAAGTGATTTCCATAACTAATAAAATAATTTTATATGAAAACCAAGTACAGCACAAAAAAAATTAACGGAGTAGACATTTTTTACAGAGAAGCAGGTGACAGAAACAACCCAACGATATTACTGTTACATGGTTATCCGACCTCTTCGCATATGTTCAGAAATTTAATTTCAGATCTGTCGGACAGATACCATTTAATTGCACCTGATTATCCCGGTTATGGCAGAAGTGAGCAACCGCCTATGGCTGAATTCGATTATACGTTTGAAAACATGGCTACGTTAATGACAGCACTTCTAAAAGAGCTTGATATCCAAAAATACAGCCTGTATCTGATGGATTATGGAGCGCCGATCGGCTTCCGAATTGCAAGTGCCAATCCCGAAAAAGTGGATACTCTTATTATACAAAACGGATGTGCTTATGAAGAAGGATTAGAAACTTTTTGGGATCCTATCAAAGTGTATTGGGGTGATAGAAATAATAAAGAGGCAGAGAACACTTTAAGAGGATTTCACAGTCCCGATGGCTTAAAATGGCAATATACTCATCATGTACCGGATGCCAGCCTGATTTCTCCTGATAACTGGGAAATTGACCTAAGACATTTGGAGCGACCTGAAAATGACGCTATTCAACTGGCAATGTTTTATGATTATCAGACAAATGTGAAGCTCTATCCACAATGGCAGGAATATTTCAGAAAATACCAACCCGAAACAATTATTGTGTATGGAAAAGATGATTACATATTTCCGGGCATAGGCGCAGAGGCATTTAAAAAAGATTTAAAAAATCTGGAGTTTCATCTTTTTGATACAGGACATTTTGCCCTTGAAAGCTTTGGTGATGAAATAGGTAAGCTAATTGGCGATTTCCTTGACAGAAAAGTAGCCAAATAAAACAAAGATACATTCTCAGTTAAATTTTTATGCTGTAATATGAAAAGCTTGTATTACAGCATTGAAATACGTAAAGATCACAATCATGGTAAACGATAATAAAAAAGTTCAGGCTTTACGGATGCCCTGGGAGGAAGAGTATGGATATGCACAGGCAGTTCAGTATAAAGATATGGTCTGGCGCTTCTCGGACAGTTAATAGAAATCAAAGTTACTGCCCGTCAATAAATCGGTTGAGGATTATTATTTTTTGTATGAAGAAGATATTTAATTCGACAATCATCAAAGTTATTTCTTTTAATCATGCTGGCTTTTAACACAGCGTGATACCCATTAAATACTTATAAAAAAAATTATAAAAATGGAAAAAAGATACCCTATACCACCTTTTACTGCCGAGACCGCTTTTGAGAAAATTCAATTGGCAAAAGATACAACAAATAGTCAGGAAATGGGACAAGTTGTTAATGTTTATACAACTGACAGTGAATGGCGTAACCATTTAGAATTTATCAAAGGAAGCGGGCAAAATACTACTTTTCCAACAGGTAAATGGAAAAAAGAAAGCGAGTGCAAGCTTAAAAAAGAATATTGGGCATATACAGAAAACAGAATAGCTGTTCGCTTCGAATATGAATATCAGGACGAGCAAGGGAAATGGTACAGATCCTACGGGAATGAGAATTGGGAGTTTGATGCGGATGGTTTCATGGTGAGAAGATCTGTAACGATCAACGATCTTGAAATTGAAAAAAAAGACGTGAAATTCATGAATCAGTAAGAGATGAATTCTTCAAAAATACAATATAAAAGCTTAATAATCAATTCAGTGAAAATTGCTTATAGAGAAGCCGGTAAAATCGGAAGTCCGGTTTTATTTCTGCTTCATGGCTTTCCATCCTCTTCACATATGTTTAGAAATATAATTCCGCGTTTATCAAACCATTTTCATGTTATTGCTCCTGATCTGCCCGGGTTTGGTTTCAGCGAGATTCCGAGACCGGATGAATTTGATTATACTTTTGAAAATTATTCTAAGCTGATTGCAGATTTTCTGGAACAGTTAAACATTAGCAAGGTCAGTTTTTACCTTTTCGATTATGGCGCTCCAATTTTAATGCGTCTTTTAGTCAGACGACCGGAAATGATAGAGATGCTTATTTTTCAAAACGGCAATATATTCAATGAGGGAGTGGGGGATGTCCTCAAAGATATTACCAGGTTACTTGTTGAAAATACATCAGACAGCTTGCTTAAAGTAAAGCCATATTTTGAATACGATTACACAAAATGGGAGTATTTAAATGGTGTTCAGGATGTTTCCAGCATTGCAGTTGAGTCTTACACATTAGATCAGCTTTTAATGGACAGGGATGGTGTAAAAGAAATTCAGATACAATTAAAAAGTGATTATAAGACAAATATTGCACTTTATCCTGAGTGGCAGGATACACTACAACAACTTCAGCCTGTGACCCTAATTGTATGGGGAGAAAATGATGAGGTCTTCAAGAAAGAAGGAGCGTTGAAGCTTAACGAAATCCTTGATCGATCTAAATTAATATTCTATCCTACAGGACATTTTGCCCTCGAGGAATTCGGAGAGGATATAGCGGAAGAAATAATAACATACTGGCATTTGCATTTTAATTAATTAACCATGAGTACTTCTCTTGAACTCTTTTTTTTGTTTATTATAGCGCTTTCAGGAGGAGTGCTAAGCACAACGATAGGTGGCGGGTGGTTTATTGTTTTTCCGGGTTTGATTTACCGCGGAATACAGCCTGTAATTTCCAGTGCCACGACTATGCTTGCACTTTGGTCGGGGCATGTTGCTGTATCGAATCCAATAGGAAAGATACGTCAGATCTCCATAAAAAACTTCAGATATATGTTGTTGGTTTGTACTCTGGGAGGCATTTTAGGTGCATTTTTATTGGTAGTATTTCCGCATAAGATATTTGAGCATATCGGTCCCTTTTTATTATTAGCTTCTTTTGTTCTTTTTGTTTTTTATGATTATGCTCTTCATCTTGTCAGTTCAAAAGTTGCAAAGGATAAAGAGTTTGAGTATTCTCATTCAATGTTGATTCCTCTCTTTTTATTGGGGATTTACGGGGCATATTTTGGTGCAGGTATGGGGATGATCATTTTTATTATGTTCCGTTTTTACGGGATAAAAAATGATTCTGTTTTAGAAAAACTGGCTACGGTGTTGGTAGCAGCCAATAACGGAATTGCACTCCTTATTTTTATCGGTTCAGGGTTAATTTTCTGGACGTTTGCGCTTGTTATGATTGCAGGTTCCATCATCGGTGGATATTTGGGAATTATCTCAGGAAAAAAAATAAATACTGCAGCCGTCAAAAAAGTAATGATAGGAATTGCAGCAATAATAACACTTTACTTTCTGAATTTAGTAATTTAAATATTTTACAATGAAAAAAATAGCAATCAATGGATTCGGCCGTATTGGAAGAGCCGCATTAAAAATCATCAACGATACTCCAGGGCTGGAAGTCGTAGGTATTAACGATCTTATGACACTGGAAAACGCAGCCTTTCTACTGAGAAGAGATAGCATTTATGGAAAATATGAAAAGGAAGTAACTTTTACAGAAAACGAAATTTTGATTGAAGGAAATAAAATCAGATATACCTCCATTAAAGACCCATCAGAATTACCATGGAAAGATTTGGAAGTCGATGTCGTTATAGAAAGTACGGGTCTCTTTACCAATAAGGCAGATGCTGAAAAACATCTGTTTGCCGGAGCTAAATTTGTTGTCATTTCAGGACCTACAAAAGATACTCCGACCATAGTTCACGGTGTCAATACTGAAGAAGGCAAAGTGGCTATATTTTCCTGTGCAAGCTGTACCACTAATAATATCGGACCGATAATAGAAATTATTGGCAGACGAATCGGCATTAAAAAAGCAATATTAAATACGACACACGCATACACTGCTTCACAAACTTTAATTGATGCGCCTTCAAAAAAAGAACCGAGAATGGGCCGTGCAGCAGGAATTAACTCGGCTCCGGCAGCGACTGGCGCAGCGATAGCAGTTACCAAAGCATTACCGGAATTTGCCGGTAAATTTGATGGGATTGCAGTAAGGGTGCCTGTTCCCATTGGTTCAATATCTGATGTCACTTTTGTGACTGAAAGAGTAACAACTGTTGCTGAAATTAATGCCATATTAACCGAAGAATCGCTAACACCCCGGTATCACAAAGTAGTTGCTGTTACAGATGAGCCGTTGGTTTCTACAGATATCATCAAAAGTGCTTTTGCCACAACCATTGATCTTGAAATGACAAGGGTAGTAGATGGAGACTTGGTGAAAGTGATGGCCTGGTATGATAATGAATGGGGATTTACAAATCAGATGATCCGACAGATACAGGAATTGTAAATTATTGAGCTTAATGGTTTTTAAACCGAAGATGATAAATTTAAACCGGAGCGTATAATGTTTAAAATTAAAACAGATCACGCTCCGGTTTATAATATGTTAGATTGAATAATCTCTTTTACAAAAAAGATAACGAAATCAATGAATTGATATTTAAACATTTTTCTCAAAAGACAATTGCAGAAGGGTGCCATTCTTGTTTTCAATAGAGAAATTACCTTCTAAATCATCAGATAATCCTCTAATCAGACTCATCCCAAATGAGTTTTTTGTTTTTTCTCCGGAATCTTCAATAATTCCGATCCCGTCGTCATGAATAGTCAAGAGGTAACGGTTGATATCTATCGAAACCAATGTTATAGAGATGATTCCTTGTTGGTCGTCAGGAAATGCATATTTTATGGAATTGGTTACTGCTTCGTTAATAATTAAACCTAAAGGAATTGCCTGTGTGACATCCAGCTCAAGCTCTTCAATGGTAATTTCAAAGCGAATACGTTGTTTTAAATTAAAAGAATCTTTGAGATATTCGGCTAATTCTTTAATATAGACAGGCATATTTATGGTGGAAACATTCTCAGATATATACAGTTTTTGATGGATCAATGACATCGCGTGAATTCTGTGCTGACTGTTTCTTATGGTAGATAAAGCAAGATCATCATCAATATAGGCAGATTGTGAATTAAGTAAACTGATCACCGTCTGAAGATTATTTTTTACTCTGTGATGGATTTCCTTGATCAGCCATTCCTTGTCTTCCAGCAAATGTTCAAGCTTTATATTCTTTTGGATGATTTCGTTTTCTTTAATTTCTAATTGCTTATTGTTTTTCTTCTTTACTTTATAGCTATTATACAGCAATCCTATAATCACGAGAAGCAATCCTATGGAGCCAATTGACAGATTGATCAAAAGGCTTGACCGGTCTAATTTGCTTTGCTGGAATTTGCTTTTCGTTTCCAGTGTCTTAATAGCATTTTCGTTTTTTAATGTTTCATATTGAATTTTTAATTCTTCGATCTGCCTGTTTTTTGAAATGTTATATAACGAGTCATTGATCTTATTGTAGCTCTGATAATGCTGTATTGAGGAAAAGTATTTGCCGTCAAGGGAATCAATTTTGAACAGCGAAAGTTCAAGTTCTTGAAAATCAAATTTCTGATTAGCCTTTTTACTTAAATCCAGCACTTTGTCAGCAAAAAGTTTTGCTTTAGCCGCTTTTCCTGTTTTTGCATAAAATAATGATATCTGCGAATATCCGAGAGCCATACTCCTGAAAGTTCTTGGGGCGATTATATTTTCCGCTTGTTTTCCCATTTCTGCATAAAATTTTTCGGCTAATGGAATATTTCCCATCTTTTCATAAAGAGATGCTTTAGTCTGGGAAAGATAAAATAGATCTAATTTACTTGTAGGCGGGTAATCATCAGTTTTTTTTATATAATCAAGCGCTTCTTTGTATTTTTTTTCTTTTATAAGCAATTGAATAATTAGAGGAAAGCTTTTGTACCAGCTTCCGCTATTGAGATTTTTAGTGCCAACTTCAAAGCTCTTCTTGTACAATTCCATGGCCTCTTTTGGGTGTCCCATATTCTCATAAATATTGCCCAGACGGAGGTAGAAATTATCCGCACAAATCATGTCATGGGTGGCTTCCATCGTTTTTATGCTGTTAATAGCATAAAACAATGATTTGTTTAAGTTATATTTTTCGAGATATATATAAGCAAGTGGTGCTGATGTGTAATGGGTATGTTGAAACCCGATTTTTTTTTGAAGGGTGAAACTCTCTACAAGTTCTTTTTCGGCGAGTTCAATATTTCCGTTCCAGAAATGAACCGTTAATAATTTCATAAGCATCTCCAATTCCAACTCCTTTTCTCCCATTGATCTGTACAACAGCATGGATTCTGAGAGGGCTTTTTCTTTGTCAGGGTCACTTAATGGAAGATAAGATCCTTCATTATTTAAGGCTTCTACTAAAGATTTTCTGTCATTTAATTTTCTGCTTTCGCTGACTACTTTTGCGAAGATTTTTTTACTTTCGGCAAAATTATTTGTCTGTACATAATATTTACCTAATAATATCTTACTTTGATTTTTCCATTTGGGGATACCCATCAGATTACCCAACTGAATAGCCTGTTTAATGTAAAATAAAGATTTTTCAAGATCTTTCTTTTTCTCTCCGGTTTTAAAAAGATAATGGCTTCCTAGCTGTAAAAGCAATCGTATGCGATCTGTTTTTTCTAATCGATTGAGCATTTCCACAGCAGAATTTAGATTATTCTGATCAACCATTTTGCTGCCCGGTAAATAACTTCCGTCATTATATCCCTCGTCATACGAAAACGAAACCGGAACCCTGTTGGCTGTACATGCCAGAACCATAGCACTGTCCATATCTATAAATCCTTGATTCACAGAATGAACATACATGGCTGTAGCCTTAATCAATAATCGTTTCTTTTTAATGTCATAATTATTTTTAACAGAATTCTGACCATAACTCTGCAAAGCGAATGTGATGATAAAACAAAAAAAGAATTTTGCCCTCATATCTATTATTTCTTTAGCTTTTTTATTGTGAAATTATTAACTTTAGGTAAAATTTTTATAGTAATTTGAATTTTACTTAATAAAAAATATTTATCCTAATATTTTAACAAAATTATGCAAACCAATGCTATAAAAATATTTTTTTAAAGGATATATAAACACTCGGGGGTTAAAATGTTTTTTTTATAACCTTAATATGTAAAAAACCAACTTTTCTTCAAAACGTATTACAATGGAATTAATACAAGATATGATTGATAAAAAAAAGAAAATTCTCATTGTTGAAGACCAATTTATTGAAGCACATGATCTGCAGTTAATTCTTGAAAAGGCACAATATGAAGTTATTGGAATTGCCCGTTCTGTAAACCAGGCACTTAAGTTTATTGAGAATGAAAAACCGGATCTCGCTTTTGTAGATATTTGCCTGAAAGGAACAGAAACAGGAATAGACCTGGCCAAAAAGTTAAGCGAAAATTATATCGGATTTATTTTTTTATCGGCCAATTCCAGCAGATCAGTCTTGGAAGACGCAAAAAAAACACATCCGTATGGTTTTATAGTGAAGCCGTTTAGAGAGCAGGATGTATTGATAACTTTAGAAATAGCCTGTTATCGTCATAATCATGGAATTGAGTCCCAACTGCAGCAAGAAAGAATTTTAAGCGAAAATATTGATGCAATCTGCAATCATCCCTTACCATGGGATCAGGCGCTATTACAATTGGCTAAGGTTCTGCAGACTTACATACCGTTTGATTATGTAGAAGCAGAATCAATTCAAAATGAATATAACCCGACAGGCCTACTCAGAAAGAATTTTGAAAATTATGACAGTATTGATCACAACAAAATAGGTGAAATAACAGGCAAAAGTAAATCAGAATTAAATACAATAAAATCAAACTCTCCCAAGCACGAGCTTCCAAAGATTTATGCTAATAATGCCTTCAGAGAGATTTTTCAGAATTCAGCATCTATAAGGCTGGTTGTGGAAACTTTTGGGATTAAATCATTTATCATAATACCGGTAAGGATGGGAGAAGGAGGAATCTTTAATTTTTTCTTTTTCAGCAGAAATCCGGATTCTTATACCAATGATCATTTGCAGCTTTTAACTAAGTTAGAAACCAAGCTCGCCAAATTTGTAACAACAATGAATACTGCAAAAAAAGAGCTGCGCAATATTCCTGTTAAAAAAGAGGTACGAGCTGGTGATGATCGTTCTGATGGATTTTGCTCAATGATAGGGAGCAGTCAAAAAATGATTACAGTATTTGACTACATAAAAAAAGTGGCCCCTTCGGATACTTCTGTATTAATTTTAGGAGAAAGCGGTACAGGTAAAGAAAAAGTAGCGCAGAGCATTCATAATTTATCTCATAGAAAGAATAAACCGATGGTGATCATTAATTGCGGAGCCATTCCCGATAATCTGGCGGAATCTCTTCTTTTCGGACACGAAAAAGGAGCTTTCACAGGGGCACTTGACAAACGCATCGGTAAGTTTGAAGCGGCAGATGGAGGAACAATATTTTTAGATGAAATAGGCGAAATGCCCATGGATATTCAGGTAAAGCTCTTGCGGGTGCTTCAGGAAAAGGAGATCGAAAGGATAGGAGGAAGCTCGCCGATAAAAGTAAATGTTCGTATTATAGCAGCAACCAACCGTAACCTTGTGGATGAGGTCGCTGCAGGTCGATTCAGACTGGATTTATATTACAGATTATATGTTTTTCCGATAAATGTACCGCCCCTTAAAGAAAGGAAAGATGATATCCGTATCCTGACATCCCATTTTATGACGACATTTAGCAAAACACTAGGAATAGACACGCCGAAGATTTCTGATCATGCAGTGGCGCAAATGATGTCATATAGCTGGCCGGGTAACATCAGAGAGCTGGAACATGTAATCCAGAGAAGCATGTTGCTTTTGGAGGGAAATATAATTAAGGAAATCCTTCTTCCTAACTTTCCTGAAAATTCAGGACAGGAAAAAATCCAGGAATATTTAATCCAGACTATTCATGAAAATGAGCGTGATTACATCAATTATATTTTGAAAACATGCAAAGGAAAAGTTTCCGGCAATGGCGGCGCTGCCGAGATTCTGAATATTCCGGCATCTACTTTATATTCAAAAATGAAAAAGCTGGGAATAAAAAACAACTCAATTATGTAAAAAAATAGTGAAATAGGTGATTTTACCTCAGATGAGTTTTTTTATCACATGTACTTCCCGACCCTCAAGATAAGGCATTATTTTATCTACTACAATTGATTGATAATGCCTTGAATTTCTATGGGCATCCTGAGCCTCGGCGTCAATGTAGCGCTCGTGTAATATCAATTCATTCGGATCTTCTTCAGACTGATAAATAGCATAATAAAGATTTCCGGCTTCTTTTTTTGTTTCTTCTGCCAGTTCTGGCAATAACTTCAAAATTTCAGGAGTTTCTGATGCTCTGATTTTCCATTTTACAATTACTTCTTTTTCCATGTTTTTATGGTATTAAGGTTAAAAATATTTTGATGTTTTCAAGATTTCTATTTAAAAAACAGATTGATGTAAACATTTTTAAGAGATGACTATCAGGTTATTTTCAAACTAAAGTTAAATATTTCAAACTATAAAAAAATTAACCTTTGGTAAGAATAAGTAAAAAAATAAAGAAAAAATTAAGAGCCAATATTGACAGATCGGAAGCTGAATTACTTTATATCGTTGATGTATGCCAAAGACTCTCGATATATCGCAAATTTAAATGCTTTAAATTATTTAATTAATTGAAAATCAATTCATTGTTTAATTGGTACAGGATTCGTCTTTGCTTTTCTGTCGACATATAAATAGCTAGAATAACTTAAAATTAACTAAATAATTATTAAAACTAAAAAAATGAAAAGTACATTACTCAGTAAAAGCACAAAAGGAATCATAAAAAGCATCATGCTGATTCTTTTAATAACGATGTCGGTAAATACTGCATTTGCCCAAAATAAAGTTAAAAATATTGTCTTGGTGCATGGAGCGTTTGCCGATGGATCCGGCTGGGAAGGGGTTTATAAAATACTGAAGAAGAAAGGTTTTAACGTCAGTGTTGTAGCTAATCCCAATACTTCATTTCCCGAAGATGTTGCTGCCACAAAAAGGACTATTGACCGTCTGGAAGGACCTGTATTATTGGTAGGTCATTCTTATGGAGGGGCTATTATTTCAGATGCAGGAAATTCAGAAAAAGTTACGGGGCTGGTCTACATTGCAGCTTTTATGCCTGATGAAGGGGAAACTTTATTGGATTTGATTAATGCAGGTCCTCCCGCAAAAAATTCAGGGATTGAACCACCCTCAGCTGATGGATTTGTATGGTATGGAAAAGCTAAATTCCATTCGGGATTCTGTGCTGATCTGAGCAAAGAACAGGCTGAATTCATGTATGATTCACAGGTTCCTATTGCAGCTTCTGTATTTCAGGTTAAAATGGGTAAGGCTGCATGGAAAACAAAACCGAGCTGGTTTATTCTGGGAACTGAAGATCAAACGGTTCCTGCTGAAGGAGGAAGATTTATGGCAAAAAGAGCCAACGCGAAACTGACGGAGATAAAATCCAGTCATGTGGTCTATGTTTCTCATCCCAAAGAAGTAGCTGATATTATAGCTTCGGCAGCTGCGGGAAGTTCAAAATAAATTAATATTTAAAAATCAAAAAACATTATGAAAAAAGTTTTAATTATCGTTTCAAATGCTAATGTAATTGGACCGAATAACAGAAGAACAGGGAATTTTTTACCCGAAGTGGCACATCCATACGCCGAATTTACAAGAGCGAATTATCATGTTGATTTTGCCAGCCTTAGTGGTGATACTCCATATCTTGATGACCTTCAATCTGCCAGAGATCCCGATAATCTTGATTTTCTTACTGGTAAAGGTTGGGCAGAAATGCAAAAAGCGGTTAAGCTTTCTACCGTAGATGCAAGCACTTACGATGCTATTTTCATGCCCGGTGGCTTAGCACCTTTGGTCGATTTTACGGATGCTCCTCTTTTGAAGCAGATCATTAAGGAAACCTATGAACGTGGGGCTGTTGTAGGTGCGGTCTGCCATGGTCCGGTTTCATTGCTTAATGTCAAACTGAGTGACGGAAGCTATATTGTAAATGGGAAAAATATTTCTTCTTTTACCACAGAGGAAGAGGATGGTTATGCAAGAGCAGATGTTCCTTTTGATCTCCAAACTGTACTTACCGAACAAGGAGCGATATACCACACGGTAGAACCATGGCAGCCTTTCAGTATTGCTGACGGCAATTTGGTTACAGGTCAAAATCCTGCCTCAGGTAAAGGAGTTGGTGAGAAAATGGTGAAAATTCTGGAGGGATAATTCACATGACGCCATATATTCGGGCTATTCTTTAAAGGTAATAACCTAATGAGAATGCCCGATTTTAATAATTTGCATTAAAAACGATATCCATGATAAAGTCAGTAAATCCATATACTCAAAAAGAAGTGTATGCCGTAGAAGAATTTAGTTCTGATCAAATTGAGCAAGCTATAAATACGGCAGATAAAACATTTCGTTCCTGGCGCAAACTTTCATATAAAAAGAGGAGCAAATTAATGTTGGCTGTCGGAAAAGAATTACGGCACAACAGTCAGGAATATGCTGAGGCGATAACCATTGAAATGGGTAAACCTATTACACTTTCATTACAGGAGGTAGAAAAATGTGCTTGGCTTTGTGATTATTATGCTGAAAATGCTGAAAATCATCTGGCTGACAGGGTAGTGATTACCGAAGGCAGTGAAAGCTATGTAACGAATGAGCCATTGGGTGTGATTTTGGCTGTAATGCCATGGAATTTTCCTTTGTGGCAAGTGTTCAGATTTGCTGTTCCTGTATTAATGGCAGGAAATGTAGGTCTCTTAAAACATGCAGGCAATGTTATGAAATGTGCGGAAAACATTGAAAAAATTTTCCTGCGCGCAGGTTTTCCTAAAGGATGTTTTACAAATCTGCCAATACGAAGCAGTGAAGTAGAAAGGATAATAAGAAATGAGAAAGTGAAAGCAGTTGCTTTAACGGGAAGCAATGCTGCGGGTAGCTCGGTAGCATCCATAGCAGGAAGCGAAATAAAGAAAACCGTTCTAGAATTAGGGGGAAGCAATGCCTTAATCGTACTCGATGATGCCAATATTGATGAATCTGTTGCAACATGCGTGCAATCCCGCTTTCAAAATACAGGACAAAGCTGTATTGCAGGGAAACGGTTATTACTGCACAAGGTTATTGCTAATGAGTTCATAGAAAAATTTTTAGCGGCTGTAAATATATTGAAGAGTGGCGACCCAATGGATAAGGACACCTACATAGGCACGATGGCTAAAACTGAATTTGCACAGGAACTCGAAGAATTATTAAGGGATTCGGTTTCTAAAGGGGCAAAAATCTTGCTCGGCGGAAGAAGAAAAGATGCCTATTTTGAGCCTACGGTACTTGGAAATATTACTGCGGATATGCCTGTTTTTAGTGAAGAAACATTTGGACCTCTCATAGGGATTACCATTTTTGAAACTGATGAAGAAGCTGTAGAGCTTGCGAATAATAGTGTTTTTGGGCTGGGAGCTTCGATATTTACTGATGATTTTGAAAGGGCAAAACGGTTAATACCCAAATTAGAACAAGGTTCTGTATTTGTAAATGAAAAAGTAACAAGTGATCCAAGGCTGCCTTTTGGCGGAGTAAAATCATCAGGCTACGGACGCGAACTTTCTCTGGAAGGAATACAGGAATTTGTAAATAAAAAGGCGGTATATTTTAAATAATCGCTGTTGTAGTCAATTCTATTTAACATAAAAATCAAATTAAAATGCAAGATAATATTAAAAATAAAGTAGTTGTAATTACTGGTGCAAGCAGTGGTTTAGGAGAAGCCACCGCAATGCATTTGGCAAACAAGGGCGCAAAAGTGGTTCTTGGGGCAAGACGTGCTGATTTGCTGGAAAAGCTGGTTAATAATATTTCATCAAATGGAGGTACTGCCGCTTATCATCAAACGGATGTTACCAGAAAAAATGAAGTTCAGGCACTGATGGATTTTGCGGTCAGAAAATATGGTAAAATAGATGTCGTGATTAATAATGCAGGCATAATGCCTATTGCACCGATGTCAGAACTTAGGACGGATGAATGGGATAACATGATTGATATTAATATTAAAGGGGTACTTTACGGAATTGCAGCGGCGTTACCATTGTTTCAGAAACAAAAATCAGGTCATTTCATCAACTTGGGTTCTGTAGCCGGAATCAAAGTTTTCAGTCCGGGAGGTACAGTGTACAGCGGAACTAAATTTGCTGTACGCGCTATCAGTGAAGGGCTTAGACATGAGGTGGGATCAGATATACGTGTCACAACGATTGAGCCGGGAGCCATAGAGTCTGAATTGAAATTAAGCACCACCCATAAAGAAAGTTCAGTTGGAGTCAATGAATTTTATAAACTTGCCATTCCAGCTTCTTCTGTAGCAAGAGCTGTCGCTTATGCAATTGAACAGCCGGCAGACGTCGACATCAACGAAATTGTGATCAGACCTACAATCCAGGAATTCTAAGAAGAGGTTTGAAAATCTCTGAGATCGCAGTGTACAGCCCTTAAATTTGATAATGATCTTTCAATAAATGCTGTGATGATTTCTACTCCTGTATTTTTGGCTTATACCAGCCATTTTCTGGCTTTAGCATTTTTGTAAAAGTGAATAATTAATATTTTCAATATATAATAACCATGAAATCCTATTTGATACAACAGATATTTCAGGGTATGAATCTTACTCAGAAAGAAACTGATCATATTGCAGATAACATCAGAGAACTATCTGTAGAGAAAGGTCATATTATTTTAAGTGAAGGGCAATCTGCATCTTCTCTGTATTTTGTACATAGTGGCTGCTTACGAATCTATTTTATAGACAATTATGGTAAAGAATACACCTTGCAATTTGCTGCCGACGGATGGCTTGCAGATTATACCGCATTTCTCGCCAATGGATCTACTGTATTAAATATAGAGTGTCTACAGGATACAATTATGTATCAGTTACCCAAAAAAAACCTTGAAAATCTTTGTAAAAGCATTCCTCAGATAGAAATATTTTTTAGACACCAGGTTGAAGATTCTCTCGCTAATTTCCAAAAAAGGCTTTTATCTACAATGGTACAATCAGCGCAGGAAAGATATACGATGTTTATGATGATGTATCCCAATATTTATAAGATGATTAAAAATTATCATGTTGCTTCTTATTTAGGCATAACCCCGGAAAGTCTGAGCAGAGTTAAAAAAAATTCATTAACAAAGCTATCTATGCGAAAGATAGCTTTGTTTTAAAGAAAAATTATTGATATATCGGTTTTTAGGCAGAATCAGAAAAAATATGTAGATAAATTTTTTTCACAAAAGATTGTATTAATTAACATAGGTGAATGCATATGAAAAAAGCTGGGGCGATCTTTGCCTTTAATTTTAGGTTTTATTACAAAAACAAACTTATGAATATATTTCAAAAACAATTTATTTTAAAAGGTTTAGTATTACAGTTTTTAACGCTGGTTACTGGATTTCTGTTAAGCTCATGCTCTTTTTCAAAAGAAGAAGATCTTAAAAAGGTAAGCTATTTTAGTATCGATAGTACGCGCGTACAGACAGGCGGTGCCACGATGATACCGGTGACTACATCCACCGGCAAATACAATGTATGGACAAAACGGATTGGAAATAATCCAAAAATGAAGGTGTTATTATTAGCAGGTGGACCGGGCTTTCCTCACGATTATTTTGAAGTATTTGAAAGTTTTTTCCCTGCCGAAGGGATTGAATTTTATTATTATGATGAGTTAGGCTCAGGTAATTCTGAGAAGCCAAATGATACCACCCGCTACAATATAAATAGTGCTGTAGAAGAAGTAGAGCAGGTACGAAAAGCCTTGCATCTGGAAAAAGATAATTTTTATCTGTATGGGCATTCCTGGGGAGGAGTAGTGGCAATGGAATATGCAGTAAAATATCAGAATAATCTTAAAGCAATGATCGTTTCGAACATGTGCTCGAGCGGAAAAGAATTTAACAGATATATTCAGCAGGAACTTGTTAAGCAAATTCCTGCGGATGCCTTAGCACGAATTGATAATTTAACAAAGAACAATGATTTTGAAAATCCTGAATATATGAGCCTGGTAACAGAGCATTTTTATACAAAATTTGTTTGCAGAATGCCGATAGAAAAATGGCCGGAACCGCTGACAAGAGCACTGGCAAAGCTTAATAAAGATTATTATATGAAACTTCAAGGTCCTAGTGAATTCGGGATTATTGGAAGCCTTAAGGATTGGGACATCAGCAATCGCCTCAATAAAATTTCTATACCAACACTAATGATCGGAGCAAAATATGACGAAATGGATCCCAAACACATACAATGGATGAGTAAACAGGTCAAGCAAGGAGATTACCTTTACTGCGCCCATGGAAGCCATTTGAGTATGTATGATGAGCAGGGGTATTACATGAAAGGCGTGATTGATTTTATTAAAAAGGTTAATGATAAATAAGTTGAAAAAGGCTGCAATATTTTGTAGCCTTTTGTATTGATGTTAAAAATTGAAGTGATTGCAAATTAATTGTTTATTTGTAAATAGACATAAATCGGGATTGTCTTAAATATGGGATTGTTATCTTTATTAATTTTATTATGTTTGCGGAGAAATTGTTAATTCTGAAGAGTTTATAGGAATACCATAATGTTTTTCTTGAGACTTTTGGGGAAGATATTGTTAATTATACTTGTAGAAAATAATAGAATATTTTGAGTTGTTAATTGCTTTTTCTTTTAAGGTTGAAAGAAAAAACGATTTACTTATATTTGCCCCGCAAAGCAAATTCAAATGTTCAGAAAAGTAATCATTGTATTTATTCTTGGCTTTTATTCGGTTTTTTGTTCGGCCCAACAGGTTCGACCTTCAAAATCATCTGAAATTTATCGCGACCTTAAAACGCTCAAAAATATTCCTAAGGTTTTATACCTTGCGGCTCATCCCGATGATGAAAATACAGGATTGCTCTCCTGGTTAATCAACGACCAAAATGTAGAAACGGGCTATCTGTCTTTAACCAGAGGTGATGGCGGTCAGAATTTATTAGGCACAGAACAAGGTGCTGCATTGGGTTTGATCAGAACGCATGAGCTTTTGGAGGCAAGAAAGTTGGACGGTGCGCAACAGTTTTTTACCCGAGCGATTGATTTCGGCTTCTCTAAAAATACGACCGACACCTTTAAACAATGGAATGAAGACACCATTATCACTGATGTAGTTTGGGTCATCCGTAAATTCCGTCCTGATATGATCATCTGTCGTTTTCCGCCTACTGCAGCAGCAGGTCACGGACAACATGCAGCTTCGGCTGTGGTTGCGGAAAAAGCTTTTAAATTGGCAGGCGATAAAAATGCTTTCCCTAATCAACTGAAATATGTTGATGTATGGCAGCCAAAACGTGTATTGTGGAATACTTTCCGCTTTGGTGCGGTCAATACAACTGCCGAAAATCAACTGAAAATTACAGTTGGACAATACGATGCGCAGTTGGGAATGGGCTATGGTGAACTGGCAGGATTAAGCAGAAGTTTGCATAAAAGCCAGGGTGCGGGAACACAGTCTGTAGCAGGGATCAAAACTGAATATTTTAGTCATGTTGCCGGTGAGCCTGCAAAAACAACACTTTTTGACGGTGTACTTAAAACCTGGACGGCAAAAGGTAACGCTGATATTGACCAGTCATTAGATAAAATCATTTCTGCTTTCAATTTCAATAAACCTGACCTGAGCTTGCCTGCTTTGCTTACTTTGCGAAAAAAGGTCATGGCGCTCACTGATTCAGACCTGAAAAAGGATAAACTTAAATCTCTTGACAATATCATTTTAAGTTGTGCCGGATTTATGGGTGAAGTAGTAACCAATCAGGCTGAAGCTGTTGCCGGAGATAACTACAATTTCAGGTTAAATCTGATTTCAAGAGCTGAAAATCCTGTTATTTTAGAAAATGTAAAATGGCTGAGCCAGTCAGAAAGCTTTACCAGAAAATTATCAAAAGATTCTTTAATCACGATTGAACATAACATTCAGATTCCCGCTGATGCAGCACTCACAGAACCTTACTGGTTGGTAAAACCAACCACAAACGCGGCAATTTTCTCTGTTCCGAATGATACTTTAATCGGTTTGCCCGAGGCAGAATCACCACTGAATGTTTTGCTTGATGTAAAAATAGGTTCTGAGAAATTTCAGGTTAAACTTCCTTTGTCTTTCAAGAAATTAGACCCGGTGCGTGGTGATGTGGTGGAAGCCTTGCGCATTGTTCCTGCTTTGGAACTGAAGTTTACACAACCGCTTTATTTAGTCAAGGAAAACGAAGATTTACATTTGAGTTTAAATGTTAAGGTTAATTCCAACAAGCAGTACGGTAAAGGTATTCTAAACCTGATGTATAACGGAGAACGTTTAGGCACGGCTGATATAAATTCAATAAATGGTAAAGATTTCACCATCGATTACACTATTCCAAAAAATAAGCTTGCTTCGATAAATTCATCTCGTTTGCAATTGGATGCCAATTTTGTTGCAGACGGAGTCACTTACAATAAAAAACAAATATTAATTCAATATCCGCATTTACCTTCCTTACAATATTTTGCACCTGCAACGGTAGCTGTAATGAAAGGTGATATCCAAACGAAGGTTAAAAAAGTAGGTTATGTACAAGGTGCGGGAGATTTCATTCCTGAGTTCCTACATATTACGGGTATTCAGGTAGACGTGTTAAAAGATGATGATTTTTATGGAAACTTAAATGAGTCTGGAAACGGCGGTCAAAACAAATTATCGCAGTATGATGCCATTGTTCTTGGTGTTCGAGCCAATAACACAGAGAAAAAGTTGGGTCGTTGGATGCCTTTTTTATGGTCTTATGTAAAAGCCGGAGGTAATTTGGTGATGCAGTATAACACCAACCAAGATACAACTGTTGACCAATTGGGAATGTACAATTTCAGCATTGCCAATAAGCGCGTTACCGAAGAAAATGCTGAGGTTAAATTTTTAAATCCAAATCATAAACTCCTGAATTTTCCGAACAAAATTACGGCGAATGATTTTAATGGATGGGTTCAGGAACGTGGTGCTTATTTCCCGGACAAATGGGATGCAGCGTATGAACCGCTTTTTGAGATGCACGATACGGGTGAAGAGCCTCTTCAAGGATCAACTTTATATGCCAAATATGGGAAGGGTAATTTTATTTATACTCCTTTGTCATTTTTCAGACAGTTACCTGCGGGGAATGTTGGAGCGGCACGTTTATTTTTAAACTTTTTATCTGCACAGAAAAACTGATGAACAAGCAACTTAAAAATTGGAATACCTGGTACATACTATTAGCAGCTGCATTAGTAGTTCAGATCGCATTTTATTATTTGTTTACTAAATTCTGGGCATGAGCAATATAGATTGGACAGTTCTCATTTTTACATTGGTTGCAGTAGTGGTTTACGGCGTATTCATCGGTCGTGGTCAAAAAAGCAACGCATCCTATCTGAAAGCAGATAATAAAATGCCCTGGTACATTGTACTCATCGGCATTATGGCTACGCAGGCAAGTGCCATTACATTTCTTTCGGCACCGGGACAGGCGTATACAGACGGAATGCGTTTCGTTCAGTATTACTTTGGTTTGCCTTTGGCGATGATTGTTATCTGTATCACTTTCATCCCTATTTTTCAGCGATTGAATGTTTACACCGCTTATGAATATTTAGAAAATCGTTTTGATAAAAAAACAAGGGTACTCACGTCACTGCTTTTTCTTTTTTCGAGAGGCTTATCAACAGGAATCAGCATTTACGCTCCAAGTATCATCTTATCAAGCGTTTTAAACTGGAATATTTATTTAACCAATGTTTTAACAGGAGGCATTTTATTGATTTATACCTATGTTGGCGGGGCAAAAGCGATCGCTCACACCCAAAAATTACAGTTTCTCATTATTCTGGGAACCATGGCTTTTGCAGGTTATTTGCTTATTCAAAATATGCCGAATGGAATTGGTTTCAACGATGCGCTTTATCTGGCAGGGAAATCAGGAAAGCTCAATGTAATCACCACAGAATTCGACTGGAAAGATAAATATAATATCTGGAGCGGACTAATTGGAGGTTTTTTTCTGGCATTGTCTTACTTCGGTACTGACCAAAGCCAGGTCGGGAGGTATATTACTGCGAAAGACAATACCAATGCAAAAATGGGCTTGCTGTTGAACGGATTGGTTAAAATTCCGATGCAGTTTGCGATTCTTCTGATTGGTGCTTTGCTTTTCGCTTTCTTTTCTTTAAAACCGGCTCCGATTTATTTTAACGAACGCTCTTATCAATATTTAAAAGAAACACAACCTGAACAGGCTGCGGTTTTTGAAAAAGAGCATCAGAATTTGCAAATAAAATTTAATGCAGAATCGAAAGAAATTCTAAAACTGAAAGAAACTCATTCTCCCCAACTCACAAAAACGATTCAGGATTTTAAAAGTACACAGATTAAGGTAAAAGAGCTTCACGGCAGGGTAGAGGAAGCAATCAATAACTCAAACTACAATGCGGAGAAAACGGATACCAATTATATTTTCCTGTATTTCGTAAAAAATACCTTGCCTGTAGGGATGATCGGTTTATTGTTTGCCGTCATTTTTCTGGCCAGCTGGGGCTCAATTTCGGCAGCGCTGAATTCCTTGGCCGCCTGCTCATTAAAAGATGTTCATTTGATATTTAAAAAAGAAATTCCTGATGATGCAACTGAATTGAAATACAGTCGCTTCCATACTTTAGCCTGGGGTATATTCTCTATTGGCGTAGCCATGTTTGCAACGCAGATGGGTTCTCTAATTGAAGCAGTCAATGTATTGGGGTCTCTTTTCTACGGACCGATTTTGGGGATTTTTCTGGTCGCCTTTTACTATAAAAAAATTGCCGGAACGAATGTATTTATTTCTGCAATATTATCAGAAATTGCGGTTATTGCCGTTTATCAGTTCGATATCGTTTCTTTCCTTTGGCTTAATGTAATCGGAGCTGCAGCAGTCATTATATTTTCTGCAATCGGGTTGCTATTTTATAAGCCGAAAGCCGTAAATTCGTAAACGAACAATAATAAAAACAAACAAATAAAAAATAGTATGAAAACAATGATTAAATCTGCTACCATGGTTTTGGCTGCAATGACGATTTCAGTAAATGCATTTGCTCAGGACACTAAAAAACCTGCCAGTCCTCCGGCTACGGCTACGGGAAAAATTAAAGATGCAACTATTACCATAGCTTATAGTAGTCCTTCTGTTAAAGGACGTACCATCTGGGGTGGTTTAGAAGCTTATAATAAAGTTTGGCGTGCGGGTGCCAATGAAGCAACGACTTTCGAAACGGATAAAGATATTACTGTTCAGGGTAAAAAATTGTCTAAAGGTAAATATAGCTTTTTCTTAATCCCTAAGGAATCCGGAACCTGGACTGCAATTTTTAACAAGGAACCAAAACAATGGGGCGCTTATAAATACGAAGAATCTAAAGATGCTTTACGTGTTGATGTAAAAACAAAAGCTTTACCGGCAACACAGGAAACGTTGGTTTATAAAATAAACAATAATGGATTCACAATGGATTGGGATAAAATCTCAGTTCCTGTAGAGATCAAATAAATGTAAATATCAGAAATTAAATCCCGTTAATCCGGGATTTTTTTTTTATAATTTTGATACACTATCAAAAGTTACTATTGATGCAAAAAAAAAGAGACAACTATCAAATAGTTGTCTCCTAAAGTGAACTTGGCAGGATTCTATTCAAACCAATTATTGATTGATATTGATAAAGTTTTAAATGTTCTTAATCAGATACAAAGTTATAATCTGAATATTTATAACATGTAAAAAACTTGAGTTTTAGAAATTCCACCTGTCTTAATTAACTATTCATCATGTTTTTATGATCTATAATTGACTTATCAATACCCAATTATATTATCACAGCATCTCAATAAACTCCAAAAGGTCTTTATTAATCGTCGCAGCTTCCGTAGTCGGCATTCCGTGTGGGAAACCCGGATACGTTTTTATCGTTCCGTTTTTCAACAATTTAATTGATTTCAAAGCCGCATTTTGGTAAGGAACAATCTGGTCATCTTCCCCGTGAAGAACCAAAACCGGAATATCCACATTTTTCAAATCTTCTGTAAAATCAGTCTCCGAAAACGCTTTGATTCCATCATAATGTGCCACGATTCCGCCCATCATTCCCTGTCTCCACCAGTTTCTCTGGACGCCTTCTTTCACATCTGCACCTTCTCTGTTGTAGCCGTAGAAAGGAAAAGTCAAATCGATGTAAAACTGTTGTCTGTTGTTTAAGGTCTGGTCTCTGATACCATCAAAAACGGACATCGGAACACCGTCCGGATTATTGTCACTCGCTACCATAATTGGCGGAACTGCGCTGATTAAAACTGCCTTTTTCGCTCTTCCATTCGCATATTTATTTACATAACGGATTACTTCGCCGCCACCTGTAGAATGACCGATGTGAACCACATCTTTCAGGTCAAGGAATTCTACCAATTCAGCCGCATCAGAAGCATATTGCTCAATCGTATGGTTGTAAATATCCTGACTAGAACGACCGTGACCTCTTCTGTCGTGCGTCACCACTCTGTAACCTCTTTGCAGGAAGAAAATTACCTGTGCATCCCAATCGTCAGATGATAAAGGCCATCCGTGGTGAAACATCAAAGTGGGTCCTTCGCCTTGGTCTTTGTAAAAAATCTCTGTTCCGTCTTTTAATTTTAGTGTGCTCATAATTTAATTTTTTAAATGTTGTGATTAATTTATTTTAATATTTTGTTGTCTTAATTCTTTAGCAAATGTAGGATGGTTCAGTTCGTTTCTCGTTCATCTAGTTTAATATCGTACATTTTTGATGATTTTTATTTTTTGGACAGCTTTATCCGCCTTCCGTTCCCAATCTTTTTTGCTCGACGATTTCAGTTCAATAGAACTCGAAGGCCACGCAAAAAAGGATTTCCACTCAAGTCGGGCTGCAGATTCGTCATTAGTTCACGTTTTCCCTTACCAATTCCCAAAGGTCTTCCGCGCCACCTTCGAATTTCTTTCCATTCACAAAGAAAGAAGGTGTCCCGTTCACACCGCTTACGATGCCGCTTTCAAAATCTGAATCCACTTTTTCTGCCAGTTCAGTACTTTCCAAGTCTTTTTCAAATTGAGGAATGTTCAGTTTTAATTGTTCTGCCAGTTTCATCAATAAGTTTTCATTCAAATCTCTCTGATTTTCATAAATCGCATCGTGCATTTCCCAGAATTTCCCCTGAAGATTGGCTGCTTCCGCTGCGATGGCCGCTGGTCTAGCGTATCGATGCATTTCGGACAATGGGAAGTTTCTGAAAACAAATTTAATTTGACTTCTAAATTCTTTCATTAACTCTTTCAGAACCGGATAAGCGGCACCACAGTATGGACATTGATAATCGCCGTATTCTACGATAACGAGGTCGGCTTCTAAGTTGCCTTGTGCGTGGTCAGCGTTGCTGACAGCTGGTTTTAGTGACATAATTTATTTTGTGTTAAGGGTTTCTAAAGCATCTAAAATTCCGTCTGCGCCAGGATTGATGGCCGTTGGTGACAGATAACTCCATTCGATGATGCCATCTTTGTTGATGACAAACAAAGCGCGTTTACATTCACCTTCTTCCACATCATAAACACCATATTTTTTAGCAATTTCTCCTTTGGCTTCAAAGTCTGCGAGTAAAGGGAAGTGTAAATTTCTGGATTGAGCAAAGGCAAGATGACACCATTTGCTGTCGACGGAAATTCCGAAAATCTCTGCATCGTATTTCTTGAAAAACTTCAATGTTTCATTGTACAAAGCCATCTGGTCGCTGCAAACCGGACTCCAGTCGGCAGGATAAAAAGCGAGAATGACATTCTTTCCTTTGAATTCTGATAACGTAATTTTTTGGTCTGGCGTTGCATACAACGTAAAATCTGGAGCAACATCGTTTTTTTGTAACATTATATTAGTTTTTAGCGTTAATTTTTGAAATCAGTATTCCGCAAATCATTAGTAATAATGCAGGAATCATTAAAGTCCATTTTCCAAAATAATCGAGTAGGAAAGGGGCGATGAAAGCACCGGATAAAAATCCTATCCACAAAAACAAAAGATGAACAACATTGGATGTATATTCTATTTTTTCTGCTTTATTTTCAGTCATCATCAACATTGCGGTGTTCCTTGCCAAGCTATTCAGAGTTCCTGTCACGAAGTCTATATTTACTTTTTGGTTTCCTACAGAAGTCACAATCGTGTTCATCAACCCCATTGAAAATCCGACAATTGCAATGGATAACAAATTATTGATATCATAAAAATATGCAATAATTGAATAGAAAATGAGAATTCCGGAAACTATATAAAATGTTAATATTTTGTTCTTAATCCTCTTCCATAATGAAAGGCAGGTTCCGGCATAAATTCCTACTAGAAAACAACTTATGACTGTAATTGATGTAATGATGATTCCGTATTTTCCAGTTGAAAGTGCCACTCCCAGTGAAGTTGTATTTCCGCTCATAAAAGAGACATATGTTTTCCACTGAATCCATCCTGTTGCATCGATACATCCGGCAATCAAAGCTAAGAATATCGCAAGCCTCTCTTGTATTCTGATTGACTCACATGAATTAGCAATGCCTGTTGAAGAAACAAATGGCGTTTTCATTTTGAAAGATTGAAAGAATTGATTTTAATATTTATTGATAAATAATTACTTATTAAAAGCTGCAATAGCTTTCGTAATTCCTTCTCCGGCTGTTGTAAAAAATGCTGGTCCGGCAAGTAATGTTATTTTCTCAATTGGCTTAAATGCTGACATTTTTTTATCTCTCAAATAAACCTGAGTTCTGTAAGCGTTAATCGCTCCGGTTACGCTGTATCCAGCGACTTCTGCGGTTGGCGAATCTATTCCTGCATCTTTCAGGTCGGTGGCAAATGCATATTTTGCAACGCCCAACCTTAGGGCTTCTTCCATCCCGACGCTGGCAACTTGCTGCATAAGTTCAGGCGTGAATTTATTCCGGTCGCCTAAACCGATAAGTAATAATTTCTTTGCGCCGATGGTTCCCGAAGGCGGTGTAATCAGTAATGTTTCCAAAGAATGTCCTGCAAATTTTCCCGATTTTCTGAGTTCTGTGATAATGCCGTTCAGACTTTTGTCAAGATGTACCATTCCGTTGACAGCTTCTGGTAAAGCAGGTGGCGAATTGAAAATATCACCGTCTGTATATTCAAAAACACAGGCAATCTGTAGAGGTGTGATTTCTGTTGACGGTCCTTGTACCATTCCTTCGATGACAATTCTATCTACTTTACCCCAGATTTTAGAAGTGTTGACACTTGCTGTTTGTGCTGTTGTTTGAGAAAAATATATTTGCGGTGTTGCAAAAAATATAAATGCAAATAAACTTATATGGAGTACTTTTTTTATGTTTGATATTTTCATAACCAATCTTTTTTTAGATTAAACTGAATATTACTTTTTACGCTGAATGAAAATTTTCTCGGTCGGAAATTTTTCAATTTCGCCTTCTTTTAAACCAAAATTAGTAATGACAACGTCTTTTGGATTTCCCGCCAGCCATTCGCTCAAATCAATCGATTCATATTTTCCGCTGTTGAAGCCAATTAGAATTCTGCAAACCGTATCGCCTGTATTTTTGATGTAATGTCCGGCTCCCATTGGAACATAACCCACATCTCCTGCACTGAATTGTTCTGTAACGCAAGTGGATTCTGCAAGGAAAACCGACATTTCGGCCTGTCCGGAAATAAAATATTGCCACTCGTCCGCATTCGGATGCCAGTGCATTTCTCTCAAAGCGCCGGGTTGCAATTCCAAAATAGAACCCGACATCGTACTGCTGATTGGGAATTCTTTACTTGTTACCAATCTTTGCAAGCCTCCGCCCGGAACAATTCTCGGCTGTTGAGAATGCAAAGGATAACGGTGAAAACTCGTCAATTCGATATCAGATTCATTTGGGCGAGCTTCAGCAATGAAAGACATCTCGTCAGGAACAATTCCCGCTGCGAAGTAGGCTTCTTTTTGAGGTAAAGCGGCTACTTCTTCTAAAGTTAAATTTAAATTCTGAGCGACAATTTCAGGTGGAACTGATGAAACAAAATCAGTCACGCTGAACGTATGGTCTTCGGAAAAATTACCGTTATCAAAAATCAAAATAAAATGACATTCTTCCGTTCCTGTCGCCTGAATCGAGTGACCGTAACCTTTTGGAAAATACCAAACATCACCCGGTTCAAAATTATCAGTATAACTGTATCCATCAGGATGAATAATCGTGGTACGAACCGTTCCTGAGATGACGTAAGCCCATTCTGCGGCGTTGGCGTGCCAGTGCAATTCTCTCATACTTCCCGGTTGCAGTCTCATAGAAACACCCGCAATGCCGATAGACGCTGGAAAATCTTTTACAGAAGCACCTCTTGTAGTTCCACCGTCGTTGGTTCTAGGTTCTTTTTTCTCTAATTCGTATTTGAAACTTAATGATGCAGTATTCATAATGATAAGTTTTTGTGATGAATGATTGTTTGTCTTTATTTCTACTGTAAAGCTAGCTCGGAATCAAGGGGTTTTAAAGTGCTTTTCGGTGAATGGGCAAAATGAGTCGGTGGGAATTTGAAAGGAGTAGTTGGTGTCTTTAGAGTAGAGAAAAGGGAGTAGAGATAAAAAGACTTGCAATTCGAATTTTATTAATTGAAAAACTCCTAATGATGTTGATTTTTAACAATAAAAAATCCTTCACAATTTGGATTGAGAAGGATTGAAATTCGGGTTAGATTATAATTAAACTATCACTTTATCTCACAAGAATAATCTTTCCTGTATGTGAACCGTCTTCAAGCAATCGGTGAGCTTCCGCAGCTTCTGAGAAAGGAAATGTTTTGAAAATGACAGGTTTGAACTGTTTGGATTCAATCAAAGGCCAGACATTCTTTTGGATTTCTTTGGCCAATTGTTTTTTGAACTCATATTCGCGGCTTCTCAAAGTACTTCCTGTAACGGTCAGGCGCTTGGTCATTACTTTCCAGATATCCAAATCAACACGACTGCCACTGACCGCATTGATGTGAACCAATCTGCCTTCAGGTTTCAGAATGTTGATGTTTTTAGCAAGATAATCACCGCCAATCATATCAAGAATGACGTCGACACCTTCATCTTGAAGTTCGGCTTCAAAATTCTGAGTCTTATAATTAATGTAAGAATCTGCGCCGAGTTCAAGACATTTCTGACCTTTTTCATCAGAACCGACTGTGACAATGACGGTTGAACCCAATGCGTGAGCAATCTGAATGCCTGTGATTCCAATCCCGCTGTTTCCGCCGTGGAGCAAAAGGGTTTCTCCCGGTTGAAGATTTCCTCTCTGAAAAACATTAGACCAAACGGTAAAGACTGTTTCCGGTAAGCTTGCCGCCTCAGCAAAACTTAAATCTGCCGGAACTGGTAAACATTGACCTTCTCTCACAGCGACATATTCTGCGTAACCGCCACCTGCTAAAAGTGCACAAACTTTGTCGCCAACGGTAAAATTTACGACATCAGGTCCACATTTTACAATAGTTCCGGCAACTTCCAATCCTGGAATTTCGGCGGAAGCTCCTTTAGGTGCAGGATAATTTCCTTCACGCTGAAAAACATCGGAACGGTTGAGCCCCGCTGCTTTCACTTCGATTAAGACTTAGTCTCCGGATATTTCGGGAGTAGGGTATTCCTGTAATTCCAATACACCAGGACCTCCAGGTTTTGTAATAATGACTGCTTTCATTTTTTTTAATTTTAATATCAGATTCTTTTAAACTCTCTTCCAGGTCAGTTGATGAGTCACCAACCGGGAATTGCTGGTGAATGGTTTCTCACTTTCAAGATGCAGAAAACCGTCTTTAAAGATAACGATTCTATTCTGCGTTTGTCCCGTCCAGTTGGGGAAAAGTGAAATGTACATCGTGTGACTTACCAACTGTTTTTCATCGTCCGTTTTGAACGGTCCCGAATACGCAAGATAGGTTGAACCTTCCTGTGTATATTCTTCCGGCGTAGCATTGGTCCAATGTTCCTGATGAAAGTTTTCCCGGTGCGTATCCATAATTTGTGCCGACATATAGCCGTCAGGATTATACATAATCAGCCCTTTCGGATTTTCGCCCATCGGATGGGTAATTTCTCCGCCGTCGACAGGAACTTCGATGAGTCCTACCAAAGTCCAGGTTCCTACGAGTTTTTCAAAAAGTGTTTCCATAACTTTAAAATGAAATGAGCGTACCGAGATACGCCCATTATGTTTTTTGAATTAGAAAGGTTGATTGTATTTTCCGGTCAACGCTTTGTTTTCGATGCTTTTTGCAAAGTTGGGCGTTTCTTCGTGGTTGTGGGCGTCGGAAGCGGCTTGTCTGGAAGCGGCTGCATCAGCGAGATTCACGTTGTGTTCTTTCAGATATTCGAACATTTCAGGAGTTGCAGTGGCGTGGATTTCGTTGGTATACAATGTCGTGTTATCATCGATTTTTGTGGCTTTTAATTCCCATAAAACCTGAACTTTGGTACGGCCGCCTTTGGTGATGGAATCTGAGATGGATAACATTCTGCAGTAATCCGGACGGTGTTCAACGGCTACATAATGCTGAACCATCAAAGCATCTCCGATTGTTTCGACGTTTAGAGAAACAGGTTCGCCATCATACGTAGTAGAAATGGCGGCTCCGATGTGTTGCGTGGAGCATCTTTGATATTCTGCATCGGGAAGATTTAATAACCAATCTGCGATATTTACTTTTTCGATTGGGGCATTAATAATCGCTGTAACTGTAGAGTGAGACAATGCGTTTTCTGGTGTTTGAATAATTTCCATAATGTTTAGAATTTTAAATTGTTTGTATCTGTTAATTTGATGGTGTAAAGCTACATTCAACAAATTTCAAAATCAATTGGTGTTCGATGAACAGGCGGAAACTGTCGTTAAATGAGAAAATAAGATTGACATATTCAGAAAATTATTTTTACAAAAGAAAAAATTGTTTGCTCCAAACAGGGTTGTTTTAAGTAAAAGTAAAATGCATTTTGTTTCAAACAAGTTGCGGGAAGCAAACTGCAAAATAATCCTGACTTGCCGAAAACAAAACACACAGTTTGTCATTCCGGTAGGAAACCTAACGAAGTGGTTCGACGAAGTCAATCCAGGGAGTTTAGATTCTTTCAGAATGACAAAAAAATGGCAAAAAAATCACTGGAAAATTCCAATGATTTTAAATAGATTTAAATGAATATCAAATTATTTATAAAGCCATTTTCTAATCAGCTTCGTATAATTCGGCATTACCACATAAATCACCAGAAAAACCAAACAGCCTGTACTGACCAACGTATCAAAATACCGATTGGCAGGGATATTCATTAGTCTTAAGGAGGGCAATAACAACAATTGCATCAGCAATGATAAAGGATAAATGGCAGACCAGGTTGCCAGATACTGTTTCCAGCGAACCGGAACTTTGTTGTCTGTTTTTTCACCATAAAAAAGAAAATCGAGACCGGATTTGATTTCGTAATTATCTTCTTTTGTGAATAACGGATGGGCTTTGTCAATCAATTTTCTTCTGGTATCAGATTCCATCCAAGTTCTGAGGTTTTCAATCGTATCAAAGCGAATGATGACGGTGTAAACAAACGTCAGATTCGGAATCGGGCGAACGATTTGCCAGTCGATAAAACCTTTTGCACTTTTGGAAACGGGCAGAATTTCATCGAGCCATTTTTCGTATTGGGCCTGTTTGCCGTCCAGAACGTGATGGGTAATGACCACCGATGCGCCTTGAGTTTCCATAATGAAATTGTTTTTTAATTTATTTAATTATCGATGGTTTGCATAAATAATTTAGCTTCGGAAAAAGATTTCAGCAAAATATCTTTTACCTTTTCCAAAGCTGTTTTTGATGCCGGATTTTCTTCGGTTGTTAATTCTAAAATATCTAAATTTTTCTCTAATAGAGGAAGTAAACCCATTATCGCAACACTCGATTTCAAATCGTGGGCTCTCAATTTCAGCAATTTAAAATCTTTATTTTCATAAGCCAGTTTCAATTCCTGCAAATGAGTCGGGATATTATCTAAAAACTGCTGCGTCACGGTTCTTTCAAAACCCTTGTCTTCATTACTGATGGACTTCAAATAACTAAGGTCGATGAACTCGTAATTATAAGCGGTTTCCTCAGTTTTTACTTCGGTTTTTTCGTTTTCTTTTAATCCGAAATTGGAGATTAATTTGAATAACTCTTCCTCTGTAATAGGTTTAGAAATGTATTCGTTCATTCCACGGCTCATACATCTTTCGCGTTCACCAGCCAAAGCGTGTGCTGTCATTGCGATGATTGGCGTGTTCAGTTTAAGTTCTTCACGGATTGTCTGCGTGGCAACGTAACCGTCCATTTGTGGCATTTGGATGTCCATTAAAACCAAATCACAGTCATTGTTTCTGAGAAATTCTACTGCTTCCAGACCATTGTTTGCGGTTTCAAAATCGATGTTCCATTGTGAGAGAAGATGCTTCATCAGATTTTGGTTGATAGCATTGTCATCCACGATTAACACTCTCAAAGGCGCATTTGTTTTATCTTTAAAATAATCTGTATCAATTTTAGGAATCACATTCAGCTGTTCTTTTGCAATTGTATAAGGAATGTAAAAATGAAAAGTCGTGCCTTTTCCCTGTTCGCTTATTACTTCGATATCGCCGTTCTGCAATTGAATCAGGCTTTTCACAATCGATAAACCAAGACCGGTTCCGCCGTAATTTCGTGTGGTTGAATCTTCGCCCTGATTGAATCTTTCAAAGACTTCAATGAGTTTTTCTTTATCAATTCCGATTCCCGTGTCAGAAACTTTAAAGCCTACAACGACTTCATTTTCGATTTGTTGTTTATTATAAATTTCGATAGTAATGTTTCCTTGATGCGTAAATTTTATTGCATTTCCGATGAGGTTGACCAGAATTTGCGTAAGTCTCGTGGCGTCGCCATTCAAAGTATCTGGAATCGAAGTATCGATTTTGCTGGAAATGGTTAAGCCTTTTTCTTTCGCCCGTTCTACAAAAAATGTTTCTACAGAATTCACCAATCCATTGATGCTGAATATACCTTTGGTAATACGCATCATACCGGCTTCGATTTTTGATAAATCGAGAATATCATTGACAATTGCCATCAGATTCTCTCCTGAGCGCTGAATGGACGAGACAAATTCTTTAGAGGTTTCATCCAAGGGTCTTTTCTGCAAAAGGTTGGTAAAGCCCAAAATTCCGCTCAAAGGCGTTCTAATTTCGTGGCTCATATTGGCGAGGAAATTTTCTTTGGTCTGCGCGGCAACCGATGCTTTTTTCTCCGCAACATCCAATTCCTGAATCAACAATCTTTGACGTTTGAACTGACGAAGAATATGATAACCGACAATGGAACCGCTTAAAATTAAAAGAATCAATAGGGAAATATCATACAATCTCGCTTTTTGCCCCATCGCTTCAGTCTCTTTGCTAAGGTCAACCATATGAAGCTTTCGGCTTTCGTAAATTTTTGCAGTGATGGAAGTTATTTCGTTCGAGATTTTTCTCGCTCTCGGGTTGGCAATGGAAGTCCTGTCGTCCATATTTCCAAGGGTGTGGTAACGAAGCAGTAATTTATCCTTTGTTGTCTTCTTTTCCATCGCAAGAACGCTCAATCTGTAAATCAACTTTTCTTCAACGCCGTCCGAATTGTCTTTGGAAAGTGAATCCAGAAATTTTTCTATCTGATTGATTTTTTGGTCGATGCCTTCGAGATGGGTTGTATCATTTGTTGCAATAGAAGCTCTGATTCTGCTTTCAACGCCGAGAATATCACGGTCGATTTCACGCAAATGATTGCTGGAACGTAATTCGTTGAGAAGGCGGTTGTTATTTTGGATGAGCTCTTTGGTATTTTTGGCCGAATTGATTTGAACCGCTATCAACAGAAGAGAACCCGCAATAAATGTGAGGATGATGAAATAACTGAACCGTCTGTTTCCCATTACTGAGGATATTTTTTTCATAAGTGTCTGTACTTATTTTGAATTGATGAAAACCACTTTGCAATTGATAAAAAACCACCCCGTCAAAAATTCTTTGAATTTTCGCCACCAGTGCCTCAATCTTTTTTATTTATTTGATTGATTCGGCGAATCTCGTTCCTCGATTTCCAGAGGAGGGGAATTTTACATTAGAATTGGAACGTTGAATCTCTCGCAGCCCGACTTGAGCGGAAATCCTTTTTTGCTTGTTCTCAAGTTCTATTTAATCTGAAATCGTCTGCAAAAAGATTGGGAGCGGAAGGCGGAAATAGCTGCCCAAATCATTAATATTCAATTAGAAAACATTCATTCTCGTGTTGAGAGCCTTTCTGTACGCATCTGCGACGGGAATGAATTTTCCGTTGATCATAATTCCGCCGTCCTGAAGCGTGTCTATTTTGCCGACAGAAACGATGTAAGACCGATGAACTCTGATGAAATGGTCTTTCGGGAGACGTTCTTCCGCCGTTTTCATCTTGCCGTGGATGGCGAACATTTTTTCTCTTGTGTAAAACTTCACATAATCGCCCATTGCCTCGGCGTAAAAAATATCGTCGAGCTTCAAACGCCTTGTGATATTGGAATCTCTTACAAAAAGGAACTCATCTTTGGTGACTTCCACATCTTCTTTTCTGCTTTCCAAAATCGATTGTGCTTTGCTTACCGCTTGTAAAAATCTCGCAGGCATCACGGGTTTTAGGATGTAATCTGCGATATTCAGTTCGAAAGCTTCGAGTGCATAATCTTTGTTGGATGAGGTGAAAATGATGATAATGTCTTTCCCTGAAAGGTTTTTGGTAAGTTCGATTCCGGTCATTTCCGGCATTTCGATATCCAAAAATATCAAATCTACCTGATTGTTCTGCAAATGGTTGTAAGCTTCAATAGCGTTGGAATATTCATTGACAATCGTCAGATTCGGGACTTGTTTTGCCAAGTGTGCGAGCGTGGTTCTTGCAATATCGTTGTCATCAACAATTAAAGCTTTCATAGGGATAGTTTATTATGGTTGACACAAATATAATTATTCCTTTTCTTATTTTCTTTAATTTCTGAAGTAAGAACGAATCATCCAGGCCATTTCTTCGTGCGTTTCTATCAGGCTTGTGATGAAGTCGCTGGAACCGTAATCTTTGTATTTTTCAGCAAAAGGAGTCACATTTCCTCTTAGAAAATCGATGATGCTTTCGTGGTCTTTTAGTAAATCTTTCATATAGCCTAATCCATCATTGGTTCTGTCGCTGTACTCTGTAAGATGCGTTAATTCAAGATATATTTTCATTGTTGCTGGTGCATAATGACCGATTTTTCGAAGGCGTTCTGCAACGCTGTCAATCAACTCATCCAACTGTTTGTACTGTTCTTCAAAGAAAATATGGTTGGCGTGGAAATTGTCGCCAGTTACGTTCCAGTGGGCGTTTCTTGTTTTGATGTAAAGTACAGTTTCGTCAGCTAAAAGTTTTGCCAATTGTTCTGCTACAGCTTCTGTATTTTGCTCTGTAAGTCCGATGTTTGTTTTCATAATTTTAAGATTTAAGTTGGAGCGGTATTGCTCTTTTTCTGATGTAAAGTTCAGAATGAATCTTAAAAAAATGATGATTTTTTCGGTGAATGGGCAAAATGAGTCGGTGAACTCAATTTTTAATGAAGTTTTATAATTAATAGAAAATTATATAAAATGTGATTTATTAAATTGGTTACATGTTCAGTATTTTTATCGTTATACATTATGATATCAAAATTAAACAATCAACAAAAAAGGAAAATAAAGTATAGGACTTGCGCCACATCACAGCAATTGTAGACAATCAAAAAGAAATTTAGATTTTTAAACTCAGGTTTTATCATGTTAAATATCTCCTTTTTTAGAATTGCACAAGATTTTAAAGATATAACAGGAAAAATTTTTCACAGCTTGGGCAGCGTTAACATCAATGGAGAGAACTTTTTTTATAGCCGATTAACTTTGCCGCTTTTTAGAAATATCCATACAGCAAATTATAAATTAATACTTTTTGTAATGTTATACGAGGAATCCGGTGAGTTTGAAAATACTTAGAATATGCTTAGTATCCTTCGCAGTTCGGCTACGGAAGCGTCCAATTGTCCGATAATACGGTGAAGGTCTTTATCATCAGAGATGCTGGGCTGGTTAAGGGCTGTGCTGGATTTCTGTAACTTTATTTCCGGGATCGCAATGGCATCGCGGAACAAATTGCCAGCTTTGACCTCACTACCTTTAACCCGATAAAGGAAATTTCAAAAAAGAAACAGTTATCCGAAAGATCACTGCAGGGGAATCACAAAAAACATTTTGGTTATACCTCAAAAGAAATTTACCGGTATCAACGTTTTTTAAAAGCAATTCAGATTATTCAGTCCCTTTCTTGCCAAAAGGGTAAAATAGATTGGTTTGATATCATCAATCAATGTGGCTATTTGAACCAATGATTTACCAACAGTCCAGTACTTGCTGATGCATTGAATATATCGGCTAAGTATTTAAGCAACCTGTTGAAACAAATGACCGGTCAAACGATGCAGCACATCATCTACTAGAAACTCATAAAGAAGGCCAACGAAATTTATCTACGACACGGATATCCGTACGTGAGATCGCCTATCAGCTTGGTTTTGAGAGTTCTCAGTCGTCCAATAACTATTTAAAAGCAAGACCAAATAAAGCCCGTTCGGTTTATGGCAGTCCTTTAAATGAAATGCTACAACTGCTGAATCCATTTAATAAGATCTTCTTCTGGTGCAAGCCCCAATTTCTTTTTTAGCCTATACTTTCTGGTTTCTATCGCGCGTACACTTAAACTTTCGTAGTGGCTAATTTCTTTATTGGCAAGATTGAGCCGTAAAAAAGCAGAAATCTTCAGTTCGCTTTCTGTGAGATCAGGATGTTGAGACAATAGTTTTTCACAAAACTCCGGATAAACTTCCTTGAACTTAGTGATAAAGAACGGATCATTTGTTTTGGCCAGCTTAATAAGCAGTGGAAATGCATCATTCACTTTCTTTTTCAGCAGTTGGGTTTCTTGGGATTGTATCTCGATGAGCTCATCTTTTTTCTCAATCAGATCATTTTTACTTTTAATCAGATCATCTTTTTCCTTCTGTTTTTTTACATAAGCTTTACGAAGGAAATACAAAATCCCTATAAAAATGAATAAAATACTAGAAAGCATTATGTAAAGCTTTTTCTTATCTTTTTCTTCCTGCTTTTTTTCTTGTGCTATTTGCTCTACAATGACGTGCAATACTTTCTTTTCCCTGTCGTTTATACTGTCATTCAAAAAGGAGTAATTTCTAAAATATTCATCTGCTTTTTCCTGGTCATGGAGGATTTTGTAAGTTTTTGAAATTCTTTCATAAACATTTCTTACATGGTCCTTGCGTTTCATTTTCTGAGAAATGGCCAACGACTTAAAATAATAATCCAAAGCCTTATGGTACTCTTTTTTTTCCTTATACAAATCTCCAAAAAGAAGTAATGTCAGGGCTTTTTGATCTGCTGGGCTTTTTTCGAACAAAGGAACTGCTTTTGTCAGGTAATATTCTGCAGAATCCAGATGCTTTTTTTGATCGATAAATCTTCCTGCCGCTTTTACATAAATAATAGGTTCCTGAGTAATTTCCAAACATTTTTTCTGCATGCTGTATACAGAATCCATCTCTTTCAGATATTCGAAATTATGCCATTTCCAGGTATAGCTGAAATAGAGCTGATGATTTTTCTCTTCTTTATTAGGAATTTTTTGTGCCCTGTTGATGGCTTTGTTAAAATATTCATTTCCTTTGACAAACAAACCTAATAAAGAATAGTTTCTTCCGTATTCATTATATAATCTGGTCTGTAGATAAGGATTTTTTGCTTTAGATATTTCAGATTTAGCTTTATCGAGGTAAACGATGCTTTCAGCGTATTGGTTGAGAGTGCATAGAAGATTCCCCAAATTGATATTTGCTGCAGCGATTCCCTCCATATTATTCTTCTTCTCGTATTGTTTTAGTGCCTTTTGGTTAAAATCAACCGCAAGATCAATATCACCTTTCGTTTTATGGGCATTGGTGATGCTGTCCAGTTCATCTACTGAATACATTTGTGCCGGACACCGGATCACGAAAAACATCAAAAACAATACAAATATTTTTATAAAGTGGTTTCTAATCATCAGTATTTATTTCATTATGTAGTAAATTTTACTGAAAAATTAGTAAAAAACAATCAAACTTCATGGATTTATTTTATAAAAGTAAATAAATCTAATTTTTAATATCCCTGCACTTATACTTCTTTTTATTGTTTTAACTTATTGATTTTTAGTATTTTGTATTTATGAAGTACAACTGTAGTGCGGATTTTACAACCAAAAGATTCTAGTTTTGCAACTCAGATTTCATCAATGATACTTCGAAAAAACAGAAAGCCTGTTTTGGAGATACGGTTCTAAACACACAAGAACAGAAAAAAATTTAAGAATGTAAAAAAATTAAGAAAATGAAAAAAAATGTATTTATTATTGGAGCGTTAATGTTCTCATCATTAGCCTTCTCTCAAGTCGGAATTAATACCCCCAACCCTTTGGGTACATTCCACGTGGATGGAGATAAAGACAATCCTGCAACAGGAGTACCTACTGCTGCCCAGCAGGGTAATGACTTTATTGTTACCAAAGAGGGTAATGTTGGAATAGGAACGACAACACCAACATCTGTAGTAGATATTAATGCTGATGGTCGTGGAGGTGGACAAGGAAATGATTTATATTTTAATGGATTTGGAAACTCTATTGGTCCTGGGTTATTTTTGGGTTCTGCTCAAGGAAACCTTACAAACCCAACTAATTTATCTACTGATGACATCATAGGTGGAGTTTATTTCAGACCAAGAATTGATGATAAATGGCAGCATACTTCTGCGGGAATAAGATCAATTTATAAAGGAGATGGGACAACGAATTTGACAGATTTGAGGTTTGACACATCTAATAGACAAAGAGCAATCATTGATGAAAACGGAAATGTTGGAATTGCAACTACAACACCGGTTTCCACACTGGATGTTGTGGCAAAAAATGCCACAGGAACATCTACCAATGTCGATGGATTATTGATTCCAAGAGTTGACAGACAGAGAGCGCAAAGTATGGTTGATGTTCCAACTTCTACACTCGTTTATGTAAATGATGTCACGACGGGTACTGCAACAGGTACAGCTATAAATATTGATGTTCCTGGATATTATCATTTTGATGGAACAGCATGGAACAAATTGAATTCAGTAAAGGCAGATACCAATATTTATAATACTAATGGTACGCTTACAAGTAACAGAACTGTTACACAAGGAGCTAATTCATTGGCATTCACAGGTACCACTAGCAATGCATTTTCTGTGGATGGAAATACTTTTTCCGTTGATGCGGTTAATGACCGAATTGGTATAGGTACAGTAAATCCTTTAGCAAAACTGGATATTGTTGGGACAACTTTTGGTATTAAAAATTCGGAAGGCTCAGGACGTTGGGACAATATTTGGTTCAATGTGGGACCTCGTTTTCCTTCGATTAATGCATCCGGTGCTGAAGACGGCTTACAGTTCAATGTAGGTTCAAATTCTTTTGGAACCTATGGCGATGAAGGGCAGGTGCTAACTACTGTAGCTACTATGTTACCATCCGGAAATGTTGGGATAGGGACAACTACACCTGCTTCGAGGGCTGTCCTTGAGTTGTCCTCTACGGACAAAGGCTTTTTACCTCCAAGACTTACAACCACTCAAAGAGATGCTATTCCGGCTGCCAGCCGACCGGCTGGTTTAATGATCTACAATACCAATACAAATTGTATGGATTTCTGGAACTCATCGGCGTGGGTTTCTACCTGTGGAACGACTACTCCTGCACCAGGAACAGTTACAGAAATTATCTGTGGGAGCGCTACGAACAGTGGCAATTTAACAAGTGGAGTTGTTGCATCCGGAGTGACGTCTGTTATTCCATATACCGGCGGAAATGGAGGATCTCATGGAGGTCAGACGGTAACCTCTATAGGAGTAACCGGTTTAACGGCTACCTTGTCTGCGGGAAGTTTTGCAAATGGAAACGGAAACCTTACCTATATCATCTCCGGAACACCATCAGCTACTGGCACCGCAAGCTTTGCCATTAATATAGGAGGGCGTACATGTACACTAACTAGAACTGTGACAGGAGCAGTAGGAAATATCAGTGGAAGCATCAATTGTGGGGCGGCTGCTAACAATGGTACATTAACAGCTAGAGTTGCTGCCACAGGAGTTTCATCAATGATACCTTATACAGGTGGTAATGGAGGATCTCATAACGGGCAAATGGTAACTTCTACAGGAGTAACAGGCTTAACGGCCACCTTATCCGCAGGAAATTTTGCCAACGGAAACGGAACACTAACTTATACTATTACTGGAACACCTAATACAGGAGGTACGGCAAACTTTGTCATCAATATTGGAGGAAAAACCTGTACACTCTCAGTGAATGTGGCATATAATACCACTGCACCCCCAGCAATAGTTTGTACTTCAGCCGGATATCACGTAAATCCTATTGATCCCAATTGGTTCCATTACTGTATATTTCAGAATAATAATTGGCTTCAATATGTTTTACGATGCGCAGATGGTCAGGTATTTAATCAAGCACAGCAGAAATGTGTTGCTAAGTAAGCTTTTATTAAATCAAGAACTGTAGTCTGACTATAGAAAATATTTAAAACGGAATAGACAAAAGTTTTTTTAACATTCTGTTTTTCATTTTCAGAGTTTGTGTTTCAGACGCAGGGGCAGTTTAGTATGATGCTTCATTGCCTCTATCGTCTGTTTAAAAAATACATTTTACAAGATGTAAAAGTATATCAACACATAAAAAATTACAGAATCTAAAATAAACAAGTGATTTAAAAAATATATTTTGTGATCCAATAATGGACAGCAGTATTGCCTACTGTTATTATCAAAAACACGACATTGTCACATCCATTGAAGCAGTATAGAGGGGGGCTTTTTTTATATGCAATTTTTTCTGCCGAGATTATGAATGTTGAAGTTTTTTCAGCAGGGTACTTCCCTGCCGATTTTTTAATGAAAGTTATGTAGAATTTATGCATATTGAAGTTTGCTTCAAGAAAATTGTTACTTCATACTTAGTGTTTGAGCCGAAGATCATAAATGATCTCCGGCTCAACTTTTATTTACGATTATTTTTGGATACAGATAATTTAAAGTATAAATCAATCAAATAGTTATAATAAAAATAAGAAAGTGTTAGACATATAAATATTTATTGTTGCTGTTTATCTCATTAGTATTAAATATTTCAATACAATGTGAAATTTAACATAAAAAATTACATTGTAATGATAAAATATTTTAAATTTGAAATGGATATCACTTATCTACTTAATTCCCCTTCTTGGTCATTTATAATAATGAAGAATCAAAATAATGAGAAAGAAGTTTCCAAATCAGAATGGGATTTAATAATTTCAAAACATATTTATCCAATTAAGTGGTGCTCTAAGTGATCAGATGGAGTTGTTTTGAATTTTATGTTAAAATCTCTGCCTCATATCTATGCAATTTACTATAATGATTGCAGTAGAAATAAGTAAGTTGTTTTTAGACCAGCTGCTATATTTTATCATCCTGATAAATTTAATGAGTAGTTAATAAATATTAGCATAGCTGAAAACAAACAATTTGTTGTAAGAGCTATAATAATGAGTCACAGTTGACGCTCATATCAAATTAATACTTAACCCTCAATACAGATTCTAAAAATACAATAACTTAAAACTTATTACAATGAAAAAAACATTTATGACTTTATGCTTAGTGTCAGTTTCGTTATTATCGTATTCGCAAGTAGGAATTAGTACATCTAACCCTCAGGGTACTCTACATGTTGATGGAGCAAAAGACAACCCTGATACGGGAGTTCCAAACGCCAGCCAGCAGTCAAATGATTTTACAGTAACCAATTTAGGAAGAGTAGGTATAGGAACAACTAATCCAGCTGGAAGATGGCATCTTTATAACCCTATCAATGGAACAGAAACTGGAAATGATTACCTTATTGATGATGAAAGCCCGATTTCGCAGACCCCCGGTTTGGTAATGCGCCGTTCTAATGCAGGAGGTAATTTGGCGCAGAATGACCTAATAGGTGCAGTGCTGTTCAACCCTAAAATTAACGGAGGATTTTCATTTGGGGGAGCAGGTATATCAGGTATTTACAGAGGTGATGGAACTACTTTTCTTACTGCGCTGGCATTTCGTATCAATAATAATCTAGAGGCTGGGCGTTTTGCAGAAAATGGTTTTATGGGAATCGGAACGGCTAATCCAAAACAACAATTACATATTGTAGAGAGTGGTGCTACAAGTGGTATTACAACAAGCTTTATTTCAGGCTTGACCATTACAGGCAGGGGGATTGGCGGTGGATACAACGGTCCCGGTTTTTATCTTGAAAATGCAGATGCGGCAGCAGGTTCCAAACTATTAAAGATCAATTATACATCAAATGGCGTTGAGTCCATTTTGAATTTCCAGAATGTGACTGATGATGCATCTGCTACAGGAGCACAAACCCTCACCCTTACACGCTCAGGCAGATTAGGTATTCTCAATATTAATCCTGTGAATAATCTTTCAGTAAATGGCAATACATCAATTGGCAACGGCTATATTGGCATAGCAGCACCAACAAATGGAGCCATTATACAAGGAGATGTGGGAATAGGAACAAGCACCCTGTTTTCTGCATTTAATTCCTCAAGACTCTCTGTGGGAACTACTACAGGTACAGGAATTCACGTAAGGTCAACTGCCGGTGATTTGAACGGATTATTATATCTCGAAAAAACAGCTGCCAGCACAAGTCTTGATCAATTTGTATTTTTCCGAGCCAATGGGTCTGATATTGGGAACATTATAGCAACAGGACCAAGTGGAGTTGCGTACAACACAACCTCTGACATGCGTCTTAAAGAAAATGTCACAGAAACCCACTACAGTATTGAGGATGTAATGAAGATTCAGGTTCGTGATTATAATTACAAAGCAGATAAAAATAACCCACAGACAGGATTTATTGCTCAGCAGTTATATACCATATTTCCAAATGCTGTAACTGTAGGAGGCGAGGATGTTTCCAAACCATGGATGGTTGATTATAGTAAAATAGCCCCATTACTTACAAAAGCGATACAGGATCAACAAGGAAAAATAGAAACTCAGCAAAAAGAAATAGATACTTTACGTGAAGAATTAGATGCTTTAAAAAACATGTTAAAAGCTAAATAATAAACGGATTTATATTGTAAGGATACAATTATACATTTATGAGTCAAAAAAAATGTTAAATTATATTGACAAAATATAGTTTCAATATATTTAAAAATTGATGTGCTCGACTTAATGTTCGGGCACTTTTTAATATTAAGGGCTTTCATTCTTGATAGTGATGGTCAGGAGCATACTATTTCTTTAGCAATAGAGCACTGGTGGATTTCTGATCCGGCAAGCTTTATCCTACAAGAGCCGGGGACATTCTTTATGGAAGCGTTGGAAGATAGCACCATTGCCCGGATCAGCTACGAGGACGAACAAGACCTTATGAATCAATATCCAAAGTTTGAGCATTATTACAGAATTATTTCCCAGCTAACAGCAGTTCATGCGCAGAAAAGGCTGTTATCCAATATAAGCCAAAAAGCTGAAGAGAGATACGAAACATTTGCCTTGGAAAATAACGGCAACAACTTTCATGACTTCGTTAATATGTCTACTGATGAATAAAGCGCATTTCTTGAACATATAGTGTTCAAAAAAATAATAATAATCAGACAGGCCGCTAACCAGCGACTGGTTATGTTACCAGATAGAAAATAATCTATGAGTGTAATGAAAAATTGCACATCGAGGATGTCGGTCACGTAAAATTGTCTAAGTCAAATTATAAATAATTTGACGTTTTTTAAATGCGTTGTCACCGCCTTCTAAAATATTACATGCCATATTATTGGTCTTTTTATTATCGATAGATACTCTGTCAACTATAGACGTTTTTTCATTTGTGCTTTTTAATGGCATAATTAATTCAGAATCTCCCAGTCGAGGTTTTTCTTTCGATCTGCTAGCAATTGTAAACGATCTTTTAATAACGCTTTATATTGTTCGTCTTTTTGTTTCAACTCTTTAAGCTTTGCGTCAAAATCGGTGACATCTTTAGTTACTTTACGGATGAAGGACATATCAAGTTTTATTCCTTGGGCTTCTAGCTCAACTCTCTTTGCTTCAATTTTCCTGATTATTTCAACTTCTTTACTCTCCATTTTTCAATCTTTGCTTTTAATTGCTGTCGAATCTGTTACTACTTTTGTTGATTGCTGACTAATAGCCAAAATATAACTGTCCATTAAAGCTGATACTGATTTGTACTCTTCCTTGCCTACGATTATTTGGGATTCACTTACTCTCTGTATTACTTCAGTAGGAAGATCTGTATTTAAGCTGGAGCGAAATAAAAGAAACGCATCATAGAATGATGCGCTTCCCAATAAAACAAGTATAAAATTGAATATGAACTCCAGACTGATGTTCCATCATTAATGAATCTGAACATTTTCAATCAGCAACGCTGTTGCTCCGCCACCGCCGTTACATATTGCAGCGATACCGTATCTTGCATTTTGATTGATTAGTGTATAAATTAATGAAGTAAGAATGCGGGAGCCTGATGCCCCTATCGGATGTCCGATGGAAACACCACCGCCATGAATATTTATTTTTTCAAGATCCAGATTGCCAAGTCTTGCATTAATAATGGGAACATTCGCATAAGCTTCGTTGATTTCAAAAAAATCGATATCTGATGTTTTCAGTTTTGCTTTTGCGAGTACTTTTTCAATGGCAAGGATAGGAGAGGTGGTGAACCATTCCGGTGCCTGGGCAGCGTCGGCATAAGCAATTATTTTTGCAAGCGGCTGTTTATTATATTTTTTTATAGCTTCTTCAGATGCAATAATTAATGCCCCTGCACCATCATTCAGATTAGAAGCATTTGCTGCGGTTATAGAACCGTCCTGTTCGAAAATAGGTTTAAGATGGGGAACTTTTTCTTCCTTTAGTTTATCAATATCTTCATCCCTTGTAATTCCGTTAACTGCAACGATTTCTTTAGCAAAAAAACCAGATTCGTTCGCCAGTTTAGCTTTATTATAAGAAGAAATGGCGAATTCATCTTGCTCGGCTCTTGTAATTCCATATTTTTTGTTGACAAGTTCGGCTGCAGATCCCATATGGAAGTTATTGTAAGGATCCCATAATCCGTCTTTTACCATACCGTCAATCAATAACTCGTTTCCTGATTTATTGCCTTTGCGGTGATTGTCCAGATAAAAAGGAGCATTTGACATGCTTTCCATTCCTCCGGCAACAACAAAATCAAACTGGTTGGTATCGATTGATTGTGCCGCAAATACAACGGATTTCAGCCCTGATGAGCAAACTTTATTAATAGTTGTTGCATCAACTTCATCCGGAATTCCAGCGAATTTTGAAGCCTGCCTTGCTGGGGACTGGCCAATATTTGCAGAAAGCACATTGCCCATCAAGACCTCATTGATGGCTTCTTTAGGAATGGCTGCCTGTTCGATAACCGCTTCTATGGCTATGGCGCCTAATTGCGGTGCCGAAAAATTCGAAAGAGAACCCAGAAAACCTCCCACAGGGGTTCTTTTAGCTGCTATTATGTACATAATCTCTGTTTTTTATTGTTATTAGCTTCCTGTTTGAAACTTAATATTGCAAATTTATATATTTAGTAGCAATTTGCTACTACTTTTTTTATAAATTTGTACAGTGATTTTTGATGCTGTTGCAAAAATGGCTCAAAAACATAAAATGAAAGTAAAATTTATGTGTTATGAAAAAGCTGTTAATGAGATCAGACTGCCCGATCAGTTGTACTCTTGATCTGCTGGGTGATAAGTGGAGCTTATTGATCATGAGGGATCTGCTGTTCTTTGAGATAAATTCTTTTGGAGAGTTTCTTCTTTCAGATGAAAAAATTGCCAGAAATATTTTATCGGACAGGCTCAATGATCTGACGGAGAGGGGATTTGTCGTCAAGGAAGTTTCTCCTCAAAACAAATCAAAGTTTTTATATTATCCGACAGAAAAGGCTGTAGACCTGGTTCCGATATTGTTGCAAATGGCTGCCTGGAGCGAAAAACATACCCCTGCCTGCCGGCCAAAAAGCAAGGTTCCTACATTTGCAGATCGTAATGGAATAGCAATGGATCAGCTCAAAATGAGAATGAGAAAAGGTTAAACGATCTTGTTTGATCAAAACTAAATTGTCAATGTTAATGGTTAGGATTATCATGGATAAAAGTTGTTATTTAAAAGCACTGGAAAGCTCGCAAATCAATCTACCTATTGGTAAATCTCATTGTTGTATCGGAAATAAAATTATGGAATCAACATTTTATAATATCTAGCTAGATAAGAGAAAACATAATAGAATTCCTTTTCGGTAAAGGATGCCTGATTTTAAAATAAAAGATAATGGATAAAACAAAACAATTATTGGATCTTGTTATTGACGCGCATGGAGGTCTTGACAGATGGAATAAGCTAACAGAGGTGAAGACTTTTTTATCAGTAGGTGGACTAACATGGGCCTACAAAGGACAGGAAGGAGTATTAAGTGAGGTTGGATACCGTGCACTTCTACATAAGCAATACGGAAGTTACACACCGTTTGTCAGCGAGGATCAGAGGAGTATCTTTGAGCGTGGCAGGGTAGCTATAGAGAAGCTTGACGGTACTTTAGTGGAAGAACTGCTAAACCCCCGTGAATCCTTTTTGGGGCATACGCGCGAGACTAAATGGAACAAGCTTCAACTGGTCTATTTTGCCAGTTATGCGATGTGGTCATACCTCACATTGCCGTTTAATTTTACAATGCCCGGGTTCTACGTTGTGGAAATTGAGCCATGGACAGAAGGGGGAGAAATCTGGAGACGCCTTGAGGTGCATTTTCCTGACTATATTGAGACGCACAGCAAAAAGCAAGTATTTTACTATGGTCCCGATGGCCTGTTACGCCGCCATGACTATTGGGCAGAAGTGCTGGGAGGACTTCCTGCAGCACATTATGTTTCAGATTATAGGGAATTTTCTGGAATTATGGTTCCGACAAAAAGAAGGGTTTACAGTCTGAATGAGGACAATAGCTATAAGCCGGAGCCTGTTTTTGTTGCCATAGATGTTTTGGATATTACGTTCATTTGATATATTCATATATAAATCGACCAGCAACCTTTGACTGCTGGTCGATTTATATATGAATAATTTTTCTTATTAATTTATAATAGTCTTTTCAATTCTTCCGATGTTGGAAAGCATCTGTGCTACTGATGTCATGACCTGATCCATGCGCGATGGATCGCCGTTGATCCTAGTAAGGATTAGTGCGCCCTCAATTAGGGAAAGTATGGTAAAAGCAATTTGAGCAGCGTTGGTGTCCTCCCTAAATTCGCCTGCTTTTATACCTTCCTCGACAAATCCCGCCATACACGTTTGCCATTTCAAACTGGCTGTTGCAACACGTTCTTTTAATAAACCATTAGTGTCATCAGCTTCTGTAGCTGTATTAAGGATCGGGCTGCCACCCAATAGAAAATTATCTTCCGCCAATGTTCTGTAGACCCTTGCATAGACCATCAGTTTGGCCTCGAATGTTTTAGCCTTAATAATCCTATTATGTATAACTGTGCACAGTTTAGCAAGATTATATTCAAATACGGCAAGTGCCATTATCTCTTTATTTTCAAAATTACCGTAAATACATCCTCTGGAAAGTCCGGTTATTGCCTGGGCATCAGCCATTGAAGTGCCCGCATACCCGCGCTTATTAAAAACTTCGGCCATGCTTTCAATAATGAAATTACGGGTCTTTTCGGATTTTGATATCTTATTGTTCATAATACTAAAGATCTGTTGGTTAAAGACTTATCAAATATACATTCTATTGTAAGGCAGGTGACACGCAATATGATTCAAGTTCTTTTTTGAATCCTTTTATGATAATCTGCATCGGTTTTACCGAATTTTTGACACGGCATATTACATTGGCCCCTTCGATCGCTGTAAACATTTTCATGGCATACTCCTCAGGGATCAGTTCCTCTGAAAACTCGCCTTCCCGGATACCCTGCTCAAGCAGTGCTGTAAAAAGCTCAATATGATAATCGATATGCTTACGTAGCTTCTTATTGACAATTGGCAGCGTGTCATCTGCTTCGGTTGAAAAATTTACCAAGGGACAGCCGCCCTCAAATAATGACTGTAATGGATTTTTTTCCATATCCATAAAAGCAAATATCTTCCCTTTTGCGGTTGAGTGCTTATCCAAAAAGATGTCCCTGTTCTGGCTTGATACTTCAAGAATGTAATCTACACAAGCATATGCAAGTGCTTCTTTTGTTTCAAAATGTGAATAAAGGCACCCCCTGGCTACCTTAGCTGATTGTAGTATTTCCTCGATAGAGGTTGACGCTATACCTTTTACATTGAATATAGGCGCGGCTTTTTCAATAATACATTGTTTTGTTCTTTCTCCTTTACTCATTTCAATTCAATTAAAATGTTACTGCAAATATAGACCAAAGTGTCGGTTTATTATCTATTTTTTTTAAATATTTTATTTTTTAACGTTTTATTAAAATCGACACTTCGGTCTTTTTATTTTTTTTAATGAAAATATTTTATGTTAAAATTTTTAGTTTAAAATATTGATAATTAGGTTATTGTAAAATTATGAAATGTCATTTTTGTGAAATAATTATAAATAATTTTATAAAAACAGACAATATTGTCTAATTTTGTGCAGTAATTATTTAACAAATTTTCAATATTGATTTTTTATATAATAGACAATGTTGACCGTTTTTAAATGATAATTAAAATAGTATGGGAAGAGTTGAGCGCAAACAGCGCGAACTACAACTAGCGACCATTAAAAGGGACAAGCTTTCAGCTGTTGCCAGTTTGTATAGGGCTCTTGGTGGGGGATGGAAATAATATAATAAACTGATAATCTATAACAGCTATAAGAAGTGTAACTGAGGTGTTAAACCTTTCAGTTATTACAAATCAACAGTAATTATTTTAAATTTATGAAAAACGTAGTTTATGTCCTGGCCCTTGGGGCTTTCGGGATTATCACAACCGAGATGGGAGTGATCGGTATAATGCCTGATATTGCGAAGGGGCTTAATATCAGTATTGATACGGCAGGTTGGTTATTGAGTGCTTTTGCAATAACTATTGCTTTGACAGGCCCTTTTTCTGTTCTGCTTACTTCAGGCTTCAACCGAAAATGGATGATGTCCCTAGTACTACTGACTTTTGTTATTTCCAATGTCGTATCCTATTTCGCACCTAATTTTACGGTATTAATGATCGCACGGCTTATTCCGGCGTTCCTGCACCCCGTGTTCTGGTCGGTGGCTACGGTAGCCGCGGCTAAAATGGTACCTGCGAAAGACGCAACGAAGGCGGTAGGGATTGTTTTTGCGGGAATGAGTGTTGCGACCGTTTTAGGGATCCCAATATCCACTTATATTTCAAGTTTATATGGCTGGCGTTCTTCATTTTTATTGGGTGGTGCAATTAATCTTGTAGCCTTTTTGTCCCTATCATTATTTGTACCGTCAATGCCTCCTGCAAAGGAAAAAACTAGCTATCAGAGCCAGCTTGTGATTTTTAGGAATCCAAAACTGTGGATCAACATCTTTACTACGCTGCTAATGATGGCGGGTATGTTCTCTACATACAGCTATTTGGCCACCTACCTTCTGCAAGTGACGCAGATGAACAGTAAAGAGGTCAGTATAATGTTGTTACTTTTCGGGATTACGGGTATTGGCGGAAACTGGCTGGTTGGTAAAGCCTTGGGTAAGGATTCCCTTGCCACTACACGGTGGTTTCTTGTACTCCTGATTGGTGTGCATTTCATGGCCTATGCATTCGGATTGGTCTTTATCTTAATGAGTGCCCTAATATTGGTTTGGGGATTTGTACATACAGCGGGATTTCTTATTGCCAATATACGGATCACCGCAGAGGCAAAAGAAGCTCCTGAGCTTGCCAGCAGCCTTATGGTAACTTTTGCCAACGCAGGACTTGCCCTAGGTACCATGCTCGGAGGTATCGTCATTACAATATATGGTGTACAGTCGCTCATCTGGATGAGTATTCTTCTTCTGGCCGGAGCGCTGGGGCTAACTTTTCTTGAATTTAAAAAACCAAAGAACGGAAGGAAAGCGATACAGGGAGAAGCAAACGCATAAGTGTCCTTAGGCCCGTTGGATGCCTTAATAATATAAAACGGGTCATAATTTATAATAAATAACAAATAAACAAATGTCAAATTTAACTGGTAAAGTAGCTCTTATCACAGGTGGAAGCCGAGGTATCGGAGCTGCAATTGTAAAAAAACTTTCAGCTCAGGGAGCAGACGTGGCATTCACTTATGTGAATGCGGTAGAAAAAGCCAATGAACTGGTAGAGGTAATAAATCAAAATGGCTCAAAGGCTCTGGCAATTAAAGCTGATAGTGGTAATATTGCTGAGATCAGAAGTGCTGTAGATCAAACACTTGCCCATTACGGCAAACTGGATATTGTGATAAACAATGCAGGCATTTTCGTTATTGGACCACTGGATCAGGCTGACGATATGGAAGAACAGTACAACAGACAGATAGATATCAACATCCGTGCTATTCCTACTCTAATTAAAACGGCTGCGAAAGTAATGGAGGATGATGGTCGCATCATTATCATAGGCTCTGGTGCAG